>Ga0194044_10001671_pt1 | contig 11233 bp, 12 predicted proteins | sample JunL4417m_MetaG_FD_155460 | JGI IMG/M metagenome (GOLD analysis project Ga0194044, IMG submission 155460) | Anoxic zone freshwater microbial communities from boreal shield lake in IISD Experimental Lakes Area, Ontario, Canada - Jun2016-L442-17m | ecosystem: Environmental > Aquatic > Freshwater...
CCGGCAATAGTGTTTTACAGTGCTGAAGATCAGGGATACATTGCCAAAGCTGTTGACCTGAAAGGTTGTTCAGCTTTCGGAGAAACACCGGAACAGGCATTGAAAGAGCTGAACACGGCAGTTGAATTGTGGCTTTCGGTTGCGAAAATGGATCATCTTGAAATTCCATCACCTTCACCCATTACTGCTTTCGGTTGATCAAACTCCCCGGCGTGAATCTGCCTGATCTCTGCACTGGCGTTTCACGAGATCACCACCCAGATACCCAAACGGTTTGTATGGCGCTGCCGCGCGGAGCGGAGGAACCCCGGCGGGGCCGAAATGCAAGCGCAACCCGCGCCAAAAATCGACAACACCAAAAGAATAATGAGTTGGGACGTAGCTCGACCTGGTAGAGTATTGCCTTCGGGATGCCGGGGTCGCTGGTTCAAATCCAGAGATGTCTCTTGACGTGGCGGCTCATTGATAATATTACCACCATAAATAAACAAGTGAAGGTAATTCTATCATAATGGCCAAAGATACGAATAGCCACGGTTCCCGTTTCGACAGGGCGGTTGATGTCTTCAAGAACCACGGCGGAATTCTTCGCACGGCTCAGGCTCTTCGTTCGGGCATCCACCCCGACACGCTCTACACCATGCGGGACTCCGGCGTGCTGGAGATGGTAAGTCGTGGCGTATATCGTCTTGCCGACAGCACACCGCTGAGCAATCCCGACTTGGTGACCGTCGCAACTCGTGTCCCAGGCGGCGTGATATGCCTGATTTCCGCACTGGCGTTTCACGAAATCACCACCCAGATACCCCACGCGGTTTGTATGGCGCTGCCGCGCGGAGCGGAGGAACCCCGCCTGGACCACCCACCGATCAAAACCTACCGGTTTACCGGTAAGGCCTATACGGAGGGTGTGGAACCCCATGAACTCGACGGCGTAATCGCGCACATCTACAGCCCGGAGAAGACGCTCGCCGACTGCTTCAAGTTCCGCAATAGAGTTGGCCTTGATACGGCGGTGGAGGCGGTTCGCTTTTACCGCGAACGCAAACACGTCAAGGTGGAAGACCTCATGCGTTTTGCGACAATTTGCCGGGTGACAAAGATCATCCGCCCCTATCTTGAGGCGCTGCTGTAATGGAAAAAAGTATCAAGAACATAGCCGCATCGGTGCATCATCGCCTTCTCAGCAAAGCCAGGGAATCTTCCCGTCCTTTCAATGAACTCCTGCAGCACTTCGCCATTGAAAGATTCATATACCGGCTTTCCAGGAATCCTCACGCAGACAGGTTCATCCTCAAGGGGGCATTGATGTTTTGGGCATGGAGCGGACCCGTGTCACGCACCACGATGGATATTGATCTTCTGGGAAAAATCGACAATCGTATCGAGGTGATTGTCGCCGTAATGAAAGATGTCTGCGTAATGGTTGTTGAGGCGGATGGCATGTCTTTCAATACCGAGACGGTAACGGCCGCAAGGATCACGGAGGATGCTGAATACGAAGGCGTACGTGTCCGTATCCAGGGAGGGCTTGGCAATGCGCGAGTCTCTCTGCAGATCAATATCGGATTCGGGGATGTGATTGTTCCGGGTCCAAGCAAGGTTGTATATCCTGTGCTTCTTGACTTTCCAGCGCCTGAGTTGAACGGTTACACCATGGAGAGCACCATCGCCGAAAAATTCCATGCCATGGTGAAGCTCGGTGTCCTAAACAGCCGGATGAAGGATTTTTACGACATCTGGATGTTATCCTGCACATTCGACTTCAGGGGGGAGATACTGACCAAGGCTGTCAAAAAAACGTTCGAGAACCGAAATACATCAATCCCCATCAAACCCATGGTCTTCAATCCTTCGTTCGTGTATGACCAGACCAAGAAGATTCAATGGCAGGGATTCGTCAGGAAGGCCGAGCTATCAGACGCACCAAAGTCCTTTGAGGATGTCGTCTCAGCCATCAAGATGTTCCTCGAACCTCTCGTGGTCTCTCTTGCCGAGGGACGGACGTTTTGCAGCATCTGGAGCGCTCCCGGCCCGTGGCGTTGATCGAGGATATCTGATCCTCTGAGCAGATCAATCCAACTAAATGCTTAAAGGATTTGTCGCTGGCAGAATCCCTCAAAGATACGATTGCCCGTTTCATACCCTTCTGGCATACTGTGATTGCTTCCAGCGTCCGGCAGGGAAAGCAAATCGTCATTGCCGCTCATGGAAACAATCAACGGGCCTGGTTAAATACATTTGGGAGTCTAAGCTATCGTTTATTTAATGGAAAAAATCGAAAGATTGTCCATCCCGGATGGATTGAAAATCCTGTTATCGGACGGCGGATTCTGTTTAATCTTTTTTCAAAGCACTTGAACTTCTCCGGTTTCAGACAGTGTGATTTCGGTTATTTGCCACTTGCTGGAGCCAGAAGTCCCGTGACATCCAGAATAAACATCTGTAGAGGACCAGTTGATCCTGACCGGCAGAATCTCGATATCATAAATGCGCACAGTTGTCGTAGCTGTTTCTCTGTCGTTTGATCTTTCGCTTTCGCTCCGGATTGTGATGCTGTCTCCGACCAATGACAAATCCCTGTTGGGCTCAGACGGCTCTTTACCCGGCAACTCAATGGATTTAAATGTATAACCACTTGCCCTGTAATCGTTGCGGCCTCTGTACCGGCAGGTAAAACGCTCTTTATAAATATATCTTCGAAAAATGACGCCAGCTTTTTTTGCAACCGCTTCACACCACTCAAATCGTTTCTCCTTGGGCCAGAGATGAAAAGGCCAAACCCCTTGCGTTTCAATCCATAAAGCACCACTCTCAGGTCCTCTATCAAGTAATTTATCATTAGAAACAGACTTGAAAATATTGGATAATAATGGAGATAGCGCCGGATAATTCTTCTTTGTTTCTTTCACAATCTCTCGGATTTTTTGTTTAACCTCATCTTCAGCCCAGCCACGGGCCTCTTCCACAGATTCCGATTGTTTGCAGTTTTCTAAGGATTCTACTGCCAGTTCAAAGATTTTATCTTCAGGATCAAAATTCAGCAAAGCGGCAAAGCGGAGTTCTCTGAACCTGTTCCAATACAGATTCAAGAATAATTTTTTCAGGTCATCGGTGGCCGGTTCGCCTGCCATGAGTCTGTCAAAAAGATCCTGGGGATGGAAAAAACCGGAGTCCGAAAACCTGGCCGCATAATGTTCCGGTATGCTGTTCAATCGTGCCCGGAACGCATCTACAAATACACTGGCTCGAATCCTGTCTAAAGGGTCACCGTGGCCAATAAGGTTTATATCAAGAAACGACGGATCGCATGACATCTCCTTTCTGAAGAAGTTATCCACTGTTTTTTTATAGTTTTCTCCGCTAAAGACTGGATGTCTTATGCTGACATCCAGGCAGCCGGGAAAGCGGGAATCACTGGAATAGCGACTGGGAATCCACAACTGCCCCGCGTCATTTTCAATGAAGACCATGACAAAACGAATATAAGACATGCCTTCTTCAATGGCTTTCTGATAGGGGATTGTTTCGCCTTTTTTCCCCACGATATCCATCATCAACCCATCATATTTTTCATAATCATTGTCCATGTTTCACCTCCGCATATCGCATCAATTTCAGACGGTTTCTTCCAGCTCTTCAATTTCAATGATCATGGCAGTGATATCATCAGATGAACCTCTGCTTCGGGCTCGCCTGACCAACTCGCCAACTGCCCTTCGCCGGTTGCTATGATCTTCCACGATTTTCGTGATTTCATACATATCAAACGCTTTGGTAACACCGTCGGACACCAACAGAAGCCGCTCGCCTTCTTCCAGTGGAACAATTACCATATCAATCTCCAAGTAGGCCCCCAGACCGAAATACCGGTAAATGGCCCCGTTCTCTTCATGCAGCCGGGTCAATTGGCGCACCAGTCCCCCATCCCGAATCAGATACGCAACGGTGTCTCCTGCATGAAATATCTCAGCGGACTGTCCATGAATCCACGCAACCGTCCCGGCGCATCCCCCAAGGGGCCGATCCGTTTTCGGCATACACCCCCAACCCAAAATGGTCTGATTGCCTTCCATCAATATCCGACACATCCCTTCCCGTGATGCGGGAAACTCATTCGATTCCCTGTAAAACCGGATAAGCTGATCGGCCATTTCCTGAGCCGCATCCCTGCCTTTTGGCGCGCTCCCGATCCCGTCAAAAACCGCAAATACTTCCCCGCGGCTCTTTTGCTGAACCAGCGGAATGTCATTTGAAAGCATCCGGTACCGGTCTTCATAATACCGGTGTTTGGTCCCCTTGAGCCAGGCAACGGCTGCCGTGCCGCGTTCTTCGCAGTTTATCTCCTCGTGCATTATTCCTCCTTTTGTGAAATGAAAAGCAGAACTACATTGGATGAACAGCAAATCAATCAGTCATAATCAAATTGTCATCGGCAATCGGTAATAAGTGAGCCAATTGCAAAAATAATCAGAAGAATATTAAAATCGAAGAAAAGAAGATAAAACACAAGTAAAAAATGCGTTTTGCAATTACCTCACGGATCAGCCTTATCATTGTTTGACTGGAGGGATTAATTAATGATATTGTCCACAGCAACAGGAAATTGAGGATTACCACGATTCCTTTATCGAAGTGTTGATCTGGGAACCAGGCGGTAGCCGGGATTCCCAACCACGTTTTTCAGCAGCGCAGTCCTCAGAAACGTTTTTATTTTTCGCATATCCGCATAAACCGTCAAAGGAGAGTCTTAATAATGGAATTCGATTTCAGTGATGATATTTTGGAAGATGCCAAGGAACTGGCAGTGGAAATGCTCCAGACCGGCGAAAAAATCAGGGAGATGAAAGTTGGTGTATTTGGGCGAATGTATCTGAGTTCCGACGAAGATTTAGTTAAATGGATCAAATCTTTTACGTTGTCCGGCTCAAGGTTCTTTATCGGAGCCAAAAAATAGTTTTTATTCCATTCCGCTGTTATCAATACATTGTTCCGATAACAGCTCTAATTGATTGATCGTCCCGAAATCTAAACTTCCATGGAAATACTTTTCAAGGACATGTTTAAATACGGGGTCGGCTTCTGGTACACACGAAAACAGTGTCATGGACGATTTCAGTTTGAGATCATCTGGATGTCCGAAGATTTCTGCAACGGATCGGCCCTCAATGGCAAGAACCATTTTTGCACATTTCAGCAGTCTTGTTCCAAGAACAGGATGAATTAAGTATTGGCGGGCTTCTTCCAAATTTGTAATGGCATAGCGTTTTGATGTTGCACTTTCTCCCAATTTATCAATCTGTGGGAATATGTACCACATCCAGTGGCTTCGCTTCCAGCCGCTTCGCAGTTCAGCCAATACATTATCATAGATATTTTTTTGCGCCTTTATGAAGCGGGATAAGTCAAACACATCATCACTACCAGTAATGTCATTGATAATGGTGGCAGGAACCTGAGCTTTCAAAATATTCTCCATATCCTGAATATGAACGCCGAACTCATCGGCCTTCTGATAGAGTGTCCGTCGAAGCGCATCGGTCAACCCGCCGTTATTCTGAATCATTGCTTCGGCAATGTTACGCATCCGCCGAACGATTTCCGGATATGAAAACGATTTTTTGATATCAGCCATGAGATGTGGTTTCTCCTTTATGTGTGAAATGATGAAGAATCACTGAAACTCGCTATCCTTTTACCATAACCCTTTATGCCATGTTTAAGCTTATTCGTTATTGCAACGGTAATCAATGACGATTCATCGACGTTCAAACGATATCATCAAAAACTGCCGTACCATATAATCGCGCCTCAAAATCCTTATTTAGCGTGGCGTAGAACTGCCGGATCAGTACCGGCAGATCGTCTTTTGCAAACTCACCCTGCTCGATGCGGGCAAGTGCTTCTTCAGGCATCAGCCAGAATGCCTCAATAAAGTCATCGCGGTTAAATTGCGGGGTTGAGTCGCTGCTTATTTCATACACGGTCATAAAGGCTGATACATGATCTTCATGAGGCGTTAATTTTCCCAACTGCCGCCAGCAAAGTCTGTCCAGGTCAAGGTTCAGCTCTTCATTAAGTTCACGCCGGAACGCGGCCTCATAGCTTTCCCCACTCTCCACATGTCCGCCCATGCTCATATCCAGCCCCAGCGGAAATATCCGTTTTTGAGCAGATCTTCGCGGGAGCCATAATTGCCCGTTGGAATTGATCAGGAACGCATTCACCACCCGGAAATTAGCCATGCCCGCCGCATAAACTTCGGACCGGCGCTTCTGGCCAATGACCGAATCGCTCCGATCAACGATATCCAGGATTTCATCAGAATTTATTGTCATTAAAGTAATATCTCCATGCATTGTTATCCGGCAATATGCTTTGATTTTTTGTTGTCTCGTTTTTTATTTTTGAGTAATGTGCCATATTTTGAAGTCTACTCAAGAACACTTCCCTATAATTTCAGGTTAATTGAATTCATCACAAACTATGTCCCTCGCAATATATAAAAAGTGAAAAACATTGTTTGACTGGAGGGATGAATTGAGGATTAAGAGTTTCTCTTGTTGGAACCCACAATGATTCTTCATATTCCGCACTCATCTGGCATAATTCCCAAACATTTGAGGGATCAAATCGTTCTTTCAGACGACGATCTCGCCGCTGAACTGATCTTGATGACAGATGCGTTCACTGACGAGCTTTTTGCCTTGCCTGATGCAACGATACTGCGGTTTCCCATCTCCAGGCTTCTCGTGGATGTAGAGCGTTTTCCGGACGATGCCGAGGAGTCTATGAGCAAGGTAGGAATGGGGATGATATACACCCTCACCACCGGTGGAAAGAGACTCAAGCGGGCACTCCAACCGCAGGAGATCAGAACTCTGGTATCCCAATACTACGAGACTCACCATCAATCGCTCTTGACGGAAGTGAAAATCGAATTGAAAAAGTACGGAAAGGCGCTAATTGTCGATTGTCACAGTTTCCCAAGCCACCCTTTGCAGTGCGATAACGACCAAACGATTCCGAGGCCGGAGTTCTGCATCGGCACAGATTCCTTTCACACGCCCAAAACATTGAGCCAAATGACCGTGCTGAACCTCAAGAGGGTGGGCTACAGTGTGCGAATGAACAAACCATACAAAGGGTCCCTGGTACCAATGGCGTTCTACAGGAAAGATCGCCGAGTAGCGTCAATAATGGTCGAAATCAATCGCAGCTTGTATATGGACGAGACGGCTGGGACGAAAATCATTTCTTATGATTCTACCAAAAAGCAGATAGAAAGCCTCTTGTGTTCAATTAAGCAGTTCCAACAACAGGCTCAGCCTGATGCGCAGGGAGAGTGGCGAGTTAAATCAACTGACATGTAGTTTCTCCTTTATTTGTAAAATGATGAAGAATCTCTGAAACCAACAGTATCCAGTGATTCATCATTATTCATTGTCTTATGTATGATATTCCCAAGAATCAAGGATGCATAATGATGGCCGCAGGGCAGATGCCATTACAGTCCTTGTTTTTACTGCCAGAAATATAAATGCCACAATGCCATTGACTACCCGCATAGGTCTGCTCCGCTGAAATGATCCGGTTCATCCGTCCATCCGATGAATCCATCTGCATTTTTGATTTTCACCCACCAGGTCATTTTCAGTTTTTTATCCAGCTCCCCCCAGCAGTCTTTTTCCACTTCGCACCGGCAACCGGAACTGCCGCCATAAGGGCTGAAATCCAGCAGCATTTCAACGAACCGTCCGTCATCCCACACCTTGAAATTTCCTTCGCCGGTGTATGTATAAACCCAGAGGATATCACCTGGCTTGTATTTTTTCCAAGCTTTCTTTAAAAGAAACCTTCCGGCGACCGTATGCACTTCCCCTGTCTCGGCAATTACCGAAGACCCAGCCACGCATTTTCCGACACGTTTTGATTTTTTGTCTGGTCTGGCGTAAAGGATTGTTTTCTTCTCAGCTTTCCAGTGGCCGTAAGCACAACATTCAAAAGGGCAGGCCCCTTTATCGACGTAAATGTCGGGATGGACGGGTTGCGCATTACCGTTCCCAACTAAAAGGAAAATCAATACAGCCGGAATTGATCTTGTAATAAATTCGAATTTCATCGTTTTTAACTCCCCCTGTTTCATTTGCACCATCACAATAAATCTCTTTGTTATATATTTTCAAAGGATATGTCCGCATATTGGTGAACAATTCGCATATAAAATGTGGTCAACTTAAGTCTGCAATAAGTGAAAATTATTTTGCGGTGATTCCTGATTCCCAGTGACAAATTCTGAAGGGCGATGCAAATCCAACGCACCCCATGCAGATATGCCAGAATCATCAGACCATATTCGCTGACAGATCACATAAGTTCTTGACATTTTATCTCAGGAAAAATATTGTTATGTTAAGTCAGGAGAAAATGTCGCATCTCGAAAATGGATGAGAGGAGGCGCATGTCTGCCTTAGAACACACAAAAGATACACTATCAGGGAAAGCCAATTGAGCGGACCGAACATCCGCACATTGTGAAGGTACAAGGGGCGGATAGTTGGAAGGTTAGCCCCGATGCCAAGCATGGGAGTAGGGGTTGAACATCATCATCAACACCTTTGTTCCTCCTCCTCTTCCTCGAGTCTCTAATGGCAAACATCTCGGCCATAAGGTGGCCTCTGTGAACAGCAAGCTAATTACCCCAAGATGCGGGGTCAAAAAGGCAATGTTTCTATCATATCTTCATCAAAAGTCTGTTTTGGATTTAGAGAAATTTTTTGTGTTATTTTCCTGTATAACATAATAGATCAGATGATATGCAGTAATTAGATAATCTCTTGTTAGGCAATACGGAGGAGAAATGAATGTAGAGCTGATGAAGAGCCTTTCAATCTTAATGGGTCTTCAGGTTAATGATCTACCCTCTATCGAAATTAACCAGAAATCGGCTCCTCGACGTTTAATTGGGCAATTGGTTCAGCAAAATTATATTCCATCGTATCAAACTGCCCCTGATGATTTGAAGTGGCTTGTTGAAGGGGAGGGCGATTGTCAGCCCGATACTTCAATTCACATTATTGACCTTCTCGGCGTTTACGATAGCGGAAAGAATAAGATTATACTGTATGACCTTTTAATTAAATTGTGTTCCTTACAGTTGAATCTTGATCATGAAGGGCTCAAGACAATCGTCATGATACACGAGCTATCACATGCCATAACACACCGCGGTATAGATTCAGATAAGAAAATATGGGAATATTTCGACATTGCTGCCCCAGATACTACGGAGTATTTTGCTCAGATATACACTTACAAAAAGTTACTTCGTGACAACAACAAATTATGCCTGAAAATCATGGACCGCTTGTCTGAGACTCAGTCCGGTGTATATCAGAGTTATAAAGAATCCATTGCCAAGCCAATTGATGCCATAAATGAAGAACTTTATAAAGCTCGGCGCATGATACCAGTCGGCTTTGAACTTTATCCAGAGGCAATAGGATATGCATGGAGCGTGGTATTTGATAATATGGAAAAGTACGAAGAAATCGATAATGTAGTATACATGATGATGGATTGTAGACCAAGACCACTAAAGAGAAAAACTATAAAAAGTGGTACATATTTCTGTATTAAGGCAAATTTGATAAAGATTAAGAGTTATGACTACCAACCATCAAGTGATAAATTTTCTGTCAAATCCACAATGTGCGTTCACAGTTTAATTTCTAATAACAAAGACCAGATTAAGGGATTATCTATAAGTAGTAAAACGCAAAAGCCACTATTTTGTATCCAGGTTGATGGTGGAGAATATTATCTCGATCTTACTGACACCACATTTGTTCGCAATCTTTGGAGTGAACTTCTTGCCATCATAAATAATGAATATCCAGTACTTGGAAAGGTTCTGAAGGGCTACGAGAATGGCTTTTCCTAAAAACCGCATCAATTCGGTCTGGCAATTCCGCCGCGCTCCATTTCCAGGCGGTTGTGAGGAACGTTACCGATATTATTTAACAAAACAATCCATTCTGTCTAATGTTGTTGCATTGCCATAGTCCTGCTTATAGCGAGATCCTTGGGAGAAAATATCGCATCTCGAAAATGGATGAGAGGAGGAGCATGTATGCCTCAGAACACACAAAAGATACACTATCAGGGAAAGCCAATTGAGCGGACAGAACATCCGCATATTGTGAAGGTTCAAGGAGTGGCGAGTGGCGAACCGATTATTTTAGGGTCTCGTATTATGGTTCGAACCATTATTGAACACTATCAGTTGGGGAGCTCCATTGTGGAGATATTATGGGATTTCCCCCATTTGACCTCTGCCCAAGTGCATGATGCCTTATCCTATTACCATGATCACCAACAAGAAATGGATGGGTTATTAGCGCAAGCCACATATAAATATTGGAACCCCCGGCTCACCAAACGGCACAGAGGCGATGCTCAAGCTCTATCTTAACGAAAATCTCAGTTGGCGGATTGCGAAATCCTTATGTGAGTATGGCTATGATGTCGTCAGTTCGCATGAGGCGGAGATGGATCAAGCCGACGACCCGACACAATTTGCGTTTGCCATTAAGCAGGGACGTGCAGTTGTTACCAATAATTTCCGTGATTTTGTCGCGTTGGATGAAGAATATACTGAACAAGGGAAATCCCATTATGGGATCTTTTTTACGGTCAAGTATCCTCTTCCTCTGCTGATTCGACGACTCAGGGTAGTCCTCGAATCGGTATCTCAAGAACAAATGATGAATCAAATTAGATGGTTGAACGAATTTGAAGACATCAATCTCGTTAGATAGTCGTTCATATCGTTTTAACGCGGCTCGGGCATATACGCTCACCTGACTTCATCCTCCGGAATCAGTCCGGTCGCCAAACGATCCCGCACATTATTGTAATGACCTTTCAGGATATCATCATCGGATCTATCCACTGTTGGCTTTCAGTTTATTTGAGTTAAAAAGGGCATAAAATTTTCAGAAAAGGTTGACAAGCAGGAATGAATTATCGGATTAAATGGGCCTCTGTTTGAGGCCCATTTAATTTTCCAAGGGGAAAAACAGCCAACGCTTAGCAGGCAACCGCTGTTTTTCCCACTGACCGGGGCTTTTGTAAGGAAACCCCAGAAAGGTGACACATGATAATATCTATTCAGGTTGATATCAACCTTCTTTCGAATCTGCAAAAAGACTACCCCTGGCCCAAACCAGAC
>Ga0194044_10001677_pt1 | contig 11209 bp, 7 predicted proteins | sample JunL4417m_MetaG_FD_155460 | JGI IMG/M metagenome (GOLD analysis project Ga0194044, IMG submission 155460) | Anoxic zone freshwater microbial communities from boreal shield lake in IISD Experimental Lakes Area, Ontario, Canada - Jun2016-L442-17m | ecosystem: Environmental > Aquatic > Freshwater >...
GCAGCCCCTTTGGGGCACAGGCACAATTATTTACACTAACCTGACGGCCATGCAGTGAACAACTGACATTTTCTGATCATACAAAAGTGTCAACTACTTTTGAGGTAATATGAAGGATGCGGCATCCCTTCATGTTCCGGTTTACACTTTCCAATGATTCACAGTTCTTATTGAATCCCAACGGGATTTCGTCCCATAGCCCAGGGTTGCGACAACGTCGCTACCCTGGGAATGATTTCACGCATGGATTTCCAACCCCAACGGGGTTGCGTCATTCTTGCTGACACAACCCCGTTGGGGTAAATTTAGTTTTACAATAACCCAGGGTAGCGGCATATGCCGCAACCCTGGGCTGAATTACGCAGCCCCTTTGGGGCACAGGCACAATTATTTACACTAACCTGACGGCCATGCAGTGAACAACTGACATTTTCTGATCATACAAAAGTGTCAACTACTTTTGAGGTAATATGAAGGATGCCAATAGACGACATATTTCAAGACGATTGAGACAAAAACTTGAACAGCGGAGTCAAAGTGCGACAGACTGAATAGCAGACAACCAAAACAGTATAATCAACACATTAATACCGGTACCTCACGTTGGTCATCATGTTGGCTCAGTACATTGCGAATCGTTTCTCCAAGCGCCTTAAGCCGATAAGGTTTACCTATGAATGCATTGGGACGTTCGGGATGTTCGCCTATCATAACACGAGACTCGTCATAGCCGCTGGAAAGGATCACCGGGATATCAGACGAAATATTGCGCAGAGCAGCCAGCAGATCCCAGCCATCCATTCGCGGCATGGTCAAATCGGAGAGAACGCAGCGGATATCATCCTGATGTCGTTGGAATATCTCCCCAGCTTCAACGCCATCTTTTGCTTCAAGCACCATATATCCCAACCGGGTGAGCATAATTCTGACCATGTTGCGCACCTGCTCCTCGTCCTCAACCAACAGCACGGTGGCGCCCCCCCTTTCGATCTTGGATCGTTTTTCCGCTTCGCCAGCCTGTAGCACTCCCTGATTGGCGGGCAGGTCGGGCTGGCAAGGGACTACTTCAGTTGACACCGGCAAAAAGACCCGAAAAACACTTCCCCGGCCCGGTTTGCTCTCAACCGTGATCCCCCCGCCATAAGTTCCTACAATCCCCAGCGCCACGGGCAACCCCAAGCCCCGGCCATTTGACTTTGTAGTGAAAAACGGATCGAATATTTTCCCGATATCTCCATTCGGAATTCCATGTCCTTCATCCTTCACTTCCAGGCAGGTATGGGCGATTTCCTTCGGCTGCCAGTTGATGGGGAAGCGCTTTAAGTCGAGAATATCCGCACCGGAAACTGTCTTGACGGTCAGAGCAATGGCTCCTTTATTCTCGCTGGCGGCCTCACAGGCATTGGTGATCAGGTTGGTCAGAACCTGCTGTATCTGGCCTGCATTTGCACGGATGGCAGGACCGCCGCAAGATGGGAAATCGGTCATAAAGACAATGTCTTTCGAGGCCGTGGCCTGCAGCAGGGGCAGGCTTTTGCGGCAGGCTTCGGATATGTCCATAAGTTCATGTTTGCCGAACGTTTGGCCAAGATAGGTCAACATCAGACCACTGATCTCCGCCGCTTTGCAAGTCGCACGCATGGCTTCGTTCAGGATATCAGCAGGACATTCACCCCGCGAAAGGTCGTCCATGGCCATCTCCAGGTTCCCCATCACTGTCTGGAGATGATTGTTGAAATGGTGGGCGATGGCCCCGGCCATGCGGCCCAAGCTTTCAGTCTTCTGGAGTTGTTGGTTTTGGGCCTCCAATCGCACATTCTCATCCGCCGCTTCCCGGAGTACCATCTCCATGCTGTGCCGGTAGAGGGCAACCTCTATTACCGCCTTCAGCGCCTCCGTATCAAATGGTTTGCAGACATATCCAAGAGGGGTCGTGAGCTTGGCCCTTAACAGGAATTCGTCGTTAACATAACCAGTGACATAGATGACGGGGATATTGGATATCTGTCTGATTTGACTCGCCGCATCAATCCCGTCCATCTCGCCATTCAGGACAATGTCCATCAGCACAAGGTCAGGGGGGTCGTCCCTCACGCTCCTGATGGCGTCTTCCGCTGAAGTCACTGTGTCAGAAACAAGATAACCCATCTCAAGAAGTCTCGTTTTTGTGGCATTTGCGAAGACGGTGTCATCTTCAACAATCAGTATCTTGTATTTTTCCACCTTGGTAGCTCCTATTTGCATTCACCCTGCATTATCTCAACTTTGACATGAGGGAAGGAAAAAAAAGAACTCGGTACCCTTTCCCGGTTCCGACTTGAACCATACTCTCCCATCATGCGCTTCAATGATTTTCTTTACGATGAGCAGGCCCAGCCCGGTGCTGCGTTCTTTCTTCGAGGCAGGCTGAACCGATGTTTTACCGAAAGCATGGAAAAGCTTGTCCTGTTCTTTTTCCGGGATGCCAAGTCCCTGATCAGCAACCAAAACTATGATTTTGTCGTTCTCATGACTCAGACGCAAGGAAATATCGGTTCCCGGTTGAGAATACTTTATCGCGTTGGAAAGGAGATTGTCGATCACTTGTCCGATTCTATCAGCATCAGCGAAAACCAGAGGCAATTGCTCCGGATAGCTTATGGCTATTGGAATATTTTTTTGGGAAGCGAACATCCTGTTGATTTCAACGCTTTTTATGATCGGTACAGTGATATCGATCATCCGCCTATTGAGGCTGAGGTGTCCGGATTCGATTGCGGATACATCAACCAAATCATTGATAAGGCCGATCATGAATTCACTGGAAGCCAGGATCACATTGAGAAATTCGGACTGTTTATCGGTCAGCAAATGCGAGATTTGGCCAATCAGCAATTCGCACATGAGAATGATCGCGGCAAGCGGACTGCGAAGATCATGCGCCGCCATTCCCATAAAAAGGTTTTTACAATCGTTCAGTGCTTGCAGTTCAAGCTGCAGCCCGCGCAGACGCAAATGGGTCTCCATGCGGGCGTTAACCTCCTCGAACTGAAACGGCTTGGTCACATAATCCACGCCGCCCGCAGCAAATGCCTTGATCTTGTTTTTGGTGTCAGCCAGAGCGCTGAGAAAAATAATTGGAATATCCTTCGTCGCCGCATCCGCCTTCAATCTGTCGCAAACTTCGAAACCGTCCATCCCTGGCATTTTTATGTCCAGGAAAATCAGGTCGGGCGGATTCTTGGCGGTGGCGTTCAACGCTTTCTCACCGTCCGGAAACGCCACCACATGATAGTCTTTGGATCGCAGCATCTCGTGCATAAAATGCAAATTGGCGAAGGCATCGTCCACCACCATGATTTTTTTACGTTCCACAGACTCAGTCATCGCTTCCCTCCCTTTTTTTTATTCGTGAAATGGTGTTGGCTTCAGCCGCCATCACGTTTGTGATTTTTGTTGTCTTACTCATCGGCAGGCATCCTCTCTTTCAGCCATTGGCCGAGCCTTTCGTAGTCGAACCGATCAACCAACGATTTCAGCACACGGGCCGTGACGCTATCAAGTTTTTCCACCTCAACGATCAGTCCGCTTAGATGGTCAATTTCGCCTTCTTCCACAGCCTGCAACATGGCATGAATCAGCTCTTTAGGCAGCGCAACCATGACTTCTGGCGCCTTTGATATCATGCGTGCGGGTTTCGGATGGCCATGTATTTTATCTGGCTCATCGGTAAAGACATAGCGCAGGCCCAGGCATTTCCGCAGCACCTCAAGGAGTTCTTCCTTCCGGATTGGTTTGCTTATATATCCATCCACACCAGTCGCCATTATCTTTTTTTTCGAATCTTCAAAAACGCTGGAAGTAAGGGCGATAACAGATGTAGCGCGGCCCGCCTCCGTGGACTTGATCCGCCGGGTGGCCTCGTAACCGTCCATGACCGGCATGCGCATATCCATTAACACCGCATGGGGCGACCACTGTTTGAAGACATCCAGGGCTTCAACGCCATTGGTCGCCTCTGCAACCTCGAAACCAACGGGCCGGAGCAGTGAGTATGTAAGGGCAATGTTGACCGGCACGTCGTCCACCACCAGAATTCGAAACGGTCCCGTACCTGGCTCCAGACCGACGACGCGACAATGTTCCAGTTTATCCTGCCCGGCAACTTCCGCAGCCAGCTTCAGCGGCACATCAAAACGGAAACAACTGCCTTTGTCCACTTGGCTTATAACAGTAATCTTACCACCCATTATTTCAGCAAGCCTGCTGCTGATGGCCAGCCCCAGTCCAACACCGCCGGCTTTCACGCCTGACCCTCCCTGCTGAAACGAGTCGAATATCTGGCCCATGTCATCGTCGGAAATGCCCGCGCCGGTGTCTTTAACTTTGATCATCAGATGCAGAACATCTTTATCCTCCACTGTCTTGCTCTCAACCACCTCGGCCATCACTGTGATCCCGCCCGTTTCCGTAAACTTGATGGCGTTTCCAACCAGGTTGATCAATATCTGTCTCAGCTTACCTCCGTCGGCGGTCACATAACGCGGCACGTTTACATCCCGCTCCACAAACAACTGCAATCCATGGTCAATAGCGCTGGAGCGGAACATCAGCTCCAGCTCGTCCAGATAATCGTGAAGGCAAAAAGTGCTTTCGTTAAGGGTAAGCTCCCCGGCCTCGATTTTGGATATGTCCAGAATGTCGTTGATCAGTCGCAGCAGGTAATCTCCATTACTGCTAATAATCCGGACACATTCGCCCTGCTTTGGCGTAAGCAATGGGTCGCACGCCAAAACCTGCGCAAACCCGAGTATGGCGTTCATAGGCGTACGTATTTCGTGACTCATATTAGCCACAAATATGCTCTTGGTCCGGTTGGCTGCTTCCGCTGCTTCGCGGGCGACCCTGTCCAGCTCCGCCTGTTTGCGTTCTGTAATGTCTCTGTACAGACACAATATGGAATTTCCTCCGTCTGAAGAGATCAAGCTTACCGTCACTTCAAGTGCGAGAACATTACCGTTCTTGTGATAATGCTCCACCTCGGCGGTTAATATCTCTCCGGCCATAATCCGTCCGCTCACTTCATACGCCAGTTGATGTGTTTCGGATGTAACAAAATCCTTCAGACGCATGGACAACATTTCTGGAATACTGAAACCGTGCATACTGGCAAACAATTCGTTGACCTCGGTAATCTTGCGGCTTAAAGATAAAACTAAAATTCCGATGCAGGACCGCAGAAACAGTATCCGATAGCGCATCTCGCTTTCTGATAGAATAGTTTGTATCTTCTCCCGTTCATTGATTTCCGCCATCAATGCCGCATTCACATCATCAAGTTCCTTCGTGCGCTCCAGTACTTTATTCTCCAGATCATTGTGAGCCACGGACAGTTCATATTCCATCTGCTTGCGCAGGGTTATGTCCATGAAGATTCCCAACACGCCAGTGACCTCTCCCAGTTCATTCCTGATTGGCGCCTTGACGGTGTGGATAAAGTACTCAATGCCGCCACTGATGTATGCTTCCTCGAAATGATCGGTGCTGTTCATCTGCATAACCCGCCGATCGTCCGCGCTGTATTTGTCGGCCAACTCTTTCGGAAAGAAATCGTAGTCTGACTTCCCAACCACATCTTCGGGCCGGATGCCGAGATCAAGTGCATAGTGTTCGTTGACCGACACATAGTTGCGGGCTGTATCCTTGACGAATATCTTTTGCGGGATGTTCTCCAGAAGCGTCCGATATTTGTTCTCACTTTCCCGTAGAATCGCTTCCGACCGGTTACGAGATGTGGTGTCACGCAGAAATCCCACAAACAGTCCCTCTGCGGCGGGCTCATACTGCACGCTGATTTCAACGTCAAAGATGCTTCCATCCTTGCGTCGGTGCCTGGTATCGAAACGGTCATGGCCGAGAATCACAACTTTTTGGATGCGGGAGGTGATGTCATCGCGTGCTTCGACAAGCTCAAGGTCGAAAATATTTTTGGTCAACAATTCCGGCATGCTGTAGCCGCTCATTTGGCAATATGCCTCATTTGCTTTCAGCAGGCGCCCCTGCGTGTCAGTCATCCAGAATCCGTCCGTGGTCGTCATCAGGACTGTCTCGCTCCATGTCTCGACATTCAGCAGTTTCTTCGCCAGAGCACGCTTTGATTCAGTCTCGATGTTAATCAGATTACGAACCAGAGCGAACTGTAGTAAAGCAACGGGGATGCCGCCGACCACGGTGAGCCATACCAACAGGTAAGGCGCTCTCGCTGTCATGTACAGGACGACTGCAGCGGCGGTAATCATCAGAGGGACCACCAGCACGACCCAGAGCGTGTACCTGTTGTTCCAGGGAATATACAGCCTGGTATGTAGCTTACTCATTGTCAGCCCCTTCCCTTTTCATCCATTGGCGGAGCTTTTCGTAGTCGGACAGATCAGCCAATGATTGCAGCACAGATCGAAGACATCTCCGAAAACTAATAAACCTGGGGGTAATATTTTATTCCTACCTCGTATGAAGCAGGTGCTTCATCAGCAGGAAGTTTCTTACACCATTTTACCTCTCCCATGCTTATACTCGGCAACCTCTCAAGATCACTGCTGCAGAAATCTTTAAATGAGCGTATTCTGCACATGACTGCTTCTCCCAGAAAGAAAGCGTCATCTGATATAAAACTGACGCCATCCGCCCAGTGAGTCACCAATAACGCATCCCTGGAATGTCTGGAATTAAAGGGAGAAACAACAATAGGGATCTTACAGTCAAATCGTTCGTCACTTCTTTCATCTTTGGAAACAGTCATTTTTTACCCTCCCCGTATCTTGTGAAGATGTCTGTTCAAAACATACTGACCGATTTTCCGGCGATTCGAGACAATAGCAACGCCACTTGCAGTCCAGACGATCGCAGTATTCACCTGCAGCGCCGAAACAATCCGGATTCCCCTCTATTCGCTGAATGCTCCGAATGAGGCGCAACAAATCCGGAAATTTACCATCTGCTCCATGGGTTGTTTTTTCCATCGTCACCACCAAAATTTTTCAGTGTGAATTTCCCATAAACAATCGCTTAACACATTTTGATTATCGCACCTGGAACTTTTTTTGACCAAGTGTTCATGCTGGAGGCATATTACAGTTTTTATTTGTTTTGTCCATAGGGGGATGGCTTCATTTCGTATGGGGAAATCTCCCAGTCGGGAGTTTTCCTCATTTGTTTACGGGAGATTTGATACGGGAATAAGAAGGGGGGGATTACGATTTCCAGAGGTCCAAGTCTATCAGACCAATCTTGGCGGCATATCGCGCCAATTCGATTGCACTGTGCAACCCGAGTTTTCGCATGATACTGGAACGATGATTCTCTGCTGTTTTGGGACTAATAAAAAGTTTATCAGCGATCTTTTTTGAGGACAGTCCTCCAGCCAGCATCACCAGCACTTCCTGCTCCCGAAGGGTCAGAGTGTCGTACCCTGAAGTATTCACGATCACATTCTGCGGAGGCAAGCCGGCAAGTTTCTTTATCACTTGAGGGGAGATTGAAGGGTCCAAATAGTAATCGCCATGCAGAACATGATCAATTCCGAGCATCATCAACTCCGAGGCTGACTCCTTTGTCAGATAGCCGGAAGCGCCGGACTGAAATGCTCTGACGATATAGTCGATCTTGGAATGCATACTGACAACCATCATGAGGATTTTAGGCAATAAACAACGAATATCCCGTATCAGTTCGATACCGCTTCGGTCTGGAAGCGACAAATCAATCAAGATCAGGTCCGGCTTGAGTTCCCGGGCCATTTGAAGTCCCTGATCAGCCGTGCCAGCTTCCCCAACCACTTCATATTTGGTGTTTCGGGCGATGATAGCCTTGATTCCTTCCCGGAAAAGCGGATGGTCATCAACAAGCAGAATACATGTTTTCGAGGTCATTTTTTTCCCTGCAAACAGACTTGGAGATATTGGCGATGCTGTCATGCCAGCCACTTGCCCTACCGCTTATCAATACCCGTCCCTCTCCTCCAGTATCCGCCTGTTTCCTCGGGTGACAGCACTTCCTGGTTATGTATTTATTGTTATGATGAGCGTCCATATATACTTGAGACCGGGTAGATTTGTGAAAATGAAAGTTTCATATTGCGCGATTTTATAAATTATCATTATCATGCAAAACTATTGCGCGATCCTAATTTGTTGAATTCATAAATTTATGCAGTCTCAAATATATATTATACAAATTTGAAAAACAAGAAAATGATTTTAAAAAGATAAGGGATATGGTCCACTCCACCGCCGAAAAGGCCGAGCCAAAACTGGCCATCCGCTCTTATCTTTGGTTTGTATTTATGTAAGTAATAAATATCTGACAGGGTTCGCATGCAGGAGACTTTCACCCCGTTGGTTCAGCAGCAGGAAAAGAGATGAGAAAAACAGAAGAAAATTATCAGCGTATAACCGATGACAAACGGTTGTTAGATGTTCGCTTCTGTCAATCCCAAGGAGATAACGCCATTTTTGAGGCAAGACAGTTGGGCACGATAAATTTGTTCTATGCTATCAAGCAGCACTGGCGCTATCGTCGCATGATATTCCTCTAACCACCCGATACACCGGCATCGGTATAAGTTTTCCTTTCAAAAGAACCGGCTCCATAGGCTCCATTTCAAACATATCTGCGGTACATTTCATTGTGGATTCGCCAATGCAGATTCGACAGGGGCAATGCAGCGGGGTGGCGATTAGATTTGTTTTTTCAAAACTTTCCAGGCGTGAAGCTACATTGACCGTATCGCCAATTACCGTATATTCCATACGGTCAACACCACCCAGACTCCCGGTCACCAGTTCCCCCGTATAAATGCCGATCCGCATGACCACAGTTGGAAGGCTGGCTATCTGCCATTGCTGGTTCAGCAGCACCAGTTGATCCTGCATGTCCAGAGCACATGCCACTGCGTTAATGGCATCCTGCCGGATTTCTTCTGCAGATCGTCTGGGTACTGGCACACCAAACACCGCCATAATGGAGTCGCCGATAAATTTGTTGGTTACGCCCTGATGCTTGATGACTATCCGGATCATAACGGCCATCAGTTCATTGAGCCAATTTATCAGGATTTCAGGTGAAAGGCTTTCGGACGTTGATGTAAATCCAACGATATCAGAAAACATCACGGTAGCGGTCAGTTTCTGAGGCAAAATCCGTCCATGTAGCAGAAATTGATTTCGTTCCTGCCAGATGGTTTCGGCAAATTCAGGGGAAACATGCGTAGCAAAGAGCTTCATCAACTGCCTGCGTTGACGTTTTTCAAGGCTTAGCATACAGACCGTAGTGCATCCCATTGACGCAATCCATGCCAAAACCGGAGGCGCCAATGGAATCCATACCGCACGGTCTAAAGCAGTATAGGCTGAAACGATCAGGATGAAAAGCCCTGCGCTTCCCGTCAGACCCACATACCGGACAGACTGCGCCTGACTGCCCATTACACCGCCGGCCAGACTCCATATCAGAATCCACAGAATTTCCTGCCATGACATCAGGGTTCCGATGGGAGTACGTTCTCCCATACCCATTTCAATAAGTTGCTGGGCGGCCAAAGCGTGTAAACACACACCCGGGATTTCCTGATCAAAGCGTTTGCTTTGGCTAAGCGGGGTATAGAAATAGTCGTTGACGCTTTCTGCTGTCACGCCAATCAGGACAATCCTGTCATGGAAGGCATCCGGGGCAGCTTTTCCGGACAGCAGCGTTGTAAGGGAAACGGTAGGAAGCATCCGGGAGTTGAAACGAAAATCCAATAAAAACTGATATCCGCGGTCATCAGCCTGGAAGTATCCGCCATCATCCGATTGAAAAGGCTGGATCACGTTCGGCCCCAAACGCAGATAATCCGGATTGATTGGATCGCGTTGGGGGAATACATCACGAGATGCCAGAAATTTCAGAGCCAGTCTCAGGGACAATGCGTAGTAGCTGTTCTGTCCATCATCCATAAACAGAAGTCCGCGACGAACGATTCCGTCCTGGTCCACAACCATATCCACAAACCCCACCTGGTCGGTATTCATCAGAACCGCCGGCGGTTGAATGCCTGTTTGGCCAGTAGTACGGCATTTCATGGGGAATACCACATTGGAATTTTCTGTCAGAAACCTGGTCAGGTTCTCATGACCGGGTGGCACGGACACATCCCTGTAAATATCCACCCCGATCGCCACAGGCCGATATGGTATCAGGGCGCCAAGCACATGGGCGAGGTCTGCGTCGGACAGGGGCCAATGCCCCAGTGATTGAATTTCGGTTTCACTGATGGTCACCAGTGCAACACGGGGTTGGGAAACCTGCGCCGAAACAGACAGCCGAATCAGCCCGTCATAAGCAGCCAATTCCAGGGGTTCCAACCGTCCCATGTAGTACACACCCACTACACTGAAAAACACCAGCAGCCCGATCCCCAATCCAACGATGGCTGGCCTTTGCCAAAAAGCATTTGCACCATTCAGAAGCTTGTGTCCTCTCATAGGTTCTACCTGTTCAGGTGAATTACGAATTACGAATTATAAACGCTCATGGCATGGTCTATGCCACCCCCATGAATAAAAATTGTTTCTCACGCGAAGGCGCAAAATTCCAGTGCTGCACGGTCATCACCAACCGTCGTTTCACATGCGCTAAGGGTTAGCATATCCAGCGGCATCTGACGAAATCAAAAATCATCTACCAATATTTATAGCCCGTGTTACGGAACCCGTCAACCAATAAAGAACTATGTGTCTGAATTCTGACCACCGATATAAGGTGTTTTTTATTATGTTGGCTGCCAAATATCATTTTTATCCCTAGGATGAATGCCCATGGCGCTCATGACCGTTTATTGATATTTTGTTTATGGTTACGCCCCTCCGATCCGATAGTAAAAATCGGCATCAGGGGGGTTTTTATTTTATACCATATACGATATATGATGAATCCAAGAAAATATGGCATCCTTCATATTACCTCAAAAGTAGTTGACACTTTTGTATGATCAGAAAATGTCAGTTTTTCACTGCATGGCCGTCAGGTTAGTGTGAAATAATTGTGCATGTACCCCAAAGGGGCTGCGTAATTCAGCCCAGGGTTGCGGCATATGCCGCTACCCTGGGTTATTGTAAAACTAAATTTACCCCAACGGGGTTGTGTCAGCAAGAATGACGCAACCCCGTTGGGGTTGGAAATCCATGCGTGAAAT
>Ga0194044_10001678_pt1 | contig 11209 bp, 10 predicted proteins | sample JunL4417m_MetaG_FD_155460 | JGI IMG/M metagenome (GOLD analysis project Ga0194044, IMG submission 155460) | Anoxic zone freshwater microbial communities from boreal shield lake in IISD Experimental Lakes Area, Ontario, Canada - Jun2016-L442-17m | ecosystem: Environmental > Aquatic > Freshwater...
GCCAGTTCCGGCGTGGCGAGGCTGAGGTAAAAGAGTTTCACCCGGTATTACCCTCTTTATTACCCTCTTTTGAGGGTGTTACCCTCTTTCGCCATTTCGCTCCCGGTCCGCGACCAAGACACTCGATTCGCCCGGCGGACTTCAAATCGCGCAACAAGAGCACCTGCGGCGACTGGCGGGTGTAAAATCGACACCAGCAACCCGATCAAAGGCAAGTGATTGATGACCGTGTGAACGTAGTCTGGTTTGTCCAGCATGTCGGATGGCTCCGGCAACGGGTCGCCCGTCCGATTCTTAACCCTGGTCCGACTCGTAATCTTCGTCTCGGTCGAGTCACTGGCCGGGGCGCGTCATTGGCCGCGCCCCGGCTCGCTTTTCCCAGCCGCTGGGCCGTTACATCTCCAGCTCCGCGTTCTCAATCATCTTCATCCCGTTCCGCTCAACGACCTTGCCTTTGAGCGTGACGGTTTGGGCGGCTTTGTCCGCGAGCTCTTCATTGATCGGCTTATGGTCCCCGACCACCAGGTAGAGCTGGTTGTCCGCGGTGAGGAGGCCGACCGGCCCGCCGCTCTTGATGCATTTGGATGCGCACCCTTTGTGCTTCTCTCCCTTGGCGCCGTGGTCCAGATAGCACATAAGGTCCACGACCTCGCCTTTGATGCTCTGAGTCGCTCCGCCGCTTTTCTCTTCCGCACCCAAACGGAGTGCCGAGACCGCCAGGCCCGCGCCGAGCGCAAGGGCCACCATCGATGTTTTAATCACTAGTCCATTTCTCATTGTTTGTCTTTTCATGCTTTGTTGGTGTTTAGCCTGAGCCATTCTACAACAGATTCCGCAAATTGCGAATTTCACATGACATCGCCGGCTGGAAAAAGCACGAGAGGTTAAAACTTCCCGGGCGCAGCAAAACTGCTTGGTTGGCGTCGCATTCGATCCTATAGTCTCGCGTATGGTTCATGTTGGCATCGGCTACGACGTGCATGCGTTGGTTGAGGGACGAAAACTCATCCTGGGCGGGGTGGACATCCCGCATGCGAAAGGTTTGGAAGGACACTCGGACGCGGATGTTCTGATGCACGCGATTTGCGACGCGATCCTTGGCGCTTTGGGCGAGGCGGACATCGGCCACTTTTTCCCGAACACAGACCCGCGCTGGAAAGGCGCGCCGAGCCGCGTCTTTCTGAATGAAGCCGCGCGCCTGGTCGGCGTTCGCGCGGGCAGAATAGTCAACGTGGACTCCACCGTGATCGCTCAAGCGCCAAAAATCTTCCCGCATATCGCACAGATGAAGATCAAGATTGCTGAAGCGCTGGGGTTGAACCAGGAGCGCGTCGGAATCAAGGCGACCACCAACGAACTCTTGGGGTTCATTGGCCGGGAAGAAGGCATCGCCGCCATGGCAGTGGCCAGTGTTGATCTGCCGTGACGAATGATGTCACCTAACGACACCGTTGCGTGCTCCCGCGCGGCGGTCAAACAAGCGAATCATGGCTAAAGCTGAAATCAGTTGGAAACGATTCACCGCCGAAGGCACCAGCCTTCAGGTCTATGCCCAGCACGTGGGCGGCGACTGGCGGTTCTTCGCGCGGGAACGCCGTTACGACCAGTGGCAGGCCATCACCCACCCGCCGCTCGAAGATTGGCTGGAGTTGCTCGACGCCGTCCAACGCCGCATCAACCGACGGTTGCTCCGGCCCGAGGAAGAGGAGCGAGTGAAGAAATCCATTGCCGAACAATTTCCGGACGCCAAGCCCGATTGAACGACCACTCGCTCGAAGGCGTGTTGGGAGACGACATCCACGCTCCCACGTTCCAACGCAACCGCGACCGCGTCTGGGTGCGCCACGCCAGGAGCCTGATGCGCAAGCTCGGATATGACTAGCACCAAGAGCCTCAATGGCGAATGCCAACACTGTGGCGGCCACCTGAAGTTTCCGGCCGATAGCATCGGACTGACGGCTCCGTGCCCCCATTGCGCAAAGGACACAGAATTGATGCTGGCGACCCCGCCCCTGGAGCCAACTGTACCGCGCAAGGTAATCGTCTGGACTCTCGTTACGATTGTCATCCTGATCGCCGGCTTCAGCGTGCTTTTAGCGGGGCTGAACCACTTTGAAAAAGAGGCGGCGCGCAAGAAACAAAAGGCCGATGCCACTCCTTACCAAGCGACCAACACTCCGGCGGAAATAACGCCGAGGCCGGCAACCCGGTGACTCCGGGTTCCAATGCCAACGGAGAACCAACTGGGCGGGATCAAAGCTCGCGCAAGGCCATGGCAATCGGCAGGCGCGCGCCACGGATGGCAGGGAAAAGGCCGCCAATCAGGCCGATCAGCACCGCCCACACAATCCCGCGCACCAACAGCTCCGGCGTGACGGCGAACGCAAAGGTCACCTGGCTGAAGCTTTGCCAGTTCATGGTCGCTGCCTCGAGGTCGTTGAAGGCGAAATACGCTGCAATCGCGCCGGTGACGCCGCCGACCAGCGCCAGCGCCAGCGATTCGATCATCACTGACACTACCACGGCCCCACTGCCGAAACCCAGCGCTCGCAGCGTCGCGATTTCGCGAGTGCGCGCGGAGACCGAGCTATACATGGTGTTGAGCGCTCCGAAGACGGCGCCGATGGCCATCAGAATCGCGATGAGAAAGCCGAGCGTGGTGATCAACTTGGTCACCGCCGTTGATTGCTGAGCGTAGTACTCCGTTTGGCGGAGCACCTTGACATTCAAACGCGGGTCCGTAGTCAGCGCATCCTTGAATTCCTGGAAGGCTTCCGCCGAAGTCAGTTTGGTATAGACCGATTGGAAGGTGTCGCCGCGGTTATAGGCCGCCTGCAGAACGCGCGCGTCGGTCCAGATCTCCGATTCCGCCGTGCCGCCGCCCGCAGAGAAGATACCCACAATAGGCCAGTCTCGGCGTCCGACCTTTATCTTGCCGCCCAGTTCGAGGCCCGCGAACTCCTTGGCCGCGCCGGTTCCGACAATGGCCTCGTTCTTGCCCCAATCGAACATACGACCCTCCACGATGTTCAGATTGTCGCGCACCTTAAACGCCGGACGCTCAACGCCGCGCATCGGCACATTCGCGTCCGTGGCGGTCGAGCGCTTGGCGAGGTTGATGATGACGAATAACTCGGGGGAGGACAGCGAGCCTTCCGGCGTCCGCGCCACACCTGGCGCATCGGCGATCACCCGTGTGCTCTCGCGCAGGAAACCGCTGACCATCTCAGTGTCGGCGCCGCTGCGCAGCACAATCGCGGCGTCCGGCGCACCGGAAGCTTCCAAGGTCTTTTGAAACCCGGCACCCATTGAAAGAACCCCCACAAGCACCGCGACCACGCCCGCAATGCCAAAAACAGCCGCCGCCACCGAACCTGCGCGTTGCGGAATACTGAGCAGCCCGAACTTGCTGACGGAGGCGACTTGCGAAAGCCAGTTTATTGGGCCGGCCATAGAGATGAGATCGGTTTCACATCCGTCTGAGAGCATCGGCCACGCGCAGGCGCATAGCCTGCAGCGCCGGAAAGATTCCAGCGACCAGTCCGAGCGCCACGCTCAGCGCCCCCCCCAGCAGCACATCGACCGTTGGGAAGTAGAACAGCGGCAACATGCCACCCGTCGGATCACCACGCGCAATCACCACCCACGCAAGCACCAGACCCAGTCCTCCGCCGAGGACTGCCAGGATGCAGGACTCCCCGAGGACCAGCGACAATACTTGCGAGTTGGTGAAGCCCATGGCTTTGAGGACGCCCAGTTCGCCCGTCCGCTCGCGCACGGATTGGGCCATCGTGTTGCCGGCAACCAGCAGGATCGTGAAGAATACCGCGCTCAGAATCGTGGCGGTGATCAGGGTGATGTCGCCGATCTGTTTGGCCCATCCCTGCAGGAAGGCACCCTCGGGCTCCGCCTTCGTCTCGGCCGCCGAATTCTCGAATTCCGCATCGATCCCTTTCGCGACTTCCGCCGCCTCCGCCGGGTCTTTCACGCGGACGATGTACCACCCCACTTGTCCCTTGTTCCAGAGTCGCGCCTCCTCAAAGTAGTCATATCGGAAAAAGAGCTGCGTCGTGTCAGTCCCCTTCTCTTTTCCGTCATAGATGCCAACGATCTCGAATTCCCAGAGCCGGCTTCCGTCGGTCTTGCCATAGATGGAGGATAGGATCGGGACCTTGTCGCCGATCTTCCAATGAAACCGGTCCGCCGTTTTTCGACCCACGATGGCGCCGGTCCGCGTTCGGAACCATGCCTGTTTCTCCTCCGGCGAAATCATGAACTCGGGGTACATGTCCAGGAATTCCTCGGGCACCACGGGCATTTGTGGAAAGAAGTTTTTCGGGTCCTGGTAAACGCCGCCAAACCATGTTTGATGAGTCGCAAGTGCCACACCGGAGATGCGCTCGATCCGCCCCTTGTAAAATTCCGGCAGGCTTTGAATGATGGAAGTCTTGTGTCGCACCCATAGGCGGTTTTGACCGGCCAACGTCACGCCGCCAGCCAGGGCCTGTTTGATGGCTGACAAAAACCCAAAGAGCACGAACGCCACCAGAATCGAGAGCAGCGTCAGCAAGGTGCGGAGTTTCTTCCGCTTCAGATTGCTCCAGATCAGATGAAGGAACTTCAGGCTCACTCAGCCCCCGAGCGCCACTTGCTGCGCAGCGAGCAACTCGCCGATGCCGGACTTGGCCAGGATGAGCATCTCCGCCAGTTGACGTTCGCTGAACGTGGCTTCCTCGCCCGTGCCTTGCAGTTCGATGAACTCGCCCCCTGAATTCATCACCACGTTCAAGTCCACCTCAGCGGCCGCATCTTCCGTATAGCAAAGATCCAGCAGTGGTTGCTTCTCGACAATGCCGACGCTGACCGCCGCGACGGCGTGCAGCAAGGGGCTTTGCAGCAGCTTGCCTCCGCTCATCAGTTTGCGGATCGCCAGCCCGAGGGCCACGTAGGAGCCCGTGATCGCCGCCGTGCGGGTCCCGCCGTCGGCCTGCAACACGTCGCAATCCACCCAGATCGTGCGGGTGCCCAGTTTCTCGAGGTCAAGGGCGGCGCGCATCGCCCGGCCAATCAACCGCTGAATCTCCTGCGATCGCCCGTCAATCTTTCCCTTGGTGATGTCGCGCGGTTTGCGTTGCAGGGTCGAGTAAGGGAGCATCGAGTATTCGGCGGTGATCCAGCCGCCGGTGACGTTTTGCTCTTTCATCCAGCGCGGCACCGATTCCTCGACGGTCACGCCGCAAATCACGCGCGTGTTGCCCCATTCGATCAGCGTCGAGCCGGTGGCGTAAGGCGCAACATCGTTCTGAAAGCGCAAGGGCCGCAGTTGATCGGGCAATCGGCCATCACCACGAGAAGCAAGACTGACAGGTGCGGATGTTGGGTACGCCATAAACGTGCGCGATCATAGGCAAACTCCGCAGCCAGAGCAACGACGAAAATCGTGCGGGATTGTTGACTCGGATTTGAACAGGAGATAACAGAGATAACGGAGAGTTGACCAACCAAACTTGGCCAACTTGTCCGCCGGAGCGCAGACCTCATTTTGGCGGGGTGTGGGGCGGTCTCCGCCCTGCCGGTCCACGGAGTCTCCGACTCCGTGCAGGGCCAGATCCCGCCGCAACCGGCACACCAAAAGGTCCGCCCCACCGTGCCGCCCATAATGAACTGCTGTCGGGGAACATTCTGGAATTTACAACCCGCCCCGTTTAGGCCAGTCTAGACCCGGTTTCTAGCGAAACCTGTTCGAGGAGAACTGTATGAAAAGATTATTCGCAGTTTGCCTGGGTGTGAGTTTGCTGGCTCGGATTGGCTCGGCAGTCGTAATTCCCGTCAACTGCAACATCTTCTTCAATGACAGCAAAGCCGTCCAAATCGCCTGGAATGGGTATCCCGGCAAGAGCTATGTCGTCCAGACCACCACCGACCTTGCGCAGCCCTGGCAGAATGCGCTGACCACGCCAGCAACTCTGACCACCACCAACAACTGGCTTTCCTACACCTTCCCGGTGACTGGCAAGGCCCAGTTCTTCAAGGTCGTGAAGCTCGATAGCGACGGCCCCGAGGTTTACAAAACGTCGCCCTTCGACGGTGCCATCGGTGTCGGTCTCCAGGCGACCCTTCAGGCGTGGCTCCGCGATGACAGCGGCGTCAATACCAACACCATCGCTCTGACCGTCGGCACAAACGCGCCGATTTCGCTGAGCAACCCACGCCTCTCCTATCTCAACGGCGTGCTCACGTACACACCGGGCACCAACCAATTCCTCGGCACCAACGGCCAAATAGTGGCGGTCAAGCTCTCCGCTGCCGATACGCTGGGCAACCAGACCACCAATTTCAACTGGTCGTTCCAACTCGCGCTCTCCCCGGTCCTCAGCACCAACATCGTGTTCCTGGGCGGTGCCGGGCCCGCACCCTGCAACCTGACCTTGCTGTCCACGAACGGCAACTACTTCACCTTCAGCTACGCTGGCTCGTGCTGCCTGAGCAACGGCATGCAGCTCATCAACACCAATCTCCACACCGGCTACGCTCGTACCGTCGTCAGCTTCACCAACTATCCCGCCAGCAACACCGTCGTCGCCCTGACCCGCACCGCCACACTGGCCGAACTGCTCCAAGCGGGAACCCTCTCATCCACCGCGCTCATATCGTTGACCAACTCCGCTGGGGGGAAGTACCAGTCCAAGGATCTTACACCCACCTTGGACTTCCCGCTGGACTACACCGTTCCTCTTGGACACGTGCTTTATCAGGACGCCAATCTCGTGGTTGAACTTTTGCCGAGCAGCCAGTTGAACCTCAACGCGACGCTGCATCTGGCCGCCAATTTCCAGCGGTTCAAGCTTACCGCGGTGCAAGCCCAGATGACCGGGACGGCGAGTTTCGAGCTGGATGCCCACGCGCAGGCCTCTGCCGCCAGGAATTTCGCAGGCTCGATGCCTTTGATTACTCCCATCCACCAGGTTTATGGCGGGTTTATCGGCCTCGTGCCGGTCTGGGTGGATGTGATGTTCGAGGTAAACGCGGGCTACACGGCGAACTTCTCGGCGTCGGCCGAGATCACGGACGGCATCAACGCGGTCAAGACGATTTCCGTTGGCCGGAAGTGGGACGCGACGAGCGGCTGGGCGGACATTTTCGACAACCCGCCTCCGAGCCTGAACATCCTTGCTCCGGAGTGGCAGGTAGAAGGCTCCGCCGAGGTTCGGGCCTATCTCCAGCCCAAGGTTTCCGTCCTCATTTACAGCGCGGCGGGCTTTTCGGCGGACCTGCAACCCTACCTTGACCTGACCGGCAGCGCCCAGTTGAATCCGCCCGGGTGCGACCTTTCACTCTACGCCGGTCTGGAGAGCACCATCGGCATGAACCTCAGGGTTTGGGATGAGAGCTGGGGCGCGCTGCCAAGCACGACGCTCAACCTCATCCCCCAGCAGACGCTTTGGCACTATTCCTGTACGAGCAACGCCCCCCAGATTACCGTGCAGCCCCAAAGCCAAACCGCGTTTGTAGGCTCGGTGGTATCTTTCTCGGTGCAGGCGAAGGGCGCCGCGCCATTAAGCTACTGCTGGTATAAGAATGGTCTGTATCTCACCGACGACACCCGCATCACCGGCTCCGGCGCCGGCACTCTGTGCCTCGCGAATGTTTCGAGCAGCGACGCGGGCAACTACACGGGGCGCGTCAGCAACCAGTCCGGTTCTACGAATAGCGCCATCGCGGTGCTGACAGTTCTGGCGCCGCCACCGCCCTCGCCCTCGCCGCGCATGGTCTGGATTGCGCCCGGGACGTTTGTGATGGGCAGCCCGATCAGTGAGGCGCAGCGATATTCAGATGAAACGCAGCATACGGTGACACTGACGAAGGGGTTTTACATGGGGAAGTATGCGGTGACGCAAGGGGAGTATCTGGCGCTGATGGGGAACAACCCGAGCTACTTCACCACACGCGACTATAATGGCAACTCGATCCTCCCGGACCTGAGTCGGCCGGTTGAGCAGGTGAGTTGGAATGACGCGACAGCCTACTGTGCCCAACTGACAGCGCAGGAGCAGGCGGCGGGGAGGCTGCCGGCAGGGTGGGTGTATCGGTTGCCGACGGAGTCGGAGCGGGAGTATGCGTGTCGGGCGGGGACGACGACGGCATTCAACTTTGGGAGTGGGATTCATGGGGGGATGGCGAACTTTTATGATTACTACGAGTATGACGCTTCGATCGGGGACATCATCGTTGAGAACCCTGCGGTTCCGTGGCTGGCTCGGACGACTTCGGTGGGCAGTTATCAACCGAATGCGTGGGGTTTGCATGACATGCACGGGAACGTGTGGGAGTGGTGCCGGGACTGGTATGGGAACTATCCTACAGGGAGTGTGATTGACCCACAGGGTCCGAATTCGGGCTCGCTCCGCGTGATCCGCGGCGGCTGTTTGAGCGACTACGGCACGCTCTGCCGGTCAGCGTTCCGCAACTACTTCCACCCGTCCCGCGGGTACGGCGACTTTGGGTTCCGGGTTGTCCTGGCCCCAGGTCAGCCATGAGCAGTCGAGGCGAAGCGAGCGGAGCGAGAGAAGCCTGACTGCGGAGGGGCAGAGGAGCGCGGATATTTTTGTCCGCATCCGTGCGCGCACCGGCGTGGGAAGCGGAGAAGAATGTGCGCGCTACTATAAATCTTCTTCATGCCAATTGAAGTCAGTGCCGGGATTCAGGTTTATGATCAGGAGGAATTTCACGCTTTAGACCGGCGAATCATGGGAGTCGTGTTCGAGGTCCACAACGAGTTTGGCCGGCTGTTGGACGAAGAGTTGTACAAGTGCGAAATAGCCGCCCGCTGTGTCGGCATCGGCCTTGAGCCGGTTGAACGCGAAGTTCGGATTCGCGTGAGTCACGAGGGTTTTGTCAAAGAGCAAGGCAGTGGAGGTCATTAGCGGGTCGCGGCGGGTAGGCACGCAGAATTTGAATCTGCTAAACGAAGATACGGGGTTTGCGCTTACCACCATACGCGAGGGTGCCGGGGCGATGCGGGACCATCTGGGGCGCCTGCTGTATCACACGCGATTGAAGGCCATCCAGTGGATTAACCTGAACCGGCATCAGGCAGAGTCTGCCACGCTTTTAAAAGCCGCGCGGTGAGGAAATGACAGAATCATGGGAGGACAGAATCATACTGAGTAACGCAATCTTTTCAGGATTGAATGGAGAGAGATTGGGATGGGGTCGGTTTGGCGAGCAGCGTAAGGCTGCGTCAATAAATAACATTTACATCTTAGCAGAGTATTGATATTGCTGAGAGCCGCATGATTGGATTTGGTGCTATCAAAAAGAAGTTCAGTCAAATGTGGCCTCATTTGAACGAACGAGCCAGACGGATGGTGGCTGCGGCGGAGGCTATGCAACTTGGCTATGGGGGGGTGTCACTGGTCAGCCTTGCCTGCGGATTGTCCCGGGTCACGGTCACCAAGGGAATCAACGAACTGACGACAACACCCCTACCAGCGGACCGCGTTCGACGCTTGGGAGGCGGGCGTCGGAAGCTGGAAGTGCAGGACCCCGCATTGCCCGGCTTATTGGAATCCTTGGTGGATCCATTGTCGCGTGGCGACCCGGAATCGCCGCTACGCTGGACCTGCAAGAGCACCCGCACGTTGGCGGGGGAACTGACTGACCGTCAGCATCCGATCAGTCACGAGAAGGTGGCTCAGTTTCTGCACGACCTGGGCTACAGCTTGCAGGGCAACCGCAAGACCGAAGAGGGAGAAGATCATCCCGACCGAGATGCCCAGTTCCGGCACATCAATCGACATGTGCGAGCGGCAATGGCGAAGGATTGGCCGGTGATTTCAGTCGATACCAAGAAGAAGGAGTTGGTGGGCAACTATGCGAATAAAGGGCAGCAATGGCGTCGCAAGAAGACGGGCGAGCGGGTCAACGGCCATGACTTCCCCAATCCGTCGGTGCCCCGCGCCTATCCGTATGGCATCTACGACCATCGTCGCAACACCGGATTCGTCAATGTGGGCACCGATCATGATACCGCCACCTTTGCAGTGGCTTCGATCCGCGGGTGGTGGCGTTACGAAGGTCGCCGACTGTACTCAGCGGCAACCCAACTCGTCATCACTGCCGACGGGGGCGGCAGCAATGGCTATCGACTGCGCCTCTGGAAGTTAGAATTGCAGCGATTGGCCGACCTGACCGGCTTGGTGATCCAGATGCACCACTTTCCACCGGGCACCAGCAAGTGGAACAAGGTGGAACATCGTCTCTTCTCGTTCATTTCCTCGAACTGGCGAGGGGAACCGTTGCGAGACTACGAGACGATTGTGCGCTTGATTGCAGGTACGACGACGGCCAAAGGGTTGACGGTCACATGTCGGCTAGATCGTCGGAAATACCCGATCGGGCGAAAGATCAGCGATACGGAAATGGCTGGAATCAACCTAATTCCGTTTCGTTTTCATGGCGAATGGAATTACACAATTCACCCTCGCCAACTAAAGAAGGTGTAAAGGTTATATATTGACGGCACCTTAGATTCTTCGGAGCGAGGACAGGGGCACAAGACAGAATTCGTCGAAGCCGCGATTTCATGGGAATCAAACCTAAAAACAGCAGTTGTAACCACGGATTTCACGGATAACAGGGATAAAGAAGGGATTGCGGAGCAAGGGGTGTACACCCGGCGGGTGGCCGCGACTCAGGCCAAAGGCCTGCTTCATACCAGCCCAGGGCAGCGCCCTGGGTTCATCGTCCAACAGGTATTCTGTTGCAGGCCAATGGCCTGTTTCATGGAGTTCGATGAAAGATACGTTTGGGACTGACGCCGAGTGGCTGGCTGGCGGCTGGTAGGACGAAGGATGAATCGCGCTTTCAGCGCTGATGGGGTTTTGGGCTGATGAACCCAGGGCGTTGCCCTGGGCTGGTATGAATGACGCCCTTGGCGTCTCCCACCTTGCACTTCCGCTCGACCTTGGTTAGATATTGCTCTCGAAGAATTCTGTCCTGCGCCCGCGCGGACATTCCTGTCCAATGCCGCTAGGATTTGACCCAATCCCTTTCGGATATTCTGTGCGAGGCCGTTGCCGTACGGAACGACCGAAAGACCGGTGGTTCTGCAATCCCAAAGGGATTGTGTCCTCCAGCCCAGCAACCGAGTCCGCGAGGCTACCCTGGGTTGGCGTCCGTGCGATTTTCAACCCCAACGGGGTTGTGT
>Ga0194044_10001684_pt1 | contig 11196 bp, 7 predicted proteins | sample JunL4417m_MetaG_FD_155460 | JGI IMG/M metagenome (GOLD analysis project Ga0194044, IMG submission 155460) | Anoxic zone freshwater microbial communities from boreal shield lake in IISD Experimental Lakes Area, Ontario, Canada - Jun2016-L442-17m | ecosystem: Environmental > Aquatic > Freshwater >...
TATGTAAAGCTTGGAAGGCTTACGAGGTCCCTCAAGCAAGAAGAGGTCTATTGCTATTTAGAAACCCTGTCGGGCAACCAACAACTTTCTCTCTCAAATTCTGTCCAACTGGAACTGAAACATTATACAGATACCCAGCGGATCAATTTTATTTAAGTTATGTTCCAGTAATGTGGTGGGTCGCTCAGTGCGCTCTTACATAACGCAAAGGTGGTTATCAGACCCTTCTGGCTTCGGCTATCGCTCCGATAACCCACGTTATGCAATCGCTTGAGCTTTTTACGTGGCTTGGTTTGGTCGCTTGTGGATTATTTTCTCAAGACTCCCGCCCACACCCGTGACAGCTTTTGTGGCAATGCGCCTTGGGTCTTCAGAGGCGCAGGCGGTCATTCATGCGTTAGGATGCTTCGGGCGGGCGTTTTACGATGGCGGGTGTTATGACGTTGTAAAGTTTATACAGGTCTTTCTGTTGGATCTGGTTGCTGAACCGATGACCGACTAGCTACATATCTCTAAAACCGGCTCCTTAGCTCAGTCTTTGTGATTCTCGTCACGATCCATTCCTCTGATAACCTCTGTTTCGGTATTTCCTCCATCGCCAAGAGATTTCTTGACTCGGTACGCGGTTTTGCAGGATATCATTGTGGGATATTTTATTCTCATCAGGCAACAAATCCGTTCAGGAAGTGCGTTACTTGGGGAAGCCGTGATGATAGATACGGGGCAAATGAATTGTTACTCTGCATAATGGCTATGATAGGAAAAAAATGACACTTACCAAAACACCACTTCCTTGGCTTTTGGATGAATTCCGGACGGCTTTGCAAGACGAAATTGAAGTGGCGAAACGAAGTGCTTCCTACAGCGCAATACCACTAAGTAATGGACACAAGATAGGTCAACAAGGCAATGCCTACCAATATGCTTTCCTGATTGATACGGTTCTGAATATTCCCGATGGCGCACCTGGTGACTTGATTGTACCGGGAAAGGCCCCTATACAAACAACAATAGTATCTGTAGAAGGCCTCCGGATTCTCATCAGTGTAGAAACCGACTTGGGCGCGTTCGTGCCGATCGCATCACTCCAGTCTAATCTTACGTTTTTAATGCGAAAACTGATTGAAAGGATCGAGAATAACGTATCTGCCAGCAATCCGGCGGCGTCTAGAATGCTGGGTAAGGAGTCACCTTCCGGGAGTCCTAGGAAGCCACCGGATAGTCCTCCGCTCAATGAAAGTCAAATGCTTGCCTTAGAAAGCGCCCTTGGGCGCGATCTCACGGTGATATGGGGACCACCCGGGACCGGGAAGACTCATACGATTGGCACTATTACCGAACACCTCCACAAGTCAGAGCGAACGGTTCTGATTGTATCTCATACAAACACCGCAGTAGACCAAGCAATCAAGCATGTCGCCAAATCCATGCAGGAGCATCTTGAGCGAGGGGTTGTGATCCGCGTTGGCGAGGTCAGGGACGAGGTACTCAAATCAGACTATCCTGATGTTTTGCTCAGGCGACAAGTTGAGCGTCAATCCAGTGAACTTCTTGAAAGACGTGACGCTCTCTCCTTGCAGAAACAAAGCCTCAACGATGAACTCAGTGATGTTCGAGAGCAAATTGCCCTCTTGGAGTGGATTGGGCGAGCGCAAGACCGTATCCAATCGCGCGAGAATGATCTACGGCAGCTCCATGAAGATGAGAATCAATTGAAGAAGGATAGCGACGCGCTAGAAGCGTTGCAACAAAATCAGGCCCGTATTAGCAAGCTTTGTGAACTTCAAAAAAGGGCCTCTAAGATCCTCGGCATTCGTGACAGCTTAAAGATACAAGGACAACAGGAGCAGAAACTTGTAGACGAGTCGCACCGGCTTAATTTGAAAATTCATCAAGCCAATCGCCAGATAGTCCAGCAAGCAGAGCGAATAAAGACGGCTGAAGATATTACTCCCTTGAGACAAAAGAGCGCAACATTTCCCTCAGTCTCGTTCCAGAAATCAAACATTCAGATCTTAACTTCATCAAGGGTAAAGGCGGAACACGCGCTTCAGGACAGGGAGAGTCAGCTTGAAGAGGCCAATGCTCTGCTGAAGAAAGGGCTCAATATGGGCGGTTGGAGTCGCTATTGGAACAGCGTCCCCAACCCCCAGATTCAGCAGGATGTTGCCACAGACTTAGAAAAAAAAGTGGCTAACCTTAAAGTTCTTTTTGATGCGGCTGTGCAAGCATGTAAGGGAGCCGAGACCAAACTGAGCCACATCTTGCAACTTGACGCTGAACTATCCCACTACACAGATATCGGCACTTATTCTTATGAAGTTGACAAAAAAGATCGCTTTTTGCGTAACCTTCAAGACTGCAAGGCAAGAAAGACAGAAATCGAAACAGACCTTAAACGATTGAGTTCTCGTAAGGCGGAGCTTGAATTGGAGGAGAAGCAACTATCTGCAAACCTTGGTGGTGACGCAAGTGAAATCTACTCTAGAGTACGTGAAGAACTAGAAGGACTGAAAAGGCTGGAAGACTCGACAAAATATCTTACATCGAAGATCATCAAGCAGGCCCAAAGCATCAGGTCTGCCCTTGAGGGCTTACTGAGCGAATTGCCGGAATTCCAAGGAGTGAAGGATTTTTCGCAATCTCTCGATGAATTGCTCAATTTGGCACAAGAAACTCACCGAAGATTGGCCACAACGCTCAGTCGGTCTGATCTGCCTGGTCTTCTGGAAAAAACCAACACTCTTCCTTCTGAAATAAAGAAATTATCTTCTGATATTGAGGCAATAGGTGACGAATTGGCTCAGGTCGAGCGCAACGTAATTGCAAATGCCAAGGTTGTTGGTGCAACTCTGACCAAAACGTACCTCAGTGATGACATTCAGGCCCGCAAATTCGACACGGTAATTCTGGATGAGGCATCCATGGCGCCCATACCCGCTCTATGGGTTGCCGCACTCCTATCCGAAAAAAACCTCATAATTGTAGGAGATTTTAAACAATTACCGCCAATTGTGCTTTCAAAAAAAGAACTTACGAAGAAATGGCTTGGTCGTGATATCTTTGAGGTTTCAGGTCTCAAAGATCTATGTGAAAACAATAGGCCACCAGCTCATTTCATCATTCTGAAAGAGCAGAGGAGGATGCTTGCAGATATTGCGAGAGTTGCCAACCAGTTTTATGATGGGTTATTGAGCACTCCTGATCAACTCCCCCACGGGCTTGATGAGCTTTCAACTTGGTACAATTCTGACTGGCCGCATGATTGTCCAGTCCTTCTCATAGATACAGGTTCACTAAATGCTTGGGTTACCAGCGTTGTGAAAAACAACAATCCCAGCAGACTCAATTTCCTGTCTGCAACGGTAGCCGTAGACTTGGCTGAACAACTCCTAAAACCTGACCGCCCAAAGCATACAGAAGGAGAACCAAGGCGAATTTTAATCGTAGCTCCCTACAGGGCACATGCAAAGCTGGTAAGCGTCCTATTGCGAGAAAATGAGAAGCTTCAGGATGAAGCCATTGCCGGAACAGTTCACAGTTTCCAGGGTTCAGAGGCGGACGTAGTCATCTTTGATTTGGTGGTTGACGAACCGCATTGGCGGGTCAACCTTTTCTACGACAAAATTGACGATCAAATCAAACGTCTCCTGAATGTAGGACTCACACGTGCCAAGTTTCGGTTGTTCATTCTGGGTGACTTTTCCTACTGTCAGAAAACTGGTAAAAAAGCGTTTCTCGGAAAGAGTCTTCTCCCGTTCCTATTGAAGTCCTTTCCTCGCGTCGAAGCATCACAGATTGTTCCAAACGGTTTGGCGGCTAGAGCCGCAAAGGCACAGATGACAATGCTGGGCGGGGAAATCGAGCCGGACTCGGAGCGCATCGTCGTTACTCAGGAACACTTCTTCCGTCTCTTGTTAACCGACTTCTCGAAAACTAACAATCGCATCGTTATTTATTCGCCATTCATGGCTGAAGACCGATTCTCCAAACTGATGCCGCAATTCCAGGCAGCGGTATCGCGTGGAATCGCTATTTTTATAATAACCAAGTCTCACTCAGAACGCTCTAAGTCTGAGAAAAATCAATACCGCAGCATGGAAGCACAACTCAGGGGAATCGGTGTAATCGTCAGGCACAAAATGGGCATGCACGAGAAACTTGTATTCATAGACGACGACATCCTATGGTCGGGTTCACTCAATCCGTTGAGTTTCTCAAACACCCAAGAGGTGATGGAAAGGCGAAAGAGCAAAGCTGTTTTCGATGACTATTTCCAGACATTACGCCTTCAAGAACTTCTAGCGGTTTGCGGCACTGTAGAGGACATATGCCCTATCTGTAAATCAGAAATAGTCGCTTCTGAGGGACCAAACGAGCCATACTACTGGCGCTGCGTCAATAAAGGCTGCTACACCCGGAGCATAGATCAACCATATGCTCTTGATGGAGTTCTCAGTTGCCGAACTTGTGGTGCATCTTTCCAATTCTGGTACCGGGGAGATTACCCCCATTGGCGTTGCACAACAAACAAGTATCATCACCAGAAGGTCCACAAGGCTCATCTGCGTTTACCCAAGATGGCAGCTTTGATACCGGACAAAGAACGGCCCAAAGTCTGCGCGATTTTCGGCATAGACAATTTTGATGCATATTTTGGGCGGTCAAGCAAAGGTTGAAGTTCCGTAATAAAAACTTATATCACTAATACACATCAGCCAGCATGGCCTTGTAATCAATTCTTAGCCATTTCCCGGGCAGAGGTGCCACCAAAAACTATGCCGGGCAGCAATGTTGCCTTGAATTCGCAAGCGCACCCCCGCTACGGAGTCATAAACTCTCCCTATTCCACGCACATTATTCTGAAATGTCTAACAGGGCCAGTAAAAAGGGGGTGTGGCTGATTTGTGTCAGAGATCCGGCAATCACAGCGGGCCGTTTCTTAGCTCATCACCGCTGGCGGTTATCGCAGATGCTGACCAAAGGCAGGATTGACAAAACGAGCAGGTTGGCACACATTTAGGCATTCGTTGTTCTAAATCGAGGAGGCCACGGTGTCTGGAGCCCGGAAGAATTGATATGTCATTGATATGAATAATGTTACGCATGAAGACAAGAAGAATCTGGAGCTTCTTATACAGAAGGAAACAGTCTGCGTTCGCCGTTTTGTACAGACTGTATAATCATTGTTAGGACGGCAAGGAACAGGGGGCGTCGTGAAACCAATCTTAAAGCTCGTTGCCGCCGTGTCTCTCCTGCTGGTACCAGTAGCGGTGTTTGCAGCCAAAGGCGTCGTTATCTTATACAAGTCAGGATGTAGCTACTACATTGTAGAAACCAATATGGGTTATGCCCTTCTCGAGTGGTATGGCGGCAATGACCCCAGCAAGGGCGACGTTCTCGTTGGCGACTTCGAGACTTACGGCATGAAAGATATCTACAACCTTTCCGCCGATGCCGAGACCCAGGTTTGGGTGGAAGACTTTTGGTTATCAAAAAGCAGAGTGATCGAGGAGTACTACGACAAGTGCCACTGATCTAAATTCATTCCAGCCGACGTCTTCGGCGCATACATCGTTTCGCAATTGCCATGTACCCCCATCCTAGAACCGGAAGCCAGATTCCTTACAGCCCTGTCTGTGCAAGAACATTCTACCGTTCCCTGACACAAAATCGCGTCACCCCTTCTCGATGGCAACTGATTGCATCAATACCGGAAATGGTCATCGTTAGTAAAATAATTTATAATCCGTTAATGAACGTTACGCCTTGCGGAGCTTTTGTATGGACCCAACAGAATTCATCGTTCATCTGGTTATCTGGATTTTGATAATATCAATAACTGTGGTTATTGGGTATGTCGTTCTTAAAAACCTCATCTACCTGAACCGCTTCTGCGTCTCCTGCCGATGTCACCAAACACATCGTAGACTACGGCTACGGACCCGTGATGAGCTATTTAATGGCCTTTATGACCTTAGGCTGGCGAACCATGACCCAGCAGTACTATCCTGTAAAGTGTCGGATTTGTGGACAACCATACAAGGCAGAGGCTGTTGAGGAATACAGAAAGCAGGCCGGTCTGGTTCCGGAGGGTCCACCACCCAAAGCACGCGACTGGAAGGGCATGGGAGGGGACAGGGACTGGAAGGAATTGAAGCTCCATCAACAGATCTACCTAATGGTCATGATAAGTCTGGGGCTATTGGTTATTTTGTTCTATCTATTTTCCTGAGGGAAAAAAACAGATCCTACTAGGAGGCTGGTCCGTGAAATCAATTGCTGCCTGAATCACAGGATGTTAAGGTTGTAAGGAATTTAGCGTGATCAGTCGGCTCCGAGAAACAAGGCCTTGATTGAGGGACCAATATGCTTCGTTTTCTGAATAGCCCAAGTTATCGACGCTGTTGATAAGAGCCAGTTCGATGTCATATTAATGGATATTCAAATGCCGGAAATGGATGGCTTCGAAGCTACTACTGCTATAAGAAAAAAAGAGAAGTCCCAAAGGTGGGACTCATGTTCCAATCCTGGCAATGACCGCCCATGCAATGACACGGGATCGTGAACGTTGCCTGGAAGCCGGGATGGATGGATACATCACAAAACCCATCAATGTGCACGAACTCTTCGAGGCGATGGAAAATCTTCCAACAAGGGTCCATGACGACAATTAGTGTGGGCCGATGCCGATAGCTGTTATTCGCTCAGAGTCCTTAGATGCAAAACGCTCCAACCGACAGGCTAGAGAAAAAGCTTGCCTTTACGCAACCAGCGTTAAGCTACTTGCCGTAGAATTACAAACCGTCAGATGAACCCATCAGCCACGACATGGCCATCGGACCACAATGCCGGTGGCATTTACATTCATGTGCCCTTTTGTAAGAGCCGCTGTCACTACTGCGCTTTCGTGACCAATCCCTACGACCCAGTTCTTGAGGAGAGATACACCAACTCTGTTACGAGAGAAATGGATCTCTGGAGTCATGGTGCCGCCCCTGGAATGATACAGGGCAAGTTTCTCGTGGACTCAATATATTTCGGCGGGGGCACCCCTTCCCTTTTGCGGTCCGATCGGATTGCGAAAATCATTGATGCCTGTCATGCCAAGTTCAGAGTTATTGTATGGCCTGAAATAACAATAGAGGTGAACCCTGCCTCTTCTAATCGCCGTGCCCTGAAGAATTTGCGCAGCGCAGGCGTTAATCGAGTCAGCCTTGGAATGCAGTCCCTGAATGATGAAGAGTTGAGGCGCATGGGGCGGCCCCATAACTCAAGGGAGGCTGTGTCCACCTTCAAGGATATCAGATCTGCGGGTTTTGATAATATATCAGTAGATCTGATGGCCGGATTTCCCGGCCAGTCTATGAATTCATTCAGCCACGGTCTGGAACAGGTGCTCAACCTTGGACCGGATCATCTGTCGGTTTACCTTTTCGAACTGAAAGAGGGAACGAGAACCGAGTCGCTCATACGTGACGGGAAAGAACCTGCATGCGACGATGATCTGGCCGCGGACCAGTATGAACATATTTGTCGAGTAACGAAATCGGCCGGGTATGAGCACTACGAAGTATCTAATTTCTGCCTTCGAGGTCGGCGCTGCAGTCACAACCTGAAATATTGGGAGGATCAGATCTATTTCGGTTTCGGACCTGGTGCTCACGGTATGACAGGCAGACATAGGTATTCCAATATGGACGCCTTCAATGACTATCAACAGGCCTTACTCACAAACAAGCTGCCGTTCGGCGTTCTCACAGAACTGACTCCGCTCACCCGATTCAAGGATGCGCTTATTATGGGATCCCGTCTTGTAGGCGGATTGGATCTTGCGGTTTTGGGAGAACGTTACAGCGTAGATGCATTTGCTTTCGTGAGTGAAACCGTTGGAGACCTGAGAGAGGCAGGTCTTTTTGTGTTTGAGGAAGACATGATGGTGTTAACTCCCAGGGGACGGCTCCTGTCAAATCAGATCTTTTCCAGGTGGGTTTAGGAAAGATTCCTGCTGCCTTGTGCAGGTTGACATAGGCGATGCCGTCGCTTAAGGTTTATAGGGAAATCTATTCTTCGGGATCTCCATCGAGGAGGCCTCTCCGGTTATGGAGATTTCTGAGGTGATCGGAATCAGAAATGGCTGACAGAAGAGACAAGATTGCTTTCAAGGGCGTAGAGATTCATTTGCTTGACCCACCTGCCCTTGACGTGGAGTGGGTGGGCATGGAGGAACCTCTTACGCAGCTCTTAGCAGCATGGTACGAGGACGGCATAGATCCGCCCATGCAGCCGAGAATTTTGGGCAAGCCTGGTGTGGGAAAAACGTCTCTGGCCATCGCCGCTGCCAAGAGAATGAAACAGGACCTTTACATCACTCAATGCACGGTGGACACCAAGCCGGACGACCTTATCATTTCTCCCGTCATAGCGGACGACGGAAAGATAAAATATATGGCTTCACCATTGGTGACCGCCATGGTTAGAGGTGGGATATGCCTGCTGGACGAGGGCAATAGGATGAGTGAGAAAAGCTGGGCTTCAGTCGCCCCCCTTCTGGATATGCGTCGTTCTGTGTATTCCATAGTTGCAGGTGTAGAGATCAAGGCGAGCCCGGAATTCAGAATATGCGTCACCATGAATGAAGATGCCTCAACTTTTGAAGTCCCGGAATACATCCATTCAAGACTCCAACCGGCCATACACATGGATTTTCCCACTGGCGAGGAAGAATTCCGGATACTGAGAGGCCAACTCGATGCCCCATCGGACGAGATGATTCGGCAAGTTGTCGCTCTTCTTCAGAAATCTCATGCTAGAGATGAAGATCTCAGCATTCGGGATGGCCTCAATATCGCTAGGTACGCCCACAGGCTTATGAAATCCCGTGCGAGATCAAATGAGAGGCAGGCCCTGGATCAATCAATTCTTCAGATCACCGGAGAAAACCTTGCCCCACTTGATGGCCCGAAACTGGTCTGACGTCTTTCGCGTTAACAACATCATATTGGTGGGTGTTCTCCATTACCGCGTGGAGTTTTCAGTCCAGGTAAATAGGCTGGTACGAAACGAGAGGCCGGACTGTATCTGTGTTGAACTGCCCAGGGCAATTCATAAGGAAATAACTATAGCTATTCGAAAGCTTCCCCATCACTGGGCAATTGTTTACGAGACTGCTGCCGGAGAGAATTCCGTACTCATCGTCGAAGGATCGGACGGCATCCAGGAAGCTGCCCGACTTGCTCTTGAAAAAGACATTCCTCTCCGGTTCGTAGATCCTTTGCCTCACAGATATCCTTTGTTTACCGATAGTCTGCCGGATGCCTATTTAATCGATGTCATGGGACAGAGGACTTTTCTTCAGACAGTTTATATGAAGGAAATTCAGCAGGTTGATGCCGACAATTCGAGGCGTGAGACATTCATGGCGGCCGCCATACAGCAAGCATCTCGTACTTACGGTAAAGTCCTCTTCGTAGGCGGACTGGCCCATATTCCAGGCCTAGTAAGTCTATTGGACACACCACAGGCGTTGCCCTTGCTAAACACCGGAGTAAAGGCCGCGGTGTCAGCCCCTGTCCATCCTGACTCTCTGAAAAAAGGCTTTACGGAAATACCAAAGGTCACTGAAGCTTTTGAAAAGTGGCGTCAGAATCCAGAGAACCCTGCCCCTGTGAACAGGCACGAAATGATCGTCTCCCTCATGGCAGAGTCTGCCAATTACTTTAGTCGCCAAACACACCAGGAAGTTCCGGAATACGTCCGAAGCACGTGGGCGAAATTCCTAAGAAAATGGCTTACGCTGAAAGGACGATTGCTGCCGGACCTTTACCACCTGGTCTCTGCAGCACGGTCTGCAATGGACGAGGATTTTGCCTATCACGTGCATGAATTCTTATCAGATTATGAATGGGCCAATGATCCGTCTGACCCTGCCAACGTCCTCCTGGATGAAGACAATCTCATGTTTCACGGCCACAAGATAGTCCTCCACAAAAAGCTCAGGACTCTTTTCCAAACTACAAGAAAATATCGGATGAAGGCGGTAAGTTCGTCAAAGTGGAAGGAACACCTTAAGCGGAAATGGGAGACAGCGGATCCAGGAGAGGTTGATATATGTTCGTACCCTCCAGAGGATGTAGAGGTGGAGCAGTGGGGAGACACCCTTATGAGACATGCGAATCATTTGCTTCTGACTGCTCAGACCGGTTCAAAGCCGTTTATTGCCGATTTTGGAGGTGGTCCTGATGTCCGTGAGACTCTAAGGAGGTTTTATGAGAAAAGAGTCTACGTTAAGACTGACGAAGAAGGCGGAATAGATTTTGGATCCGTGGTGGTTATTTTTGAGGAGGATGAAAATACCGTGAAGTATCCATACCAGATGACATGGCTCGGAGAGCACTCCCAGGAATCAGACATGGCTTTCTACTCAACCCTGCCCGGCGTCGAACTGGTCGGTCCGGGGATCAGTCGCATGGAACACGGAGGATTCATGATGTCTTATCCGCCTATGAGAATGTTTGACATTTGGCTGGATCACGATTTCGATTTTGTACCGACCCGCCATGAAAGGCTGTTAGTTGCAGGCATCGCCTATTCGGAGAAGCCCGGCATAGTCTATTCCGCTAAAAGGCCTCCGGCTCAACGGTGGAAAAAACTGGCCAAGAGCATGGGGAAACGGATCATGTACGTTCCTCTTGGATCATTGAATCCGATTCACGTCAAAAGGATGAGAAGCTTCCACATGTTGCAGAACAAAGGCATCAGGAACATTGCTCACGAATTCCTGAAAAAAGATTAACGCTTCTTATGTCCGGACATCGGCTCAAATATTGAGGCGGCAAATTTCGTTGACTTCTCGGGTCGCGCCTAATATGATTGTCCTACTCAGCGCCGAGGTAGCTCAGCCGGTAGAGCAGAGGACTGAAAATCCTTGTGTCGATGGTTCGATTCCGTCCCTCGGCACCAGAAAACATAAGCCATTCCAAGACCTTAGCCAGTGGCAAGGTGGAGTGGCTTTTTCTTTAGAAGCACCAATACGGGACTTTTACGGGACTCATCCCCGCAGATCTTATTAGCGGCTGTTATGAGAGATTCCAACTCAGCCTTACAATAGTGCGCCGCAACGGTTTTTTTTCTAAAACCTGAAATGGGTGCCGCGATTTTGTGTCAGGGAACGGAAGAATGATTTCCTGTTCGCTC
>Ga0194044_10001685_pt1 | contig 11195 bp, 15 predicted proteins | sample JunL4417m_MetaG_FD_155460 | JGI IMG/M metagenome (GOLD analysis project Ga0194044, IMG submission 155460) | Anoxic zone freshwater microbial communities from boreal shield lake in IISD Experimental Lakes Area, Ontario, Canada - Jun2016-L442-17m | ecosystem: Environmental > Aquatic > Freshwater...
TGGCCGGCAATAAAATTTAATCGGTGTGATTTTCCACCACAAGTGTACCACTTTTAATTGATTTTTTTCACCCTCATTGTACCACTTAAGTGATATTTTTTTCAGGTTAAATGTACCACTTAAGTGAGGTTTTTTTCACCCTCATTGTACCACCCCCTAAAGATATATAATGCTTCCTGTCATTTAAAAAAGAGCGGGAGGCAAAATTATGGTTTATCGGGAGGTAGGAATGATAGAAATCAAAGAAATACTTTTAAGAATAGTATCCAAAAATACAATTAGAGAAATAAGTGAGTCTCTTGGCATTCACAGGGATACAATAAATAGCTACGTAGCGCTTGCAAAAAAATTTGGATTTGACCCGCATAGTGATTCAAAAAACATGATAACTGATGAGCTTATCCAAAATATCAAATCCTTCATGAGTATCTCTAAAACCAAGAATCTTTCGGTGCCAAGAAATGAGCTTTTGCTTCCGCATAAAGACATGATAGAACAATACCTAAAATCCGGAATTAAGGGCTCCAAAATAATTATTCTCCTTGGCCGCAAGGGCATTATTGTAACAAAAGCCTCTTTTTACCGGTTTTTAAGATATTCCTGTGAGAGCTACTCCAGAAAAAATATTACTGTAAGGCTTCCCGAAACTGATCCCGGAATTTACTGCCAGGCTGACTTTGGAAGACTGGGTAAAATTTGGGACAATGTCCTAAGTAAACTAAGAGTTGCTTTTGCCCTTGTCATCACCCTCTGCTACTCAAGACATATGTTTATCTACATTACATTTAAGCAGGACATGCCTGCAGTTATCGCCGGTTTTGAAGCGTCCTGGGCATATTTTGGCGGCATCACTGAGTTGGTAATAGTGGACAATTTAAAGGCTGTCGTAGATAAATGCGACAGGTGTAATCCTAAAATTAATAAAACATTTTTAGAATACGCGCAGTATCGGCAATTTACTGTTGATCCTGCAAACGCAAATCATGCCCGGGGCAAGCCGATTGTAGAAAGAAACGTGCCTTACGTAAGGGATAATTTCTTTGCAGGCGAGACCTTCCTTAATATAAATGATTGTCAGCAAAGAGCCACCGACTGGTGCACAAATACTTCAGGAAAGAGAATTCATGGTACTACAGGCACTGTTCCAATTGTTGTATTTGAAGAAAGTGAAAAAGATAAATTAATTGCCTATACATATGACAGATATGATATTGCCCTATGGGCAATATGCAAGGTTCATCCTGATCATCACATACGTTTTAAAAACAGCCTCTATAGTTTACCAACCAGATATATCGGCAAATCTGTTGAAGTAAGAGGAGACAGTGCTCTTGTTAAGATATATCACAGTGGAGCTTTAATTAAAGTCCACAAAACAGTAGGCCCCGGCAAAAGAAATACTGATTTTGATGATTATCCAGAGGAGCTTACCCCCTATACTTTGAGAAATCCAAACTATCAGATAAAACAGGGGTATGCAAAAAGTGAAATAATCGGAGCATTTATTGAAGAAATGCTAACGGGTCCCTATCCATGGCACAGACTTAGAAGTGTTCAGAAAATACTTAGGCTTTCTGATAAATACAGCGCTGAAAGAATGGACGCCGCTCTAAAAAAAGCAAAACACTACGAAATTAATGATATGAGAAGAATTGAAAATATATTAAAAAATAATGTTGAAAACACGCGTGATGAAAAAGAAGTTATGCCGGAGAGCACGGTGCAGCTTCGTTTCATCCGTGAAAGCTCTTCATTTAATCATTACAAAACATAAAAGGAGAACCATGATTATTTCAAAAGAGTTAAAGGATGCAATGATTTATTTAAGGCTTGCAGGAATACTTGCAACACTTGAAGAAAGAATATCTTACGCAAAATCAAGTAAGATAACAATAACTGAGTTTCTGGAGATGATATTTTATGATGAGCTTGAAAGAAGACAATCAAGGCTGCTTAATACTAAGATGAAAAAAGCAGGAGTTGATTTAAATCTTGCCGGTTTTGACTGGGATACTACCACAGTTTATGACCGGGATCTGGTTAAAAATCTGTTTAATTTAAATTTTATAGAGTCCCGTTCTTCAGTACTTGTTTTCGGACCTACCGGAGCAGGCAAGACATTTTTAGCCAAGCATCTAGCTTTTTCTGCACTTAAAGCAGGACACTCGGTTATTTTTACAAGAGCAGATAAAATGTTTAGGCATCTAAAGCTGGCACTAATTGATGGAAGCCATGACAGAACTATTGGAACATATCTTAGGCCTGATTTGCTTGTAATAGATGACTATGGAGTTAAAGATCTTACAAGAGAGGAGGCCAGTGATATTTATGAAATAATACTTGAAAGATATGAGAAAAAATCAAGCATTGTAACAAGTGCAAGATCGCCTGAAGAGTGGCAGGCATTATTTCCTGATCCGATACTTGGAAATTCCATGCTTGATAGATTGTGCCATTCATCATATCAAATACTTATGGAAGGAGAATCACTTAGAAAATTGAATAGACCAATTTAATAAAAAGGATATAATATTAACTAAGAATTAGGGGCCGGTACAATGAGGGTGAAACACTGGTACAATGTGGGTGAAAAATCACAGAGTGCCGGGAAGTCATTCTTATAAGCGATATCCTTCAGTTTGACCTATTGCCTGCGACTATTGCATCAGCACGCGGTTATAGTGCTGCTGCTAAAGGTGATTTGGAAGGTATTTTAAAGCATACCAGAGATGCTCTCAATCAGATTCCCAGTGAACAGCACCTAAAGCGGAGCCTTGTGGCTATGATGCTTGCAGTTGCACATTGGGGCAAAGGTGAGTTAACTGAGGCCGAAGCAGTGGTTATACAGTGTTTAAAGGACAGTGACATGGCTGAAAATCCAATGGCTTACAATTCCATTTACATGGTTCTTGGCGAGTTGTATATCCTGCAAGATCACTTAAATGAAGCAAGTGAGTTGCTTGAACAGTTGATTTCAAGAGTGAGCAAGGAGAATAAGGTCCCTATTTTACTGGCCAGTCTATATTTGGGTTTGGCCAAAGTTGCTTTTTTGCGCGGAGACAATCAACAGGCATATGCGCTGCTTGAGGAGAGTAAAGTATATGGTCAAAAATATTCCCTTATGGACTGGAAATACAAGTATTATCTCATGCTTGCGAGGGTTTATTGCAGTGAAGGCTTTTATGATTTAGCGCGGGATTGTGTCCTGGAAAGCAGGGCGCATTATTTTATGAATCCAATGCCTGATGATATTACTTTCGATGAAATGGAAAACATGATTGATCAGGCAGAGACATCAGGCCATCTGATTGCGCGATCGATGGATGAGGGTAACAATAAAGCTTCTCTCCTTGAATTAGCGAAAGCTCACAGCAATGGGTTTTATCCTAATAAACCACCGCTTCTGAAAAAAGAGCACGCTAATCAGGCCCTCGTAGAATCCCTTACGGTTAGAGAACTGGATGTACTGGCTTTAATATCGTCAGGGTTATCCAATCAGGAAATCTGCGACACGCTTTTTTTAGCATTGAGCACAGTGAAAGGCTATAATCAGACGATATTCGGAAAGCTGCAAGTTAAGCGCCGAACAGAGGCTGTGGTTAGAGCAAAAGAGCTGGGACTGGTATAGAAATACCCTTCTTAGCCATAACTCAATACTCTACTTATTTATAACTCAATACTCTACTTATTTATAACTCAATACCCTACTTATTTATACCCAAAACCCTACTTTAGTAGCTGTTAAGAACTTTTCGACTTTAGTAAGCTTGTATCCATTAGCAACTATAAGAGGAGGTTATTTTATGAAATTACCAAACACACTACAGACCAATCTAAATGATCCAGTGCCCATGCTCATGTCAAAGATTTGGGTGTTTGTATCACTCAGCTATATTTACTGCGATGTCTTAAACAATATGGAGATGTCGGTGTTACGGATGTTGTTTGAAGGCAATATCGCTGGAATTCCTATGACTCAGGGATTTTTACTCACTGCAGGACTTTCCCTTCAGATTCCATTCTTAATGGTAATTTTAGCAACTATTTTACCATATAGGGCCAATAGGATAACTAGTATGGCAGCAGCTGTCCTTATGATTATCTATCAGGTGGTATCTTTTTTTATAGGAGCAGGTAATCCACTTCACTATATTTATTTCTCAGCAGTTGAGATTCTGGGTAGTGTGGCGATAATAGTGCTTGCAATCAGATGGAAGAAAGTGGTCTAGGAGGTAAATATGCTCTACGAGATTGTCATTGGCGGATATATTCAGAAGACTTGGTTTGAAGGATTTACTATTAGAGAGCTTCCTAATTTTACTACGGCGCTGCGTGGGAATATCGTTGATCAATCCGCTTTGTATGGCGTTCTTCGAACTATTAATGATTTGGGTCTTGATTTGATTTCGGTCAATCGATTAGAAGGGGAGTCATAAAATGAAATCAATCAATTATGAAAAATATGGCCCCTCCTCTGCTTTAAAGCTCAGCGACCTTAAAAAACCAGAGTCGAAAGATAACGAAGTTTTTATAGTAGATTCATGCCATAGCTGTAAATATGCCGGATTGGCAATTGCTGAGAAGGCCACCATTTATAACATGGTTTATGTTTGGTCTGATAAAACCAAAATATCAGATTCTAAGAACGGATCTAACATGAGTAATTTAGAATAAAATATATTCAATATAGGGAGGACATGAAATGACTGATTTAACAATGGAAGAAATCACTGAAGGTAAAAGACAATTAAAGGGGCCAAGAGTAGTTTTCTGGATTTCCCTTGTATTGGGAATAATTGGAGTCATATGCGGCATAGCAAGTTTCTTTACTGACATTTTTAGCTTTGCAGGCATCTGGGCTCAGGTGGGAAGTGTATGGATTTTAGTGGGATCAATATTTGAACTCCTTTGCTCCATACTTTTTGTAATACTATTCTGGGTAGAGCTTTCAGGTCTTATTAAGGGTGGTAAACCTTATACTGTAGGCCTTGGAAGATTTTTACTGATCTGGATGATGGTATTTTCTTTTCCAGTGGGCACAATCATCGGAGCAATTGTCTGGAAGAGATTTAGTGACCCGGCAGTACAGAAATACTTAGACTATTTAAAATAAATCTAATAGATAAGGATAAAAAATGAATACAGTAAAGGAAATAAACATGAAAAACTTGCAGAAATTTGGCGGTTTCGCCGCGTTGTACCTGGCAGTCGCCTACCTGATCGGAATGGTTCTCTTTCTCGTTGTTCTGGACTATCGCAGCATGACCAACCCGGCCGAAAGGGTGACCCTGCTTGTCGAGAAACAGATGGTCATCTTTTCAACCAACCTGATTATGTACGTGTTCTTTGGCGTTTTCCTGATTGTCCTGTCGCTGGCGCTGTACGACAGATTGAAGTCCGGCGCTCCTGCTATCATACAGGTGGCAACCGTTGTAGGAATAATCTGGGCTGGCTCGCTGATTGCCAGCGGCATGGTTGCAAATGCCGGGATTGATCCAGTCGTTGCTCTCTATGTCAAAGACCCTGCTCAGGCTTCATTGGCATGGCAGGGAATTGAATCCGTGGCAAACGGGCTGGGCAACGGCAATGGCGAAATACTGGGTGGCCTTTGGGCGTTGCTAGTAAGCGTGTCTGCTCTGCGGACTGGGGGGCTTTCCAAGGTTCTGAGCATCCTCGGCATGTTGGTTGGAGCGGTTGGCATCATCTCCATTATTCCAGGATTGACCAGCCTCCTGACCGGAGTTTTTGGCGCGAGCCAAATTATCTGGTTCATCTGGCTTGGGATTGTGCTGCTGCGCAGCAATCAGAGCAAAACAGTAACGAAAGAGCCTTTGAGCACATCATAATTTGCTATACAGGAAAGAGGGAGGGATAGACCCTCCCTAAAACCTTACTCGCAGAGCTGCGTATAAATGCTCGCGGAATAGACCTTAAAAAGTGGACAAAACAAATCACAAGGAGAATAACCATGGAATTGAGTTCAGCACTGGTTTTTTATTCATATCATCATAATAATACTGAAAAAATTGCAAAATCTATTGCAAAAGTCCTTGATGCCGATATAAAGAAGCCGCAGGAAGTAAATCCCGGAGACCTTCATAAATATAACCTTATCGGCTTTGGTTCAGGCATGTATGACGGAAAACATCATAAGTCCTTTTTTGCACTTGTTGATAAACTCCCACAGGTCACAGAGAAGAAAGCATTTATTTTCTCAACCTGTGGGATTCCAGGAATATTTGCAAAATCAGGTGAAGAAACGTCTATACAGCAACATTTAATGCTCAGAGGGAAACTTAAATCTAAAGGGTATAAGATTGTGGGTGAGTTTGGTTGTCCAGGTTTTAATACAAATAGTTTCCTTAAGTGGTTTGGTGGAATAAACAGAGGCAGACCAAATGCCCAGGACCTGAAAAGTGCAGAAATGTTTGCCATTAAACTAAAGCAGGAAAGCCAATGAGATCCACACCTTGAAAACTTCGGGTCCGCCCGATACTTTAGGTTAAATAACAATTAATAAAGGAGATATTATGCTGATAGCAAATAAAATGTTATTAATAGGTACAATTGGTGCATTTATTCTTGCAGTCAGTGCAACACTGGTATCAGATATGCATGGCATTGGGGATTGGTTTATTTCTTCATTTCAGAAGGCAAATGTTCCTTTGAACCCAACAAAGCCATTTGGTGCTCCATACCTTGCAGCTGGATATTTGGGAGAACCATTGCTTATATTATCAATAATATTATTTACCATAGGATTTTATGGGGCGTGGCTAAAATATCACAAGACCATTGCATTATTAGTTGTCATTGTAGGTGCATTATATGTCCTCGAACGAGTATTTTGGGCCTATGTTACTATCAATTTTTCGCATGCAATCGGCTCATCACCAGTAATTGGAGATTATCAAGTTTTAAAAAATGCAGGATTTCTAAAAGGATTAGGTGCATTATTTGGTGGTATTATTGGTGGATTTCTCTTTTCAACATTAATTACAATATTTTTCTTTTTAATAAATAATACATATGGCAAAATCGGCAGTTTAATTGTAGTAATATCAATGCTGGTGGGGATGCCGGTAAAGATACTATTTATGAATAATGTATCGTTCAGTTTTGTTTCAATATTTTTATTGAGCATGGTAATAAAGAATATAGGAATAATATTTATGGGCTTAGGGTTATTTACAGAGTCATTAAAATGAATTGTTTGCTGCTTCGAATAGCAGCAAGTCAGGTAAAATTGTCTTCCATTAAAACTATCTATCCTAACTCAAAATATTTAAACATATTGGTCAGGGACAGTAATGAAATTTGGCACCAATTTGTAATAGAAATAATTAAATTTAAAGGATTTTATAATTACAGCCAGGGGAGGTTTATACATAAATGGGGTTCTTTTTATTATAAATTACTATTTGTAAGCACTATCATGTGGGCCGATTTCTATAAATTTTAAGGTATCATCACTACATTTTGTGCAATCACTGCAAAGAATAATTTTATCATCACCTTTTTTTCTGCAAGAATTACAATATAAAAATATTATTAAAAAGTTTTTTTTAACAGAAGTGCTGTAATAACCCCTAAAATTACCCTTTAGAGGTTCACCAAAAGATACAGGATTTTGGATTATCATGTCAACTTTTCTTTGTATCGCCTCTTTTAAAGAGGAATGCTTTTTGAGTGATTGTAAAAATGTTTCACTAAATAAAATATTCATTTGAAAACATCCTTGTAGGTTAACCATTTTTCCTTACCGTTTCTGATTCTGGAAATTGTCTCCAGCAAAGAATCACTAAATTCAGGATCAGAAATTATTACTTCTGTAGGATCTAGTGATTTAGTTCTTTTAAGATTTAATAGAAATTGTGAAATAAGCTCCGAAACAGTTGTTCTCTGCTCATTTGCATATAATTTAGAAAATTCAATTAAATCCTGATCCAGTGTTATATTAAGTTTGTTTTTTGACATGTTGTGACCTCTTCTAAACAATAAATACCTAAATAATTAATAAATTATATGTATATTATACGTATGTTATACATATAATTCAATAACTTAATTAAGTAATTTTATATAAAATTTCCTGATATTTTATATAAATATTTGAAATTTTGACAACATTAAAAATAGAGAAGTTTCCTGGAATAATGTGTAAGGTTAAAACCAGATTTTTAAGTTTAAATAATTATTTTTATACCAGAATTGCAAGCATTGTTTTGATAGCAAAGAAAATAATTATTGCATAATCGTTGATAATTAAAGAACTTTTTCCTGTTTAAATTACCCCAAAATTAAAGAAAGGGCTAAAATTAAATTAGCCCTTTCTTTAATTAAAATATTTATTTCTTATTTTTAAAGCATTTATCAGTAATACTCTCCTGCTTAATTCTGCAATAAAAATTATTTTTTAAAACTATGATTATAAAATAGGCAGGTATCTGTCAATTTCATAATTTGTAACAAATGTTCTGTATCTGTCCCACTCTATTTTTTTGTTTTCAATGAATTTTGTAAATACATGTTCTCCAAGGGCTTCCTTCATCAGTGTGCTGTTTTCAAGATTCTTTACTGCCTCATAGAGATTATCTGGTAAAGTTTCAATTCCTGCTTTTTCTCTCATTTTGTAATCCATTTCAAATATGTTTTCCTCGATTGGATCCTGAAGGACATATTTATTTTTGATACCTTCAAGCCCTGCAGCCAGCATCACGCTAAATGCAAGATATGGGTTACATGCCGGGTCAGGGCATCTGAATTCGATTCTTGTTGCCTTTTCTTTACCTGGTTTATACTGAGGAACTCGGACCAGGGTGGATCTGTTTTTTCTTGCCCATGAAATATATACAGGTGCTTCGTATCCCGGTACAAGTCTTTTATAGGAGTTTACCCACTGGTTTGTAATTGCCACAAATTCCCTGCAGTGTTTTAGCAGTCCTGCTGTATAGCTTCTGGCATCAGCTGACAGACAATAAGGATCTTTAGGGTCAAAGAAAGCATTTTTATCTCCCTTAAACAAAGACTGATGAACATGCATGCCGCTTCCGTTTTCCCCAAATAGCGGTTTTGGCATAAATGTCGCATAAACATTATGCTTCATTGCTATTTCCTTGACGACGATTCTGTATGTCATTGCAGAATCAGCCATTGTAAGTGCATCGGCATATCTTAAATCAATTTCATGCTGTGAGGGTGCAACTTCATGATGCGAATACTCGACTCCTATTCCAAGAGCATCAAGATAAAGAATAGTCTCTCTTCTCATGTCGCTTGCCACATCCAGAGTAGTCAGATCAAAATAACCACCATGATCCAGTACTTCAGGAGCTCCCTTGTCGCTTTTAAAATAAAAATATTCAAGCTCAGGCCCTACGTAAAATGTATAACCAAGATCTTTAGCTTTTTTCAGATTTTTCTTTAAAACCCATCTTGGATCCCCTTCAAAATGCTCTCCTGTCGGATGCACAATATCGCAAAACATTCTGGCAACTCCGCTTTCAGAAGGACGCCATGGAAGTATCTGGAAAGTAGAAGGATCCGGCAGAGCCATCATGTCACTTTCTTCAATTCTTGAAAATCCCTCAATAGAAGAACCATCAAACCCCATGCCCTCAGCCAGCGCACCTTCAAGCTCTTCAACGGTAATTGAAAAACTTTTCAGCATACCCTGAACATCTGTAAACCATAGTCTTATAAATTTAATATGATTGTCTTTTGCTTTTTTTAAAACATACTCTTTCATTTCATCAAGTTTTTTACTATCAGTCATTTTTGCTCCTTATAACATGTCTTTGGTAAATATTAAAAAATAAAACAGGTAAAAAATAAAAAAAATAAATAATTTAAAATAAGTAAATTTTTAGAAATAAGTAAATTCTTATCAATATCTATTTTCTTATTTTACTAAAATCTATATTACTTAAATTATATTTCAAATAAGTTACAGTAATGTTAAATCTCTGTTAATTTTTTTGGGAGAACATATAACCTACATTCCGAACAGTCTTAAACATCTGCTCATAAGATGGAGGCAGTTTTGAGCGTATTCTTCTCATATGAACGTCAACAGTCCTATTGCCACCATAAAAATCATACCCCCAGATTTTTGAAAGCAGAACATTTCTTGAAAAAACTTTATTTTCATTGCTTACCAGGTATTTAAGCATCTCAAATTCTTTAAAAGTAAGCTCCACTACAATCCCATTAACTGTAAGCTCATATTTCTCAAGATTAATTACCATATCTTCAATAGCTATTATATTTTTTGTGCTTGCTGCGTTATATTTATTTAAAATCAGGTCTACTCTCAATAAAAGCTCTTCCTCTAAATGCTTTTGCAGGATAACATCCTCATATCTGATGAGACTTTCAAGGAGAACAGTTTTTTGTTCAATCGACATAATTATTAATTTGGGAATCTGAATTCTTTGAAGCTCCTTTAAAAAATTATAGTCATTTGCTTCAAAATATTTACCGCTTTGCAGGAAATCAGAAGAGGCATTGCTGTTTTTAACTGTAAATGTCCCTGGAATATCTAGATTGGCCAAATCAACTATTAAAAGCGCCGTATCGCTTATATCTTCTTCCTCAACAAACAGGTTATTTAATTGAAAATATGAAAAATTATCCGGAATATTCTTTGAAGTTATAATGTAGCCACTGCCTAATAATCCGTTTACTATATTTACAAGTTGCTTGTCTGTCGAAACTATTCTTACTTTATTCATCTATTTAGGGTTTGTCTCCGCTATCAGCTTTGGTGATTTATATACAAAAATTATTCTATTTTGCTCAAGGTGTCTGCAATATGTCTAAAAAAACTATTCTTATTTTATCTATAGCGTCCGTGATATAACTAAATTAAAATCCCTTGTGATCTTTCTAAAAAAACTATTCTTATTTTATCTATGGCGTCCGCGATATCTCTCCGTCCATATCCCTGATGGTTTATCTTTAAAAACTATTCTTATTTACTGATTATGTTTAATCTGATTTTTTAAAAGCCTGTTATTGATAAAAAGAAAGAATGTTAATTGTATTATTCCACGAATTTGTTGGTTATAGGATATCTTCGGTCTTTTCCGAATGCTCTTTGTGTAATTTTAATTCCCGGTGAACCCTGCCTTCTTTTAAATTCGCTTATATCAATTAAGTGCATGACCTTTTTTACTGTTTCTTGCGGGAAACCA
>Ga0194044_10001687_pt1 | contig 11187 bp, 8 predicted proteins | sample JunL4417m_MetaG_FD_155460 | JGI IMG/M metagenome (GOLD analysis project Ga0194044, IMG submission 155460) | Anoxic zone freshwater microbial communities from boreal shield lake in IISD Experimental Lakes Area, Ontario, Canada - Jun2016-L442-17m | ecosystem: Environmental > Aquatic > Freshwater >...
GCCTGAGCGCATTATCAAAAAAAATCTGCTTGTGCTTCAGTTGAGCCTGCGTGATAATCTCGCTGTCTATTCTAGTAGTAACTTGAGGAGAGTTCACTTTTCCCCTTCAGGTCAATATATTATGAGAAAATCTCCCCGTTTCTGTCCATAGAATGTGAAAAATAACACCACCTCCAAAATGATGGACAAGCCCATTAGCTCGGTTTCGGAAGGAAGTCAATAGGCGTAAAATGTTATAATAATTGTTGTAACGAGTCAGGTGAAAAAGGGGGGTCAGTGTAAATAGAATTAGTGCCGAGTTGATCTAGGGTCTTTCCCCTTGATCAGCAGCGCGCTGCGTAGTAATAAACCATTGGAAAGTGGCGAGGGATAGGTATGGAAAACAAGTCACCCGTCTTGGTTTTTGGAATAACTGGGAAAATTGGAAGTGGTACCTCTTTTGTCTGTAACCAGCTCAGGCATACCCTTTACAGCTACAAATATGAAGTAAGAGTTATAAAAATTTCCACCTTGATTAAACTCCTTAGTAGTGGTCTCATCGATGCCAACCGACCAGAGGAGGCTCTAACCGAACTCGAAACCGATTTTGAGAAAAATTTCCCAACCGCACTTGAACGCACGAAGGAGTTACAAGAACGGGGTAATTATTGGCGTCAACGTGACAGTTCTGCCCTTGCGGTCGCTGCCGTAAATGAAGGCATAAAGCCGATACTTGAAAACCATTTGGACAAAAGAATCGCTTTTATATTGGATAGTTTAAAACATCCAAAAGAAGTTGAGCTTCTTCGATATATCTTTGGTGATGCCCTTTATACGATTGGGGTTATGTGTAACTACAAGTTGCGATACGAACGTTTGAGGGAAAGGAAAGCTTACACCAATCAAGAATTTGATCAAATTTCGGAAAGGGATTCTGGTGAGGATATTCCGTATGGCCAACAGGCTAGCGAGACTATTCAGCAGTCAGATTATATCGTACGAAATGAATTCCCAACACCAGATGAAATTCGCGATGAAACAGAGCGGCTCGTTGGCCTTATCTTTGGCTCAAGTATAATATCCCCCCGCAAGGACGAGTTTGGTATGAGTCTAGCTTTTCTGGCCGCCAAGAAATCCGCGTGCTTGTCTCGCCAAATCGGCGCTGCGATATTAAATCCTGCCGGGGAAATTCTGGCCACGGGATGCAATGATGCTCCGAAGTTTGGTGGCGGACTCTACGACAGTTCGTCTGAAAAAGATATGAGGTGTTGGGCTCGCGGAGGTAAATGTTATAATAATGCCGAACAAGTCGAAATCGCTTCCCAAATACAGAGAGTTCTAGTAGAAGCTCAAGTATTGAAGAATAATGATCAAGACACCTTAGAAAAGGTGATTGAAACAATTCTAAAATCGCGACTTAAACAAACGCTCGAATTTAGTCGCGCCGTTCACGCTGAGATGGCTGCAATTATCAGCATAGCCCGAACTGGGATTGGGGGCTTGCTTGGTTCAACGCTCTATAGCACTACTTACCCCTGCCATTATTGTGCCAAGCATATTATCAATGCGGGAATTGGCAGGGTAGTCTACTTCGAGCCGTATGAAAAAAGTTTAGCGATAAAATTACATTCAGACGCACTGAACGACTCTTCTGAAGCGCAGCCCGATAAAATCACATTTGAAGCTTACGTCGGGGTTGTTCCTGATCGATATGATCGGTTTTTCGGTATCCATAGAGAGCGTAAAGAATTCGGTAAGTACATTGATCATGGGGAGAAACGACAAGAAGCAACGCCACTCTTCGCACCGTATAACGATGACTTAGAGGAGAGGATAAGGGCAGTGGAAAAAATCTATCAGAATATTTTCAAAACCGGAGGAGGAACAGCAAATGAAGTACATTTATAAACCGCAAATAGATGAAAATTTAGCAACCGTACATATCCCGAACGAAAAGAAAATCTCTAATATTTTGTCAGAAAAATCTCGCCAAATCACATCAGGTGAAGGGCAACAAAACAAAAATACTGATACTTCAGTTCACATGAGTATGGACAGTAGTAAATGATTCACAGATAAAGCGTAAAGATTGCTGGATTTGAGTATGGCTGGTCTGGAAAAATTGGACAATGACATAGTGGATGAGCTGCTCTAAACTGACGGAAGACGAAGGGAGCAGCACAGATGACAAAGAGACCCAGAAGGAACCACGGATCGGCATTCAAGGCAAAGGTGGTTTTTGAAGCTCTCAAGGAACTACAGTTCTAAATGGCCAAATTGTCCGTAAATGGACCTCGGCCTCACGTAGCATCCTAATGATCTGCTTCACAGTATAATGATTTCGGTTATCCTGACATCCTGTTCGGCTCAGATTCCTATAAAACACTAACGTGGAACCTGGGCCAGTTTCTAGGGGCAGGTCACAATCGCTTACGCCCCCCGGATACCAATGGGTGCAATTTCAAAACCTATGATCCTCTTGCCCACATTGATAAATATGTTGCTTTTGTCGAAGAAAATAGAGTTCTTGTGAGTTCTTACCCAGATCATTGGTGCAAGGCTGACCGGCATTATGTGGAAAACATTAGCCGGGAACTAGTAAGCCAGGGAATTTAAGTTATAAAGATATATGACAACCCAGAGGTGAAGAACTATTATGGAACAGCCCAATCAGGAGGTATTCCAAGCGCCAGAGGAATTTATGTGAATTTTCTCCAGCTTGATGACAAGTTCATCATGCCCGAGTATTCTTTTGAGTTGAGTCGCATCTCATCAATATTTTTTGTAAAAGACGACGGGTGTTTGCAATGCCTTTTTCCGGTAACTGAGATTCACGGCGACCCGATACAGAATCCCTCGCCAACTGCGGAATACCCGTTTCAAAATGTTGGGAAGAGTGTACGTTTGCCGGAAAATCCAATTATAGCCATCCTGCAGTTCTTCGACAGTCATACCGACAGGCTGAAACACAACCCCACTTGTGTGATACTTTGACCAATCTCGTTCCAGAATGCGTTGATCCTTCTCCATTCTGTCATATAAGCGTGTCCCCGGGAACGGTGTGAGTATATGATATTGGGCGGCGGCGATCCGATTTTTCAGGACAAACTCAAGGGTACGCCGGAAGACGGAAGGATCGTCATTATCCAGACCCAATATAAAGCTCCCGATAACATTGATACCTGAGCGATGAATTTTCCTGATGGCTTCTTCGTAATCTTGGGACTTGCTCCATGGTTTGTTGATGTCCTTGAGATTATTCTGGGATAGGCTCTCAAGACCGATAAAGGCATATTGCCCGCCGCTCTTTGCGTATAGCCGAAGGAGTTCATCATCCTTGGCAAAAATAATAGAGGTCTGCCCGCCCCATTTCTTTTTTAGGGGTATCAAAGCCCTGAACAGCTCCTTCGCATAATCGGGCTGCCCGCAAATGTTATCATCTGCAAATAAAAAGTCCCTTGAGTCGAATGCACGGATTTCATCCAGCACCTCCGCAACGGGCCTTGTTCGGAACTGACGTCCGAATACACCCGTGACGGCGCAGTAATCACAATTGTAAGGGCAGCCCCTTGTGGCCTGAAGTGTGTTATAACACGTATACATGGACTCGTTGAGGAGTTCCCGTCTGGGAATTTTCATCTTTTCCATTGTGCATAGCATGTCTGAGCGATAGGTGGTTTGCAGAGATCCTGATTCAAAATCGATCAATAGCCGCTCCCATACCTCCTCAGCCTCCCCGATCACGACTGCGTCGGCGTGCTTGAGGGCTTCCTCCGGCATCGCGCTGACATGGACGCCTCCCAAAACTACGGGAATACCTCTTTTCCTGAATTCATCAGCTATGGCGTAGGCGCTGGGAATCTCCGCCGTATAGCCCGTTATGCCCACCAGATCAACCTTTTGTTCGTAATCTAACGGAGTTACACGAGAGTCATTAATGGAGACATTCCAACTCGGCGGAGTGAGCGCCGCCACTGTCGGTAACCCCAAGGCCACAATGCCCGCTTTCCCGTGTCGGACTTTTCCCCAATAACCAGCTTCACTTTTGGGAAACACCAAGAGCAACTTCATAGAATCATTATCTCCTCGAAGGACGAACTAAAGCGTGGCGGGGAAACGCTGGAGGAGCGCAAAAGGCGTAACATCTTGGCTGCGTAGTCCAAAGACCAGCGTCGCGAGACTAATGAACCATTTTAGCCCAAGAAGCGTGCCTTTGCAAATCACCCTAAAACGGATTCGTACAATCGATTTAGAGCGACGATCTCAGGTCAGTCAAGGGAAGGGTACGGACTACAACATCTGAGTTGTAAACAACTAGATCATCAGGACATGTTTTCTGGTCGTTACGGGGTATGGTAATGATTCGTTCGTCCAACTGCAATAGGGGCTAAATCGTACCAAACGGAACATAACTTTCAACCTGTAACTTCCAGTTAGTAGTAGAGTCAACCAATCTTATCAGCTTGATTCGCAGAACTGCCACCGCAAAATATAGAAAAGGAAACCACATCATCATGTCGCAGCTATGTTTCCGATGGGCCATGAAGGCGGCCCTAGCCCTCATCAAACCTGGCTTTATCGCCAAGTGCGAAAGTTGAGCGCATTATCAAAAAAAATCTGCTTGTGCTTCAGTTGAGCCTGCGTGATAATCTCGCTATCTATTCTAGTAACTTGAGGAGAGTTCACTTGCCTTCCAAAGTTTACATAGCTGATCTGTCCGCGGACTGGAAGAAAAACGTCGCCACAAAGGTGTCGGATCTTTTCGATTTACTCGAACCGGAAAAGCGTTTCAGTTCGAAGGACCTCGTGGCAGTCAAACTCCATTTCGGGGAGTACGGAAATACAGCTTACATCAGGCCCCAGTTTGTGCGCCGGGTGGTGGATCGGCTGAAGGCGATTGATACTAGGCCTTTTCTCACAGATACGAATACGCTTTACGTCGGTTCTCGCACAGAGGCTTGCTCACATTTAACAACGGCATTTGACAACGGATTCACAAGGGAAGTTACAGGGGCTCCCATTATAATAGCGGACGGCTTGCGAGGCAGCAACCAGGTCAAGGTGTCAATATCCGGCAAACACATAAAAGAGGCACATGTTGCATCGGACATTCAAAACTCGGACGGCCTCGTGGTCCTGAGCCATTTCAAAGGCCACGAACTCTCCGGTTTCGGGGGAGCCCTGAAGAATGTGGGTATGGGATGCGCTGCTCGAGAGGGCAAACTGGCTCAACATTCCAACATCTCCCCCAAGGTCTTCAAGAAAAAATGTATCGGATGCGGTGAATGCGCTGCCTGGTGCAGGGGAGGGGCTATAGAACTCAAGGGGACCGACCGTTCCCGAAAGGCTGAGATCAATCCTGAGAAGTGCGTGGGATGTGCCGAGTGTATTCTTGCGTGCCGTAAGGGGGCCATCAGAATTCAGTGGAACGAGTCAATACCGTCGTTCATGGAAAAGATGGTCGAGTATGCGGCTGCAGTGCTGAAGCACAAAAAGGAAAAAGCTCTCTTCATGACGTTTATCACCGACGTGTCCCCCCTCTGTGACTGCAATCCTTTTTCCGATAGACCCATAGTGCCGAACTTAGGCATATTGGCGTCTCTAGACCCCGTTGCCATTGACTCAGCCGCAGCGGATCTTGTAAACGCGGCTCCGGGAAATCCCGTTTCACGACTGGACAGGGCCTTGTCCCCAGGCGAAGATAAATTTCATGCACTATTTCCCGAAATTGATTGGCCTCATCAACTGAACTACGCTGAACAACTGGGTCTGGGCACTAGACAGTATACTCTCGTGGATCTGGTAACCGAATTGCCCATGCAAGACCAAACGTCTCAAGGCGAAATCTGAACTTTCGCACTTGGCGTGAAAGAAAGGCTTAATCCGTGACCTCAGAACTGAAATTAACAATACGAAATTGCATAATAATTATGATGATGTGCTTTGCGGGCGTTGTCATTCTTGGCTGCGAACAAAGAGGTCAGACCCGTCAACTGGTCCCGCCGGAAGTCGTGGTAAGCCATCCGACGAGCAAAGACGTGACGGAGTTTCTCGAGTTTACGGGGATCACAGCCGCGCTTGAGTCAGTGGAGATTCGGGCCCGAGTGAAGGGATGGCTGCAAAGTGTCAATTTTCAACCAGGTGCGAAGGTCAAAAAGGGGGACTTGCTGTTCCTGATAGATCCTCGGATGTTCCAAGCACAGGTAGACCAATATCAAGCGCAACTCGAGGGGAAAAAAGCTGATCTCAACCTTCAGGAAACCAATATGAGGCGTGCCGAGCAACTTTTGGCATCCTCGTCAATAAGCCAGTTGCAGTACGACACCCAAATGGCCCAAGATATCGTTGCCAAAGCTCATGTCGGCATCTCGGAGGCCGATTTGGAACGGGCCAAGCTCGATCTTGAATACGCCAGGGTTACGGCTCCCATAGACGGAAACGCTAGTCGCAATCTCGTTGATGCGGGTAATCTAGTGGGAGCAGGCAACGAGACTCTTCTGACCAAGATCGTCAACGAAAGCTCCGTCTATGTGTATTTCAATCTTAGTGAAAGAGATGCCCTGAAGCTCAAGAAAATGACCCCGCCGGAGAATTCGGAATCGGGCGAGAGAACCTGGAAGATCAAAGTCTATCTGGCTCTTAGTGACGAGACAGGATTCCCACACGAGGGCAAAATTGATTATTGGGAACCGGAGCTTGACCCAAAGACAGGGACCCTTCAGGCACGCGCCATATTCTCGAACGAGAATGGGTTGCTCCTGCCGGGACTGTTCGCGCGCGTTAGAGTCCCAGTGCAAAAAGAAAACGCATTGCTGGTTCCAGAACTGGCTGTCGGCGTTGCTCAAGCAGGAATGTACGTGCTGGTCGTAAACAAGGACAATGTAGTGGAGCAGCGATTGGTTAAGACCGGTCAGCTCGACGGGGCGCTCAGGATCATCGGAGAAGGGCTCAAGCAGGATGATTGGGTCGTAGTCAACGGAATTCAGCGTGCGAGGCCGGGCGCTAAAGTGAACCCTCAAAAGGCCGCCGAAGAGCCGCAGCCTTCACAGCCTCCAAAACAAGTACATTCGCCTCCCAAATAATGGAGTCCGTGCAATGCTGAGCCGCTTCTTTATCAACAGGCCGATCTTTGCCTCTGTGATTTCAATTCTGATAGTGCTCATTGGAAGCGTCTCCCTCTTCGTGCTTCCCATCGCCCAATATCCCGACATTGTTCCCCCTGTTGTACAGGTGACTGCATCGTATCCCGGCGCATCCCCCGGAGTAATTGCTGAAACCGTTGCAGCACCGATCGAACAGCAAGTGAACGGCGTGGACAACATGCTCTACATGTCCAGTCAGAGCGCTGCGGACGGCTCATACACTCTCAATGTCACTTTCGAGTTGGGTACAAACATAGACATGGACACCGTTCTGACTCAGAATCGTGTTTCCGCGGCTATGGCGCAGTTGCCCGAGGAAGTTCAGCGGCAGGGCGTAAATACCAAGAAGGTTTCCAGTGCCCTTGCCATGATTCTGACGGTGTATTCCCCGGATGGTAGCTATGACGACCTGTTTGTGACCAATTATGTGACCATATACATTAAGGATGTCCTGAGCAGAGTTCCAGGGGTGGGAAATATAAACCTCTATCCGAGCAAGGACTATTCAATGCGAATCTGGGTGGACGCAGACAAGCTCCAAGCCCGCAACCTCGCAGTTACCGATATCGTGAATGCTATCCGAAATCAGAACGTCCAGGTAGCCGCAGGCCAGCTTGGGCAGCCACCAGTTCCCAAAGGCCAAGTTTTTCAGTTGACTGTCAACACCCTCGGACGGCTCATTGATGCGAAGCAATTTGAAGAGATCATCGTGAAAACCGGCGACGACACTCGCGTTACCTACCTCAAAGATGTCGCCAATGTCGAGTTGGGCGGAAAGGCCTACGATTTCCTATCATTCTATCAAGGCAAGCCTGCAGCTACGATGATGATTTACCAATCCCCCGGCTCCAATGCAATCGAGGTCACCAAACAATTGAACTCCGCGCTCGGGCAGCTCAAGAAAGAGTTTCCACCCGGCCTGGAGCAGGTTGTGGTTTACCAGGTTGCGGATTTCGTCAATGCATCAATTCGCGAAGTTGTTATCACGCTCCTGGAAGCTTTTGTCCTGGTCATTCTCGTGGTCTTCATTTTCCTTCAGAGTTGGCGTGCCACGGTCATCCCGTTGATTACGATACCGGTATCATTGATCGGCACATTCGCCGTGATGTCTCTATTAGGCTTCTCAATTAACATGATCACGTTGTTCGGGATGGTTCTCGCCATCGGCCTCGTGGTGGACGACGCCATCGTAGTGGTCGAGAACGTCGAGCGCAACATGGCCCAATTCGGACTATCACCGAAGGATGCCGCCATTCGAGCCATGGATGAGATAACCGGAGCAGTCATCGGCATCACGTGCGTGCTCATGGCGGTGTTTGTGCCGCCGGCTTTTCTAGGAGGAATCACGGGTCAACTGTTTCGACAGTTCTCGTTGACCATAGCATTTACCGTATTGTTCAGCGCATTGAATGCACTCACACTGAGTCCGGCCCTGTGTGCTCTCTTGCTGAGGCCCCAACACGGTGCAAAAAACATTATCTTCAGGACTTTCAACAAGTTTTTTGGCCGTCTCACAGACTCTTACTCAAAGATTGTGGCAATCAGTGTACGACGCCTGGCCCTAATGTTGACGTTATTCCTCGCCTTGGTGGTTTTGAGCGGATTGAGTCTCTTGAAGGTCCCCACTGGCTTCCTTCCACTTGAGGATGATGGATTAATCTTGGTGAATATCCAGTTGCCTGATGGGGCTAGCATGGAGCGCACTACCGAGGTCGTTCGCCGCGCTGCCGAAATTGTCGAAAAAACTGATGGAGTCAAGATTTGGTGTGCGCTCGTCGGCTTTTCGGTCATAGATGCCGCACGCTCGAATCTTGCCACGATGCTCATCCCTCTGAAACCTTGGGAGGAACGATCTAAGCAAGGACTGGGCCGAGACGTCATTATGAGGAACTTGTCGGCTCACTTTGCGAAAATACTTGATGGGGTCGTTTTCCCATTTACTTTCCCTCCCATTCTTGGGCTCGGCACAGGGGGCGGATTCGAGATGCAGTTGCTCGACAAGGCTTCCCTTGGTTTTGAAGCCCTTGAACGAGCAGGAACTGAGTTGGCTGCTGCAGCCAACTCACAGCCGGACCTCAAATCCGTGCATGCAACCTTCAGAGCCCTATATCCAAGCATATACCTCGATATAGACCGAATTCAGGCGTTGACATTGAAGATTCCCTTACAGGATGTTTTTGACACATTACAAACGTACTTAGGGTCAACCTACGTGAATGATTTTAACAAATTCAGCAGGACATGGCAGGTTCGGGTTCAATCCGACAGCCGTTTTCGGAGACAGCCGGACGACATTTCCAGGCTCTACACAAAAAACTTGGAAGGCAAGATGATTCCGCTCGGTACCGTGCTGAGCGCACGTCATGAGGTTGGTCCCATGCGTGTGGACAGGTACAACATGTTCCCCACAGCCAAAGTGATGGGTGACGCTGCACCTGGGTATAGCTCAGGCCAATCTCTCGATGCAATGGAAGAGCTTGCGGAAAAGGTCCTCACTCCAGGTATGGGATTTGAATGGACCAACATGGCCTATCAGGAGAAAAAAGCTTCAGGAAAAGGTGCTATTACCTTTGTTATGGCGATACTGGTGGTGATCCTTATCCTCGCAGCCCTTTACGAGAGTTGGGCTGACCCGATCGCCGTTGTCTTGACAGTCCCACTGGCAGCTTTGGGCGCCGCGTTGGGTCTCATAATCCGCGGAATGGATAACAACGTTTACACTCAAGTTGGGTTGGTGCTGCTGGTGGCTCTGGCAGCTAAGAATGCGATTCTCATTGTGGAGTTTGTTCGGGATGAACGTGCAAAAGGCATGGGCCTTTTTGAGGCGGCGGTTGAAGGTGCTCGCACGCGTTTTCGACCGATTCTCATGACATCGTTGGCATTCATTTTTGGAGTATATCCTCTAGTCATTGCTTCCGGAGCGGGCGCGGTGAGTCGGCAGTCCGTAGGGACGGCGGTATTCGCAGGGATGCTGGGCGTAACGGCGCTCGGAATCTTTTTCATTCCTGCACTCTACGTGTTCATGCAAGGTCGAAAAAGCTGGACTGCGGATTCGGAGGAGTATAGTCCCACACCCAAACCTGGGCCGAATCTATAGCGTTTCTCTAAAGTCTTTTCGGTTTAGCTGGGAGCGCAGGCATCTTGCCTGCAAAAAAATTCTGTAACCCGCAGTGCAGGCTGGAAGCCTGCGCTCCCAGGGGACGGATGCTCAAAAACTGCCGCCAGTCGGTAAAAATTTTTAGAACTGCGATAATTTGGCTTGTCGTCGTGAGTACTTGACATTAGACCATATTTCATGATAAAAGTCTTGTTGTAACTGGATGTTGCAACAGTATTGAATAATATGTTATCATGAAATATTGTCAATATATCGTTATTACAGTATTTATTATTGGAATGTTTGGCTGCGGCACCAAGGTTGCCATGGTGAAACAGGAGTCTTCGCGCTCATACACGATAAAGGGCAAAACATATACTCCGCTGAAAATAGTTTCCCCTGGTCATTTCCAGAAAGGAGTCGCTTCGTGGTATGGCCCAGGATTCCACGGGAAGAAAACCTCATCCGGGGAAGTTTACGACATGCACGGTCTTACTGCGGCCCACAATATCCTGCCTCTGAACACTGTGGTAAAAGTAACCAATCTTGCCAACCACAGAGAAGTCGTTGTGAGAATCAACGATCGAGGGCCGTTTGTGGACGACAGGGTTATTGATCTTTCTCTTACCGCTGCTCACAAACTGGGAATGGTAGGCCCCGGCACAGTTCCAGTTCAGGTTGCCGTAATTGGGGCCAAGGATTCCGGTCAGACGACAAGACTTGCTTCCAACGAAGTTAAGCCTCAGCTCGTTAAAGCACCCAATCCTTTCTATACTCAGGCCGGCCCAAGGCTGCTGGCTCTTACGAGAAACTAACTCGACATGAAGATCACCGTGATAGGTGCAGGTCTCGCCGGATCTGAGGCCGCATGGCAGTTGGCGAGACGGGGAATACAGGTTCGCCTGGTAGAGATGAAACCTGTTCGCTATTCCCCTGCACACGGTTCGGAATACCTGGGAGAGTTGGTAT
>Ga0194044_10001688_pt1 | contig 11177 bp, 4 predicted proteins | sample JunL4417m_MetaG_FD_155460 | JGI IMG/M metagenome (GOLD analysis project Ga0194044, IMG submission 155460) | Anoxic zone freshwater microbial communities from boreal shield lake in IISD Experimental Lakes Area, Ontario, Canada - Jun2016-L442-17m | ecosystem: Environmental > Aquatic > Freshwater >...
CCCAAACCGGAGGAAGTACTTTAACCGCTCAACAACCATTCAACAATATCAGTAGGGTAACCATTCAAAGTTTGGCTGCCGTATTGGGTGGTACACAATCCTTGCATACCAATGGATATGATGAAGCCTTGAGTTTGCCCACAGAAGCCGCAGCCGGTATTGCCTTGCGCACACAACAGATCATTGCATTTGAAAGCGGCATTACTGATACGGTTGACCCCCTGGCCGGAAGTTATTTTATAGAATCACTTACCGGGGAAGTAGAAAAAGCTGCCCTGGAATTAATTGAGAAGATAGATGCCATGGGCGGTAGTGTGGCGGCCATTGAACAAGGATTTATGCAAGAGGAAATTGCGAAAAGTGCATACTTATATCAGCAGCAAATTGAAAATGGGCAAAAAACCATTGTGGGAGTTAACAAATTCACCAATGATGAAAAGAATAGGATCCCTGTTTTCAAAATAGATGAAGGCATTCAAAAGGAGCAAACAGACAAACTAAAAAGATTACGCGAAACAAGAAACAATGAAGCCTGTAATGCTGCTTTAGAAAAAATTAAACAGCATGCCATCAATGGGCAAAACCTGATGCCTGTAGTCATCGAAGCAGTAGAATGTTATTGTACCCTAGGTGAAATCTCTGATGAGCTCAGAAAAATATTCGGCGAGTATAAATAAGTTTTTATTTTTTGAATAATAAAAAAGTTCCCCGAAAATTCGGGGAACTTTTTTTATAAGGGTATGCACAATTGATTATCTAACCACTTCAACCCTACCCATTGCGAGGCGGTTGCCATTCAGGTCAACCACTTCAACCCAATAAACGCCGGTTGCCTGATTGCTCAGATCGATCGCCATTGGAGCGAAAGGTATACCCAGGGTGAATTTCTGAGTCAGTACACGTTTGCCCATTGCATCAAATATGTTCACACCATTTGGTGTTACGGTATTGTGCGCCGGATTATACCTCACTACAAACTGTCCTGATGTTGGATTAGGAGAGATGAACACTCTACCTGAAGTAGAATCTCCTATGATCACGGTGTTTGATAAATTGGTACATCCGTTCACATCCAATACTCTCAGCCTATAACTTCCTTGTCCGTCAACCCTAACCAGCAATGAGCTGGCAGTTGCACCGGATACCGCAAAACCATTCCTTAACCAGGTATAGGTTGCAGCAGCGGGTGATGAAGTTGAGAACAAAGTAGTGCTCAAGTTTGGCAACAGGTTCAGATAAGGTGATGCAGCGATCACGATCGTTGGTAACGGATTAACCGTTAACACCCTGTTGGCTGATGGCACTGGAGGACAAGGAGCCGCACCTGAAACCATACAACGGTAGATGTTACCATTGTAAGAAACTGGAGGAGCAGTGATGGTCAGTGTTGCAGTTGTTGCACCACTATATACGCCACCGTTGCTGATGTTTGTAAATGTTGTACCGGCATCAGTACTTAACTGCCATTGGTAGGTTGGAGTAGTACCGGCTGCAACAACAGTGAATGAAGTTGATTTGTCAGTACATACAACCGCATTGGTAGGTTGTGTGGTGATGCTGATTGGTGTGTTAACCGTAACTGTAACTACCCTTGCAGGTGAAGTACAAGCGGCTACACTCGCAACCATGGTAACTGAACCATTGAAATTACGTGGGTTATTTGCTGGAGGACCAGGTGCTACTGGACCGCCCCAACCAATATTGCCGTCAGTAATGATTGAGCAACCATTATCGGTATAGGTTTTAATAACACCATTACCATTGGTATAAGCAGGGAAGGTAGCGCCTCCTGTAAATTCAAGACCGATACCGTATGTGGCGCCAGCAGGAACAGGGATGTTCAATCCAGACAATACATTATTAAGTGTATTTCCTGTAACTGTAACATTTGTGGCAGTTCCCATCAGATCCCAGCCATTGCCGGCATTGATGACACCTGGATTACCTGCGATTGGTGACACTTTACGATAAATACGCACCGATGGAGCAACACCTGATGCAAAGGCATTGGTTGAAATGCTGGTCAGTGTGTATTGTATTGCGTTACTATTATTAACATTAAAGAATACCATGTTATTGCCATTTCCACCTGCCATTGGAGATGAAGGAACAGCCGGTGTTGGCGGTAAACTATTAACGGTTACGTTATAATTGTACACACCAGCAGGGGTTGGCTTAGCATATACGGTATCCCTTGGAGTTCCGGTATAGGCAGTAGTTCCAAGAGGATCAGTGAATAATCCACCGATTGGAGACCAAGTTGCAGCAGTTGAAGGAACACCTACAACATAAGTAACATCGATCTGCCATGAGCTTAATGTTCCCTGGTCGCCACCAAAACCATCCTTCATTGCTAAAGTATAGGTTCCGTTTGCGGCAGCACCAGTAGCAAATAATGGAGCCCATGATGTTGTGGTTGGCGTGAAACCGGTTGGTCCGCCTGAACCACCAAATGCTCCGGTGATCACTGCATCAGCTTTGAATGTACCAGTATAGGTACCAGAACCAGAGCTTAACGCTGCTGTTCCATTAGAACTTACTGCTGTATTTACAAAACCTGTAGTAGCACCTGTACCGCCGGTGGCAGACAAGTAGTAATCGAGGTTCAGAATTTGACCATTTGGCGCTTTCAATGCAAATACCATATCTCCATCCCATGTATGAGCCATGTTCCAGGTTACTTTGATCGCTGAAACAGTACCATTGGCCGGAACACCTGCAACAGTGATGTTGCTGGTATTGCCTGCTGGGTTATTATCAGGCACAACCACACTGATCGGACCAGAATTTGTGATAAAAGTAGTGCTGGTAGATGAAGAACTGGTAATACGAACAGGCGCATCACCTAAACACATGGCAACAGGGTTAGGCGTAACCGTTGGGGCCGGTGGTGTATAGTTGATCAGGGCTGTAGCTGTATTGCTGCATCCGGTGGCAGCATCAGTTCCTGTTACGATATAAGCAGTTAATCCTGTTGGAGCTGCATAAACAGTAGGTGTTTGCGTTCCGGTATACGCTGTGGTAGCGGTGGCATTGGTATATAAACCGGCCAACGGTGCCCAGGTATAGGTAGTGGCGCCACTTCCTGTCAGTTGCAGACCATTGATTCCGGCCACACCACCACAACCTGCGGTAGGCGTTACCGTTACTACCGGCAAGGCAACCACGGTAAGGATGGCTCCATTGGAGAAAGCTACCGGAGGACAAGTGCCACTCACTGCGCAACGATAACGATAACCGTTCATCGCGAATACTGCAGGATTGATGGTCAGTGTAGGTGTAGTAACACCAGCATAAGGCGCACCATTTGCAATATTAGTATAGGTAACACCGGCATCAGTACTCACCTGCCATTGGTATGTTATACCCTGACCGGTGGCTGTGATGCTGAAGCTGGTTGTTCCACCAGAGCACAATGAAATATTTGAAGGTTGTGTAAGTACAGTTGGACGAACATACACAGTAATAGGAATTGAGGCTGTTCCTGAACATCCGTTCAGATCAGTAGCTACAACAGTATAGGTTGTATTTACTGCAGGAGAAGCCGCAACAGGATTGCTGGTGGTAGAACTTAAGCCAGCAGGTGGAGACCATAAATAGGTCCAGCCTGCAGGTGGAGGTCCGGTAACACCGGGAACAGTTCCTGCAGCACCTAAGATGATATGCATATTAGGGAAGCCTAATGATGCTATATCAACCGGATTGGTGATACCGCAAAGTGGAGCCTTGATATAGCTAGATCCAGTTTGCGCAGCGGAATTGCTTCCAATAAAGAATCCACGTCCAGTAAAACGGCCATCTGGTGTAAACAGCTCGATCACCAAAGTGCTATTACCCGCTACCGTTGGAGGTGTAGCTAAAGTAACGGTGAACAAGGTACCTATCTGGGCTGGAACAGTAGCGGCCTGACTACCAACCAAGGTAAGAGTTCCATTAGGGAACGCTGCGCCAGTATTGGTGTACAGGTTAACAGTTACAGGCTGAGGGGTGCCGGTTGCTTGCTCAATACCGAAGGTTACCGTGTTGATGGTGAATGGTCCGGCTAAAGCAAGTGGATAAGCTCTATAATAACTATTGTCGGTATGCAAACCACCCGCGTTACAAGCAACTGAGTTGCCCGGAGTGATGGTATTTGAAGTTGATTGTGTTATGGTAACCGGACTTGGAGGGCCACCCAAATTAACAGTCAACAAAGTTGGATCACCCTGACAAAGAGGTCCATTCGGATTTGCAACGATAGCAATTGATGGAACAGGATTTACAGTAAGGGTAAAAGTTGTTAGCAATGATGGACAAGGGCTGGCTTGATATCCCGCTGTATAAACTCTGGTTACCGTTGCTTTTGCATAAACCGTAGTAACAGGTGTTCCTGTATAAGCGATCGTAGCAGCCGCATCAGTATACAATTCTGTTGTTGGAGCCCATGTAACAGCAACAGGTGCCGGAGGAGCTACATAATTAATAGTAACCTGCCAGTTGGTGATGGTACCGATATCTCCACCTGCGTTATCCCTGCAAGCCAATGTCCAGGTACCATTGGGTACAGTGAACAATGCTGCATAAGAAGCAGTTGTAGGAGTATAACCGGTTGGTGCCGGTGCAGTTAAAGATGCATCAGCTGCAAAAGTGCCAGTGAATGGAGCTGTGCCGCTCGACAATGGCGTAGCTGATGCAGAACTGATAACAGTATTCGTGAAATTATCACCAGAACCACCTCTTGCATTCACAAGGTTCAGCACTTGTCCATTAGGAGCTTTCACAAAAATAGTAAGATCAGAATCCCAGGTATGTGTAATATTTAGTGTTACGGCAACACTGCTAATTGTTGAACCAGCAGGTACGCAACTTACATTTAGATTAGTAGCTACCCCGGTTGGATTTGAATCTGGAATAACTATTGAAATAGCACCGGAAGTAGTGTTACAAGAACCAGGAGTTGCTGCTCCGGTAGAAGCATCCAGTCTGCGGATTGATCCCAGACAAACAGCTGCCGGGCTCGGAGTAACGATTGGACCAGCCGGAGCAGGATTAACGGTAATGGTACCTGTTGCAGTCTGACTACAAGCACCGCCAGTTAAGGTTACTGTATAATTAAAGGTTCCACTAGCTGTAGGTGAACCACTTATCGTAGCAACGTTAGCTGCCCAGTTTCCGGTAACACCGGCAGGCAAACCTGTAAAGCTAGCTCCAGTGGCTACAGTTGTTGCATAAGTAATATTGGTAATCGGAGTGCTGTTGCAGACCGTTTGATTATTGGTACCGGCAGCAGATGTGAGCACTATTGTACAGGCCGGAGCAACACAGGCATCACCGGTATAGGTCATGTCCGTTGTCATACAACTGGCGGCAGTACCACAGACACTGTTGGTATTCCAATGTGCATAATAAGTACCAGCAACAGTAGATGTAAACACCAACGGTGTAACACCCGATGCAACAACAGGGCCCGAACTTGAGCCTGAGTGTACGGTAATGAATGTGCCGGCAATATTACCGGTAAGTGCATATACTCTGTTTGCTACAACTCCATTGATCGTAGAATATTCCTGCTGGAAAGAACAGGTTGAAATAGTAGTGGTAGCATTTAAAACAGAAGGTGCCGTAATGGTTCCAAAACTACTTGCATTGGTACACTGACTGGCAGTAGCACCACAGGATGTACAAGCGATCGTGGTAGTCATGCAAGAAGCAGCCAAACCACAAGCGCTATTGGTATTCCAGTGTGCATAATAGGTACCCGAGCAGGAAGCTGTAAATTGTAAAGGAGTTACAGCTGCAGCCACGATCTGGCCACTGGGCGTATTATAATGCATGGTAATAAAGGTGCCCGGTACGCTAGCTGTAAGCGTATACCGGTTACCAGCTACTACACTAGTGATTGTTGAGTATTCCTGTTGAAAACTACAGGTACTGATCGTTACAGGAGTTGCATTGGTTGGTGCCACAGCCGATCCAAATGAGGAAGCGTTGGTACAACCTTGGCTATGAGCCGAATGTACCATCAGCATCAGGAAAGGAATCAGCACTAGAATTCTCCTGAACCAATCGGAATTCTTGGATTGCAGTCTAGGCATAAAATTGTTGTGGAAAAATAGTTTCATAATCGATAGTTTAGGTCTAATTGGTAACAAAAATTCAAATATATATAATTTAAAAATAAATATCAACAGATATTTATTAACATTATTTGGAATAGAATGATAATGACACAAATCATGCTTTTCGGGTAAATCCATTTTATATGTTACGCAACCTTCTCAATCAGTTTTTTTGTTACATTGGGCACAAAAACACTTTAGATGATCAATAAATGCATGTTTACTTTATCTCTGGCCTGCTTACTTAGTTTGGCATGCGGAGCACAATCTGTTCAATCGGAAATTGAACAAAAAGCCTCCAAAATACAATCTAGTCTGGTTGAATGGAGAAGACATTTACACCAGCACCCCGAATTGTCGAACCGAGAATATAATACGGCAGCCTATATTGCCAGTTACCTGAAACAACTGGGACTGGAAGTAAGCACAGGTATCGCCAATACTGGAGTAGTGGCCATTTTGAAAGGAAATAAACCTGGTCCGGTAATGGCCTTACGAGCCGATATGGATGCCCTGCCGGTTAAAGAAAGGGTTAAGTTAGCCTACGCCTCTGTCGATAGTGCTGAATATTTGGGCCAGCGGGTTCCCGTGATGCATGCCTGCGGCCATGATGCCCATGTGGCCATGCTAATGGGCACTGCAGCCGTATTATCCACCATGAAAAAAGATATTGCGGGAACCGTAAAATTCATTTTTCAACCCGCTGAAGAAGGCGCACCCGGAACTGAAGAAGGTGGTGCTTTACTGATGGTGAAACAGGGGGTTATGGACAATCCCAAAGTGGATGTGGTTTTTGGTATGCATATCGAATCATGGTTCCCGGCCGGCGAGATCAGGTATAAACCCGGAGCATTCATGGCTTCAGCCGATTGGTTTTCCATCAAGGTTACCGGAAAATCAGCACATGGTGCTCAACCCTGGCAAAGCGTAGATCCAATCGTCATTTCTGCCCAGATCATTGAGGGCTTACAAAATATAATTAGCCGGCAAATGGATCTTACCAAGGCGCCGGTGGTGATCACGGTTGGAAAGATCCAGGGAGGCATCAGAAATAATATCATCCCCGAACAATGTGTATTAGATGGCACGATCAGGACCCTTGACAGTAAAATGCAGGAAGATGTTCATCAACGGATCAGACAAACCGCTGAAAAGATCGCAGAAGCCAGCAATGCAAAAGCGGAAGTAAGTTTCGATACCAGAACCCTGGTAACTTATAATAACCCGGAACTGGTTGCACAAATGATCCCTTCCTTGCAAAAAGCTGCGGGAACAAATAATGTAACGGCTACCGACTGGGTTACCGGAGGAGAAGATTTTAGTTATTATGGCACCAAGGCGCCTGCCTTCTTTTTTTATTTTGGAGGAATGCCCGCTGGTACCGAAACTAAAAATGCCCCATCACATCATACACCCGATTTTATGATCGATGACAGCAAATTATATGTTGGCGTAAAAACATTTTGCCAACTGATCATGGATTATCCGAATCTGATTAAAAAATAAAACGCTATAAAATATCAACATATGAAACGTTTATTCGTGGTACTGGCTACCCTACTCTCTTGTACCGGATTTGCTCAAAACCGGATGAGTCCTGAATTATTGTGGAAACTGGGCCGGGTATCCGGACTCGGCATTTCGGCCGACGGAAAATATCTGCTCTATGCTGTTTCTACGCCCAATGCGGCAGAAAATAAATCCAGCAGAAAGACCTACGCCTTACCGTTAGATGGCGGAGATGCTGTATCCATCAGCAATGCAGACAGCATGCTGCACAATGACAAGATCTCTCCCGACGGAAAATACCGCATCAGTGATGCGCCGGTTAAACTTAAAAATGTTACGGGAGCCGACCAGTATCCCAATCTTGCAAAATCAAATGTTTACATATACGACAACCTGAATTACCGGCATTGGGATACTTATGAAGACGGCCAGTTCGACCATGTGATGCTCACCCCCATCATGGAGGGTAAAGACGGTGCACCCATCGACATCATGAAAGATGAGCCGTATGATTGTCCGCAAAAACCTTTTGGCGGCGACGAAGATTATGTGTGGAATCCTAATGGAAAGGAGATCGTGTACTGCACCAAAAAATTATACGGTACCGCCTATACGCTAAGTACCAACACCGATCTGTATTCCTATAATCTGGAAACTCGTAAAACAACCAATCTAACGGCCAGCATGCTAGGATACGATATTCAACCTTCGTTTAACCAGAAGGGTGAGTTGGCCTGGCTAAGCATGAAGCGCGCCGGATATGAGGCCGACAAACAGGACCTGATAGTATCCAATGGCCTCATCACCATGAACCTTACGGCCCAGCGCGATGATATTCATGTGGAAGGTTATCGCTGGAGCCAGGATGGGAAAAAATTATATTTCTGGGCACCCATCAATGGTACACTGCAATTGTTTGAAGTGACCTATCCGGGCCTGGCAAAAATGCTCCCTTTTATCCATCAGGTTACCACCGGCGATTTTGATATCACAGGCATCGTTGGTCAACAGGGAAATTCACTGTTCGTTACCCGTACCGACATGAACCATGCGGCAGAAATCTATAGTGTAGACATCAGCACGGGTGCCATGAAACAACTTACCCATGTGAATGATGCCAGTTATGCCACACTTTCTATGAGTAAAACAGAAAGGCGAATGGTGAAAACCACTGATGGAAAAGAAATGTTGGTATGGGTGATCTATCCACCTGATTTCGATCCCAACAAAAAATACCCTACCCTATTGTATTGTCAGGGTGGCCCACAATCACCCCTCACTCAATTCTATTCTTTCCGCTGGAATTTTCAACTCATGGCGGCTAATGGATATATCATTGTGGCTCCCAATCGCAGGGGAATGCCGGGACATGGTACAAAATGGAATGAGGAGATCAGCAAGGACTGGGGCGGACAGGTGATGAAGGATTATCTTAGTGCAATCGATGCCGTTAGTAAGGAAAAATTTGTAGACAAGAACCGGCTGGGATGTATTGGGGCCAGCTATGGTGGGTATTCAGTTTTTTATCTGGCCGGCATCCATCAGAAACGCTTCAAAACTTTTATTGCGCATGATGGCGTATTTGATTTCAGAAGCATGTACGGCACCACTGATGAAATGTGGTTCGAGAATTGGGATAAGGGCGGTGCTTATTGGGAAAAATCGAATGCAGCCGCTCAAAAAAGTTTCAGCAAATTCAACCCCAGTGATCTGGTGGGTAATTGGGACACACCCATATTGATCTATCAGGGAGCAAAAGATTACCGCGTGCCTATCGAGCAGGGCCAGCAAGCTTTTCAGGCTGCACAATTACGCGGTATCAAGAGCAGATTCATCTTGCTGCCCAATCAAAACCATTGGGTGCTAACTGCACAGGATGCATTAGTATGGCAGCATGAATTTTATAAATGGCTGGACGAAACCTTGAAATAAAGAAAGCAAATGAATATACTAAAGGCTGTGTTGAACATTCAACACAGCTTTTTTAATGCGCAAAATTTTGAGCATAATCGCCCTTGATCCGTTCTATCGGTGGATTGAAATAACCAAACTTCAGATCAGGAAATTCTTCCTGAATAAGTTCCATCATTTGCTTCACGCCCATACATTCACCGGTTTCAGTTACGCCGATCTTACCCAGGTACCAGTCGGGATCAATATTGAAATTGCGCCACTGGATCATGTTCAACCCGGTTTCTTTTATTAATTTCCGCAAGGCTTCATATTCTTCAATGCTGTCGGTCATGCCCGGAAATACAAAATAATTGAGACTGGTCCAGCCCCCATAACTCCGCATGATCTTCATGCTTTCGATCAGGTCATTGAAAGTATAATTGTTGGGACGATAATAAGGATCATAAATGCTTTCCCTGGCCGAATTGATGCTTACGCGCATGCTATTCAAACCCGCTTCACACAAAGCTTTCACGGCATCCGGTTTGCTTCCGTTGGTGTTGATATTAATGCTTCCCTTGGAAGTATGTTTTCTGATCTCGAGTATGCTATCCCGTATGGTTTCCCACATCAACAGGGGTTCGCCTTCACATCCTTGTCCGAAACTGATGATCGGGAACGGCGCTGTTTCCAGATGCGGTACTGTAAATTCAACGATCTCTTCGGCACTGGGTCTAAAGCTCAACCTGTCTTGCGTACTCACAACAGTTTCTTCTTCGGGTTGAAAGGATATGCAACCAATGCAATTGGCATTACAGGCAGGTGAAGAAGGCACAGGGCATTCCCATCTGCCCATGGCAAAATTGCGGGCAGCAGGACAATGATACGTGTTGCAGCAATTTTCCATCAAGTGCTTCACCAAACGGTTATGCGGATACGCTTTTAATAAAGCAGCCGCACCGGTATTGATGGTATCCTCTTCAAACCCTTCACATTCCTGGCGAATATCCTGTTCAATGCGCACCGCCGGAACGAAGAAATTACCTTCCCACCATCCGGCAGCGGTATAACAAAACAAAGGCAAGGTGGGAGCATCTTTTCCGGTTTCATATGCGGCCATGTATAAACCGGTATGGGCCGGAGGAATAAAGGCAGCTACGGCCCATCCTTTTTCGCAAAGCCGCATATCGCCCGTTTCCACATCGATACCAATTCCTCTTCTACCCGGAAGTTCATAAAGATTGCCTCCGGTGGGCAAGGGTATCCAATCTGATGCATCGATGGGAATGGCATCCCAGCCTGAACGGCCGGTAACGTATAAACTGGTATCTTCAAAAATATTTCCCTTCCCGTCTGAATAAAGAATAAATGGCGTCATATCAAAATCATGCATTCATTACCATTGATCATTTATCGCCAAACAGAAAATGTAGTCGGGATAGAATGATAATTTGCACTTAACTGTGCGGATGGCAGATATGCTTTTGGCAAAAATCGTCAATTTGCTGCAGTTCCTCAATTTTTAAATTACGGCGCAATTCAAACCGGATCCGCTTATTCCGAAGGGTTTCGATGATGATGGAATGGTATTTTGGGATGATGGACCGGACCTCATTCCAGCTGATCTCCGAATCGCGCATAAAATTGGGCAAACTGATACCGGTTGGCCTGATGCTT
>Ga0194044_10001694_pt1 | contig 11162 bp, 7 predicted proteins | sample JunL4417m_MetaG_FD_155460 | JGI IMG/M metagenome (GOLD analysis project Ga0194044, IMG submission 155460) | Anoxic zone freshwater microbial communities from boreal shield lake in IISD Experimental Lakes Area, Ontario, Canada - Jun2016-L442-17m | ecosystem: Environmental > Aquatic > Freshwater >...
GCCGATTCAACGCCATGACGGTACCATGACGAAAGGTGGGCGCCGAGCGAGAGGGCGCGACGGCGGGTCCGTCCCGCCGCCGCGACCGCCGCGCGTGACCCGCCGGCCCGGAGTCACGCGGAGGAGGTGACGATGAGATCAGACCAGCGCGTCACGACCGCGGGGATGAGCTCGGTGACCTGATATCGGCCATCATCGAGGCGTGGGACCGCGTGGTGGTTCCGCGCAGGTACGGAAGGGAGGGCACATACATCGACACGCCGGACACTACATGAGATTCGTTCCGCTGCTGGTCGCGAGCGTCGCTCTGTCGTGCGTCGTCGCTGCCGCGGCGGCCACACCCGCTGCCGGCGCGAAGGGTCTGCCTCGTGCCAAGCTGGGGCGGCCGCACCTCCCCGGCATCATCGTGACGGGGGCGCCGTTCCCCGAGTGGGGCACGCTGCGCCCGCAGCATGCCGTCGGGGCACAGTCCGTGAGGATCAAGTGCTACCTGCAGGATGAGGACGGTGGGTGGGATCTCCAGGAGACGGTCTGGGCCAGGAATGTCGACTTCGGCGCCACCACCAAGTACGTCCCCTCCGTGATCCTGGACGCGCCCGGCTATCCGGTCGGGTGCCGTTTGCGGGCGATCGCGCCGGCCGATGGTCAGCACCGGACCACGAGCTCCGGGTGGGCGCGCGGGAGCGTGCTCGTGGGGGAGTAGGACACGTCGCGCGGGCGTAGGCGGCGCGGGAATCCGGCGGCGCAGGCGTCGCGGTTGCGCGTCGCCGTCGCCGTCGCGATACTCGCTTCACATCCCGGCGGGCCGACGTGGAGGACGAAGAGATGAGCACCACAAGCGAGAGGACGCGAGGGCGCGCGCTGAGCACGACGCTCGTGCTGGCCCTGCTTGCCGCCCTGCTGCTCGCCGGCGTCGCCCTGGCCGCCGGCCCCGAGGGCCGCGGCGGCAAGAGGGCCAAGCCGGGCACGCCCACGGCCAAGGCGCCGAGCGGCATGATCGGCGCCGCCACGCCGACCTTCACCTGGAGCAAGGCGAAGGGCGCCGCCAGGTACGAGCTGCGCGTCTTTGCGGGCAGCACGCTGCTGCTCAAGCAGGGCGCCATCAAGACAATCTCCTGGAAGAGCGGCGCGGCGCTGCCCAGCGGCGTCGCGCTCACCTGGAAGGTGCGCGCGAGCAACGCCGCCGGCGCCGGCGCCTGGAGCCGGAGCCTCGCCTTCACGGTCGCTGCGTCTCCCGGCGCGGCCAAGGCGATCAGCGCCTTCAGCTTCGATGGCTTGACCCCGCACGTCGATGGCGTCATCTCCGAGGCCCTGCACACCATCGCCCTCACCGTGCCCTCCGGCACCAGCGTCAGCGCCCTGGTCGCGACTTTCGCCACGAGCGGAGCGGCGGTCGCGGTCGCCGGCGCTCCCCAGGTGAGCGGCGTCACCCCCAACGACTTCAAGAGCCCCCTCACCTACATGGTCACGGCCGCCGACGCCTCCACCCAAGCCTACCTCGTCACGGTCACCGTCGCCGGCAAGCCTCCCGGCCCACTCGCCATCGGCGATCCCTACCAGGGCGGCATCGTCGCCTACATCCTGCAGGCCGGCGACCCCGGCTACGAGGCGGGAGAGACGCACGGATTGATCGCTGCCAAGGCTGATCAAACCGGCTCCATATCCTGGTGGAAGATACCCTACGTCGATGGCGTCGTCATTGGTGCGACGGCGACAGCGCTGGGCACGGGATCAGCCAATACCGACCTGATCATCGCAGTGCAGGGACCTGTCGCCACCAGCTACGCGGCCGGTCTGGCACGAGCCTATACAAGCGATGGTTACAGCGACTGGTACCTGCCCAGCAAGGACGAGCTGAACAAGCTGTACCTCAGCAAGGACGCAATCGGCTGGGCGGCGAACCCCGGCGGGGGGGTGAGCCTCTGGAGCTCCTCCGAGGACGCCGTCAACGCAGCCTGGGGTTATGCCCCTGATTGGGCGCAGAACTTCGACACTGGCACCCAGATCGCTCTCGGCCACGGCCACCTGCTCTGCGTGCGCGCCATCCGGTCTTTCTGACGCCAGGTTCTCCACGGCTTCGTCGCCGCCGCGCTGGGCGCATCCGCCGCCTCCTTCCTTGGGGGCGCACGGGCGTCGTGCTTGCGCGTCGCCGTCGCCCGCGCGATACTCGGTTCACATCTCACCCGGCCGACGTGGAGGAGGAAGCAATGAGCACCACCAGGAAGAGGACGCACGGGCGCGCGCTTGGGGCGCTGACCACGACGCTTGCGCTGGCGCTCCTTGCCGCCCTGCTGCTCGCCGGCGCCGCCCTGGCCGCCGGCCACGAGGGCACGGGCAAGAGCGCGCGCCCCGGCAGGCCCACGGCCACGGCGCCCAGCGGAACTATCGCCACAGCCACGCCGACCTTCACCTGGAGCAAGGCGCGCGGAGCCACCAGGTACGAACTGCATGTTTACCAGGGCATGAAGCTGCTGCTCGCGAAGACCGGCATCAGGCAGCTCGCGTGGACGAGCAGCCTGGCGCTGCCCACCAACGTCGATCTCACCTGGAAGGCGCGCGGCAGCCGCGCCGGCAGGGCCGGCCCCTGGAGCAGGAGCCTCACGTTCAAGATCGTGCCGGCGAGCCCCGCCAAGGCGCTCACCGCCTTCAGCTTCCAGGGCCTAACGCCGCCCGCCACCGGCGTCATCCTCGAGACTCCGCACACCGTCGCCCTGACGGTGCCCGCCGGCGCCGGCCTCACCGCTCTGGTGGCGACCTTCACGACGACCGGAACATCCGTGGCGATAGCCGGCACTCCCCAGGTCAGCGGGACGACGGCCAACAACTTCACCAACCCGGTCACCTACACGGTGACGGCCGGCGACGGCACGACCCAGGCGTATGTCGTTACGGTGACGATCGCCGCCAGCGCGGCCAAGGCCATCACCGCCTTCAGCTTCCAGGGCCTCGCGCCGCCGGTCACCGGCGCCATCAATGAAGCGGCGCACACCGTCGCCCTCACCGTGCCCGCCGGCACGACCGTCACAGCCCTGGTCGCGACCTTCACGACGACGGGCGCCTCGGTGGCGATCGCCGGTACGCCCCAGGTCAGCGGCGTCACCGCCAACAACTTCGCGAACCCGGTGACCTATACGGTCACCGCCGGCGACGGCACGACCCAGACTTACGTGGCCACGGTGACGTTCGCCGCCAGCGCGGCCAAGGCAATCACGGCCTTCAGCTTCCTGAGTCTCGCGCCGCCGGTCACCGGCGCCATCAATGAAGCGGCGCACACCGTCGCCCTCACCGTGTCCTCCGGCACGACCGTCACAGCCCTGATCGCGACCTTCACGACGACGGGCGCCTCAGTCGTGATCGCCGGCACGCCCCAGGTCAGCGGGACGACGGCCAACAACTTCACCAACCCGGTCACCTACACGGTGACGGCCGGCGACGGCACGACCCAGGCGTACGTGGTCACGGTGACCGTCGCCGCCCCCTTGCTCGCGATTGGCGATCTCCACCAGGGCGGCATAGTGGCCTACATACTGCTAAGTGGAGACCCTGGTTACGATGCCAACGTACAGCACGGACTGATTGCTGCTACAACTGACCAAAGCACAGGGATACGATGGTACAACGGACAGCCTTACGTAGCCACTGGAGCAACAGCAACGGCACTGGGAACAGGATTCGCAAATACCACTACGATCATTGCAGCGCAAGGACCTATAGCTACGAGTTATGCGGCAGGCACAGCACGAGCTTATGACGGTGGCGGCTATAGCGACTGGTATTTGCCAAGCAAGGACGAACTGAACAAGCTGTACCTCAACAAGGGCGTAATCGGTGGGTTTGTGTCCGACAACTACTGGAGCTCGTCCCAGATCGATGCGACCTACGCGTGGGTCCAGAACTTTGACAATGCCTACCAGGACGACTACAGCAAGAACAACACGGAGAGGGTGCGTGCCATCCGGGCGTTCTAGTCGTTCAGCCGTTCAACTGCGGGGAGGGGGTGCGGAGGGCTTCAGCCCTCTGGACCCCCTCCGGCATCACGTGCTGTGCGGGTCCAGGGAGACGCCGATGGGCGCGCCGGACGCTTGCCGGACTGGCCGCGGAATCGCCGCCAGAAGCGCCACCATCCGCACGGCGATCTCACAGGTCGAAGCATGGTGCATTCACTTCACGGAGGGGTGGCCGCTGTGGCGACGCGCCTGACCGGACGCGGCGCGGCGCTGCTCGCCTTCGTGGCGACACTGCTCGCCGTCGGTCTTCTGTGCCCCGCCGTCGTGCTCGCGCACATCCATCCGATCACGGACGCGGAGGACAGGCTCGATCCGGCGGCCCCCGCGCTCGTCGCGGGGGCCCACTCGACGTCGGCTGGCGCGCGCGCGCGGGCGGCGACCGCCTACGGACGCATCCAGACGCCGGAGTGCGTGGACCCGCTGCTGACGCTGCTCGGCGACAAGGCGCCGAGCGTCCGCAAGGCGGCCATTTTTGCCCTCGGCCAGCTCGCCTGGAGGCCGGGATTCACCAACGGACGTGAAGCCGCGATCGCCGACGCCATCACGCCGTTCCTCGGCGACCAGAGTCTGAGCGTCCGTCTCGCCGCCGTCGAGGCCATCGGCAAGATAGGGCTGGAGCGCACGCCGGAGCTGGTCGGGGCGCTGCTCGCGGACCCCTCCGCCCGCGTCCGCGCCGCGGCGCTCATGGCCCTGTTCCGCTACCGCTTCGTCCTGCGCCAGCGCGACCCGGACCGGGCGCCGCCGGACCTTCCGCAGGCGATCGTCGATCGGCTTCCCGCCCTGGCGGCGGACGACGACGCGCAGGTCCGCCGCAACGTGGTCTACGGGTTCGCGCGCTTCAAGGACGCCAGAGGGCTGGCCATCGCCGTCGAGCTGTCGGCGGACCGCAACCTGTGGACGCGCTTCTTCGCCCTCATCGCGCTGACGAAGATCGCCGACCCGGCGGCGGAGGCGGCGGTGGAGGCGCGGCTGAGCGATCGCGGGCCCATCGTGCGCCGCGCGGCCGTGCAGGCGGCCGCGGCCATCGGCGCCGGCGAGCTGGTCGCGGCGTGCCTCGACGATCCCGCGCCGCACGTGCGCTCGGCGGTCGCGACCGCTCTCGGTGCGGCCGGCGTTTTCGACGGATCGGCCGCCGCCTGGCTGCGGCGGCTGGCGGCGGACAGCAGCGGGGAGGTGAGGTGCGCCGCCGTGAAGGCCCTCGGCGCACGCCTCAAGGCCGCCGCCGCCGCTGACGTCCTCGCCGCCATGTCCGACGCCGACGAGTACGTGCGGGCGGCGGCCGTCGAGGCCGCCGCCGCTCTCAGCGGCGACTCGAGGAAGACCATCGTCGACCGGGCCCTCGCCGATGGTTCCGTCGCCGTGCGGTGCGCCCTCCTCGCGCTGCTCGCCGGCGACCCCGGGGCGGAGGCGTTCGCCGCGATCCGGGACAACCTCGAATCAGACCAGGTCGACGTAAGGAACGCGGCCCTCACGGCGCTCGCCGCGCGTAGGGAGCCGCGGACGCTCGCCCTCGGCTGGCGCGCGTACCAGGAGAACACGGCCGCGCGCTTCACCTTCTTGCGCGCCGCCGCCGTCGCCGTCGTCGGAGCCTTCACCGGCGCCGACAGCAACGCGCACCTGCGCGCCATGCTCGCCGACCCCGCCTACCCCGTCGCGGTCGCCGCGTACACGATCCTGCTCGGCAGAGGGTTCACGGACGTCACGGCGCCCTCCGAGACCCTCACCCTCACCTTCTCGCCCTACCGGAGCCTGGCGACGCCCAGATTCCCGCTGGTGACTCTGCGCACGACCAGGGGCGTGATCAGGATCAAATGCTACCGCGACGCGGCGCCCATCCACGTGGCCAACTTCGTCGGCCTCGTCAGGCGCGGCTTCTTCGACGGCAAGACCTGGCAGCGGGTGGCGCCGAGCTTCGTCATCCAGGGCGGCTCGCCGAGCCCGCTCGGATGGGAAGCGCAGACCTACATGCTGCGCGCCGAGATCAACACGCTGCGCTTCGCACGCGGCGCCGTGGGCATGTCGCGCGGCGATCTGTTCAACAGCGGGGATTCGCAGCTCTTCATCACCCACGTCCAGGACCCTCACCTCGACGGCATGTACACGCTGTTCGGGCAGGTCGTCAAGGGCTTCGCCGCGCTCGACCGCATGGAGGCCGGGGATCTCATTCTGAAGGCCTCGGTGAGGTAGGACCGCGCCCGCTCGTCTTTTTCTCCGGTGGAGCGCAGGGCACGCGCTTGCCGTCACGCCCCGGCTCAGGCGCGCCGGCGCCGGGATGGTGGCGACACCTGGACCCATCCCACACGCACGGAGCTTCCCACCGCCCAACGGCAACGCCGCGTCATCAGGGGAGTAGGATGAGCCGTCACCCGCGGTCCACGAGAGAGGAGGCCGGCGTGAAGCGAGCGGGGCTGGCGAATCGCGACGACAGCCGTCCGCGGCTCGTCACCGCGGGACTCTGTGGCAAATACGGCACTCAAGGAGGAGTCATGAGACAGCGTGCAGGATCGAAGAGACGTCTCGCCGCGGCGCTGTTCGCGCTGCTGCTGACGCTCAGCGTCGGCGCGGCCGTGGTCGGCGCGGCGGACGCGGCCGCGCGGTCGTTGCCTCGCGTCAAGCTCGGCCGGCCGCACTTCCCGCGCGTCGTGGTCAGCGGGGAGTCGTTCGATGTGTGGGGGACGCTGCGCCCGAAGCATGCTACCGGGGCACGGTCGGTGCAGATCAGGTGCTACTACAAAGACCTGCTGGGCGGCGGCTGGGAGCTGGAGAAGACCGTCTGGGCGACCAACGAGGCCTCCCGCCGCTACGCGGCGACAGTAACACTGGACGCGCCCGGCTACCCTGTAGCTTGCCGCCTGCAGGCGTACGCGCCTGCCGACAGTGAGCATCGCGCCACTACCTCCTCGTACGCGTATGGGAGTGTCGTGCTTCTGCCGTAGTGAGCACGCTGCCGGGGTAACGTGCGCCGGCGGCCGGAGGCGCCGGCGGCTGGAGGCGCGGCGACGGGGCGGCGCGGCCGCGCACGGCCGTGACGTAGGGCTTGCCGAGCACCCGCGAGCGTGACCATCGGCGCGTTGTTGCAGACCCCTCACTCCCGCTCTGGGGCCACAGCCGCCGCCGTCTTCATCATCGCCGGGTCAGTCTCGCCAAGATCCCCGCTCGCTGCGAGAATCGCCTGGCGCCACTCCGGATCGAGGGGAAGGATGGGCGGCGCCGGCGCCACGTCGGGCGCCTCCGTCGCCGCGGGGACCGCTGTCTTGCGGTCGGCGGGCGCGCCCCTCTTCACGAAGAGATTGTAGATCGACCACTGGAGCCGACTGCGCTTGCCGCGCAGCGGGAAGCGACGCGCCAGGGACGAGGGGGCGTAGAACGTCTCGTGAGCCGCGATCTGACCCAGGCGGAGCTCATCGCGGGACATCCGCGCCGGCTGAAAGACCACGTTGGCCTGGTCGTACTTGTCCCAATCGAAGGAGATGATGCGCTCGGCCTTCTTCAGCTCGTACCAGAGGAGCGTGCCCGGATAGGGCGTGACGACTGAATAGCCGCAGACATCGAAGCCGGCCTCGACAGTGAACCGCGCGGTCCGCTGGAAGACCGAGGGGTCGTCGCCGTCGAAGCCGAACATGAACAGGCCGAACACCATGATGCCGTACGAATGGACCTTCTCGACCAGGGCGGCGAAGGTCTCGGGCCGGTTCACGTGCTTGTGCACGCTCTTCAGCGTGTCGCGCGAGATCGACTCGAAGCCGACGTGCAGCATGGTGCAGCCGGCGGCGGCGGCGAGCTCGAGCATGCGGTCGTCCTGCGCGAGCCTCGAGGTGACGCTCGCCTGCCAGTGGACGCCGCGGCCCTTGAGCGCCCGCATGATCTCCTTGGGGCGCTCCGTCGTGCCGAAGAAGTCGGCGTCGTTCATCGTGATCGTGCGGGAGCCGCAGATCTCGATCTCCCGCATCACCTCCGCCAGCGGACGGTAACGGAGCTTCAGCCCGTTCATGAGCGGCTCGGCGCAGAACGTGCAGCCCTGAGGGCAGCCCCGCGACGTCTGCACGAACGTGCGGTTCACGTAGCGATTCTTCTTGATCAGGTCGTACCGCGGCATCGGCAAGCCGGTCATGGGGTGCAGCCGGTCGGCCCGATAGGCGCCGCGCATGCGGCCCTGCTCGAGGTCGCCGAGGAGCTTCTCGAGCACGAGCTCCGCCTCCCCGATGACCACCGCGTCACAATGCCTGAGCGCCTCCTGCGGCATGAAGCTCGGGTGGACGCCGCCCATGGCGACCGGCACGCCTCGTGCCCGGAAGGCGTCGGCGATCTCGTAGCCGCGTTTCACATAGCTCGTCATGGCGGAGATGCCGACCAGGTCCGCCTTCAGCTCGAAGTCGATCGACTCGATGTTCTCGTCGGTCAGCACCACATCGTAGCGGTCGCGCGGAACGGCGCCGGCGACGGCAAGCAGACCCGCAAGAGGCGAGTAGAGCGCCCGCCTGAGATACAAGGGGCGGGTGGTGAAGGAATCCGTCTGCGGATTGATGAGATGGAGGACCCGACGGTGCATGAGCCTGGCTCCTGTTCGATTCGACAGGCATCACAATACCAAGAACTGCCCCTTCCGGAAATGGCGTTCGTGGGTCAGGCTGCTCCCGGCGGACACGGATCGGCGCCGATCGAGGGACACCCCGCCGGCCCTGACCCGACCGCGCGGGGACCGGCGCGAGGGCTGCTACCCGCTCCGTGTTGGCACGCCGATCATCGCCCCCCGATCACGTTGAACGCCCGCCCCATCGATGCGACGGCCAACGACAGGCGCCGTGCACCCCATGACGGTGCGTCGGCCGGACGGTCCCTGGTGGTTGGCGAAGCCACGCCTGAGGGCCCGCGGCCGCGCGCCGACTGGCCTCTGGAAGCATGAACGCAGCCTTAGAACAACCGTCGCGGTTGCCGATAGACGCGGTTGGTGGGGGTAGAATCGAGGCTCACAACGACGACCGACCCCAGTGGCATCGCCGCGGTAGCCAGCTGGACCTCGGGTGCGACGGCCGGCGCGGCCAACAAGCTGGCCTTCGGCGTGCAGCCCTCGAACAGGGCCGCCGCCGCGTAGATCACTCCATCCGTTACGGTTCGCATCGAAGACGCGAACGGCAACCTGGCGACGAGTGATAGTGCGACCAGCGTCACTCTCGCCGGTGTTGACCACAGCCACATCAAGCGCCTTCGACATCACCCTCGCGATCGACGCGTGGTTCCGTTCTTGGGCTTCGCCGTCAAGCTCGTACTTCTGGCGCGACAGTACGGGCACTGAGGTCGATGTTCTGCCTGACGAGGCCAGCGTCCTCTGGCCCGTGGGCGATCAAGTCCGGCCAGACCGTGGCCGGCGACATGCTGAAAAGGGCTGCTCAAATGGCGGGACCTTGCCGGCGCGCCGACAGGCGACCCCTGGCCCGTCTTCGGCGGAGAGGGCGACTACCTGCGGCGGGACGTGCGCGTCATGGGCCCGCGCGCTGCTGAAGGATCTGCAGCCGGCGCGAACCGGCACAGGCCGGCACGAGCTCGCGCAGACGGTCGTCGCCGTGGAGCGTCCGGCGGACACGGTGCACGAATCGGCGCGTGATCACCAGATCGTGACCCAGGCGGGCGGGGACCCTGCAAAAGGGCCGCTACCCGCTCCGTGTCGGCCCGGCGATCGTCGACCCAAGATTATGTTGAACGACCGCCTCATCGATGCGCCGGCCACCGACAGGCGCCGTTCACCCTCTGCCTGCGCGAGAGCCGGCCGGCCCGCGGGGAAGGTTTGCAGACCGTGACTCAGCGGTGCGTTCTTCCTGCCCGAACAATCTGCGAGAAGCCGTGAGCGCCTTCGCGGGTGCAGGCGCCCAGTCGTGGGGACCAGCCCAGTGGGCCACCAATGGCATGTCCTGGGCCTGGGGCGAGAAAGCCGATGAACGCCATGGCGACGACGCCGAGAAGGGCCGCGACCGCCCCGGCCCCGTTGTGCGGGGAACAGGGGCGAGGGTGGCTCACTCCTCCCGGACTACGGCCGCCGCCATCTTCATCAGTGCCGGGTCCGTCTCGCCAAGGTCTCCGGTGGCTTCGAGAACCGCCTGGCGCCACTCTCGCTTGAGGGGAAGGATGGGCGGCGCCGGCGCCACGTCGGGCGCCGCCGTCGGCGCGGCGATCACGTGCTTGCGGTCGGCCGCGGCGCCCCTCTTCATGAAGAGATTGTAGATGGACCACTGGAGCCGCCGGCGCTTGCCGCGGAGCGGGAAGCGACGCGCCAGGGACGAGGGGGCGTAGAAGGTCTCGTACGCCGCGATCTGACCCAGGCGAAGCTCATCTCCGGACATCCGCGCCGGCCGATAGACCACGTTGGTCTGATCGTACTTGTCCCAATCGAAGGAGATGATGCGCTCGGCCTTCTTCATCTCGTACCAGGTGAGCGTGCCCGGGTAGGGCGTGAGGACCGAGTAGGCGCAGGCATCGAAGCCGGCCTCGATATTGAACCGCGCGGTCCGCTGGAAGACCGAAGGGTCGTCGCCGTCGAAGCCGAACATGAACAGCCCGAACACCATGATGCCGTACGAATGGACCTTCTCGATCAGAGCCGCGAAGGTCTCGGGCCGGTTCACGAGCTTGTGCACGCTGTCCAGCGTGTCGCGCGAGATCGACTCGAAGCCGATGCTCAGCAGGGTGCAACCGCTGGCGGCCGCGAGCTCGAGCATGCGGTCATCCTGCGCGAGCTTCGAGGTGACGCCCGCCTGCCAGCTGATTCCTCGGCCCTTGAGCACCCGCATGATCTCCTTCGGGCGCTCTGACGTGGCGAAGAAGTCGGCGTCGTTGATCGAGATCGCGCGGGAGCCGCAGCTGCGGATCTCCCGGATCACCTCCGCGACCGGACGGTAGCGGACCTTCAGCCCGTTCATCAGCGGCTCGGCACAGAAGGTGCACCCCTGGTGGCAGCCGCGGGAGGTCTGCACGAACGTGCGGTTCACGTAGCGGTTCCTCTTGATCAGGTCATACCGGGGCATGGGCAAGCCGATCATGGGATGAAGCCTGTCTGCTCGGTAGGCGCCGCGCATGCGGCCGTGCTCGAGGTCGTCGAGGAGCTTCTCGAGCACGAGCTCCACCTCCCCGATGACCACCGCGTCACAATGCTTGAGCGCCTCC
>Ga0194044_10001697_pt1 | contig 11148 bp, 4 predicted proteins | sample JunL4417m_MetaG_FD_155460 | JGI IMG/M metagenome (GOLD analysis project Ga0194044, IMG submission 155460) | Anoxic zone freshwater microbial communities from boreal shield lake in IISD Experimental Lakes Area, Ontario, Canada - Jun2016-L442-17m | ecosystem: Environmental > Aquatic > Freshwater >...
GTTTCTATGTTCATTAAGAATCTCCATGGTTGAAAATACGTTGATGTACCACAATGCTGCATAATACATCATCATCGCTTACCAATCAACGATTTCTTGGCGATGAAAAGACATCAAGCCATATTTTTCGGGGGTATTCTTTGTTGTGAATCACCTAAGTCGAATGTGGTTTCCATAATGTGACATATTTTTCTCAATCTCCTCAATCGAGCCATCTGTCATTTCATAATCATAAGTCGAATGTGGTTTCCATAATGTGACATATTTTTCTCAATCTCCTCAATCGAGCCATCTGTCTTTTCATAATCATAAGTCGAATGTGGTTTCCATAATGTGACATATTTTTCTCAATCTCCTCAATCAAGCCATCTGTCATTTCATAATCATAAGTCGAATGTGGTTTCCATGATGTGACATTTTTCTCTCAAACTCCTCAATCGAGCCATGCTGAATAGTCTATAATTTATCATTGAAATAATATTCAGTTGATGCCATACTGCCAGCCAATATATTGAATGCCTTGCTTCCAGTTATTCCGTTTCTTTGGTGGCCTTGACTGGAATAATGATGTTCTGTCACCGAATGATAATCTTCATGTATTGATTGTGCCAATCATGCCGATGATGAAAAAAATTCCCACGGACCGCCTGGTATTGGAAACCCGTTTTTCTGATCGCACGATCCAAAATTTTTCTCGGCCCGATAGGATCGACTGGCCAGAATCATGGCACGAACTGAATGATTTACTTCAAAAGTTGAAAAATTGTCTGCCTGAAAATCTGATATCTCTGGTATATCTATCCTTGGCGGCCCATTTTCTGCTGACACCACCTGATTCAACAAATTCAAAAGCCAGACAGATGTTCATCGACACCATCCACCCGGACCTACTTCCCAGGGCAGTCTGTTGTGAAACAGGTAAATGGCGTTTGGTTCCGGTGATAGTGGTTCCTCATGAAAACCGAGCAAGAATCCATTGGTTTATGGTCGGAGCATTGGCTGATTCTTGTGGCGTAAACTGGCCGAAATGGATGGAGGCCCACCTGGATGATGCCAGCTTATCAGCCATTTCCGATGCTTTTCAGGCAGCCCGAGAGTATAGTGGACTCAACAAAAGACAGTTTACCTTTCCGCTCATGTCCCCGTATGATGTATGGCAGATTCATGGCCGGTCTCTGGGACTCCCGCTTGCGTTGGCTTGCCTCTCTGCCTTGACTGGCGAAAACCTGATGCCGCAATTGCTGTCAACCGGTTATGTCATGTGTTTTGCTCCCTTCCCCATTCATGCCGTGGCGGATATCCCGGCCAAAGCCGAAGTCGCACGTCAAAGATACCGACTGCTCTTGGTTCCCAAAGCCGGGTTGCCTCTGGCTGCACAACCGGATGGGCTGACAATCAAATCAGTGGGTGATCTGAAAGAAGCCTGGCTGTGGGCACGGCTTTATTCGCCGGGACTGGAAAAAGAGATGGATTTGTTGAACCATATCCAGCGCGATGCGGCCCTGCTTGTCAATAATTGCCTGGAGATTGACCGGGACTTGCTGGGATGGCTGATCGACTCGGAAAACGGAAGCTCTTTAATCCAGAACATCTTGAGTGACCCGGGTTGTGTTAAAATCCTTGTCGGAAAACTGACAGCGTGTCTGGAATCCGCTAATCGGGACTTGAATCGAGCTGGTATCCTGGGAAGGTTTATCACAAATGATGTCGGGTTTAATTCTCTGGGGGAGCGACACCCCGTGCTGGCATTCAAATGGTCGGTTTTGAATCTAAAGCGGGCCAATCATTGCGGCAACAACGATGAAAGCCGCTATTGGAAAGAGAAGGCATACGCGTTCCGACAGATAGCGCTTAGGGCAGATCCGAAGGAATATTCTTATTTTATTAACAATCTGTGTGTTTCCTCTCACAATACCTACACCTTTCATCCCGATCCGCCATCAGAATTTCTGGAAGCAATGGAAGATGAACAGAATCATAGCCGGGGGTTATGCTATGTGCTGGGGAGCATGTATGGTACAATGGCCCAAAATTACGCATTCTGTGGCCCGACCTATCTGAAACATGTCATCCGATATATCGATCTGGCTCAGACACAGTTCGGAGATGGGGGTATTCCTGATTACAGGAAAGAATGGATTCGTGAATTTTCCTATCTGATCTATGCGTTTCTGGATGCCAGTGACTATGGAATGGCCAGACATGCGTTGTGGCGTTATTTGCAGATTGATACCTGGTCAGAACTGCAACCTTGGCATGAGATGAAAAACGATTACGAGCGATTTGCATTGGTACGCTACCTGGCGGATTCTTATTGCCATCTCAACACTCCAGTTGAAAATGAATTGGTTACCCGATTGATAGATGATGATGCCTGCAAGCCCCTCAAGGTCGGTCATCCCTGTCAGCTAATCGCCTGGAATCTGGGCAAACTGGCGCTGGAGCTGAATAACCCCGCCTTGGCCAATAACTTCCTTGAGACCAGTATCCATTTTTGTGAAAAGAGCGAAGAAACCATTCGTCCGATGGTTTTGCTGCCGCTTTCCGCCCTTTATCATGCAAATCTTTTGACAAACCGGCATCGGATGTATTTTGAATCCGCCAGGGAGTTGATCCGTTCCTCTCAATTTTTAAACCTGGATCATTTCTTGCCATTGATGGCAGGTGACATGCGTGCTGTCTTGCAACTGCTATGGAAAAATCAATCGCGTTTTTTTCCGTTTATGTACCGTTGAAACATCAACCGTGAAATCTGGAAGAATTCCTTCCCTGAAGGAAACTGGGAGAGGTTTCATGCAACGGACATGGACAAGACCATTGTTCAAAATGTTCTGGATCGCATGGTATTGGAATTGTTTAGCGTGAAAAACGTATCGGCTGCCTATATATTTCATCAAAACACTCTGGATTATAATTACGATTTTTACTATGGTCTGTTGTGCAAATTTTTTCTATGGTTCTCCACAGTCATCCTTGATTCCGAGAACACAAAAAGAACGATCGGCGACAGGGTGATTGTCAAATTTAACATTTACCTGGCTGAGCGCGGTCCGATGAATTTAATGACTTTTCAAAAATCACTGCAATCCAGATTCAGCAAGATGGTCAGTGAATTCAATAAAAGGCATCATATCCCTACGGATAATTTTGGCTTCAACATCGCCATCTATACGCTGCCGGCATCCCAAAGCCCATTCATTCAGGTTTCGGATCTGCTCTCCTATATTATTCGGGCATATCTGAAGGGGTGGCAGATGTCTTCGGATTCTACATTGTTTCTCAAAAACCTGAAGAATACCGAGGCACTCGAAATTGAACTGAATACAGATGAATTCAAAACACTGAGCAGAAAAAGCCGCAGCGATCAGGTGTTCACCATGGTTATTAAAAACATTGAGTCAACTCCAAAACAAACACCGTCTCCGGTGGTAAGGGTTGAAGAATCCTTCAGCCAGGTTTTCTTGAACAGCTTGCCGAACCTGACTCGCGAATCAAAAACCGGCCTGGTTACGAGCCTGAATACCCATGTTGGAAAGATGATGCAGCATGATCGGATGCAGCAGATGATTGAACCCGATCACATACGGCTTGTGGCTGAAACGATGATCAAAAAGACGCGCGAATTTCTTGAAGGGAGCATTCTGATTCAGTTTCTGCAGCAGTATATCGACAGAGCACGAGTGGCGGAAAACCCCCTGTCTCCTTATCTGGACAAACTGGAGGTACAAACAGCGGTGCAGTATCTGGCGGTCAACAACCATCAGGGACATTTTCCATTGAATGACGAATGTGTCCGAAAGGCGGAAACAACGGCCGATAAATTGAAACTGGATATCGCATGCTGGCCGATGGTCTGTGATTTCTACAATAACATGTCGGTGTCCCTGCATAATATATTTGATTTCAGCCAGGCTACCCAGAGGCTTCATTCCTTGATCGAACATCTGGAAAGGGATTTGAAAAATCCTTTCAGAGGCTCGGGGATCAAGTGTTACGAAATCGGCGCATTGTTTGGCTCTTATGCGCAAACCCTGGCGTTTGATGCCCATTGCACATTTTTTAGAACACAGGATACGGTGAATTTGCAGAGGATGTTGGAAGAATCGGAATATTATTCCGACCTGGCAAAAGAACACTTTGCTGAACCAGTGGACCATGAACGGCAAATTACCTATCAGACTCATTTCAACCTGCAGGCATATATTCTGACCGGTGAAAAGAAGTATCTGGATGTTGCCGACCGATTGCTGGCATCAGACGGGAAAACAGAAGAAGCTATTGATACGTTTATTAAAACATGTCCTGAACGCAGCATGATGAACCCGGCTTATCGGATCAGTGTGGCATTGAAAACTGCTTACCTGTCGGGGCAAAAACATCCCAAAACAGCAGCGATAATCGAAGTGATCCTGAAAAACCGGGATATTCTGCCGCCGTACCATCCCATCGAGCAAATTCTTGCGTACCTGACTTTGATGGCTGAACAGTCCGACCAGGCAAAACGATTGAGAGAATTGCTGGGTCATCTGAATTTTCCTCCCAATATTGTCAAAACGATTCAGTTGATCATGCAGCTTCAGGTGGCGTACCATTTAAAACAGCCGATTACACTTTTGAAAATTAAGGAAATTGCAAACAGTCTGACACCCGACATTGAACCCCAGTGGCGAAATTACGGACTGATTCAGGTGTTGCAGGAATACATCAAAAGCCCCAACCGCTGGCATGTGGGGCCGATGGAGGTGCTGCCGTTTAATTATTGTTAATTTTTATCGTTCTTCGACCCAATAAGATGATAAAATAATGAAATTTAAAACCTGCAAGAAAAGATGACTTTGCCTTTATCAATATTCAGGATGATCAACAAAATAATTATCAATTGATTAGGGCAGTGAAATCTGGAGAAATATAATGCTAACCGAATTAAGCAGAAATATTAACAAGAAAATTATTATCACGCTTACAAACGGAAAAGAAAAACAAGGAATTATAGTAAGCATTGATACAGAAAGTAACACAGTTTGCCTGCGTGATGAAGGCAATAACAACATTTCGATATTGATTTCAATGATCGGGATGCTTGAACCATCTGATAGTTTAACTGCAACCAATACACAAACACCTCAACTCAGCAATAATCCAATTAACATTACAGACAACAATAATAAAATACAAATACCACAACCTGACAATGATGCATTTAATGCTTCTATCAATAATATTGAAAAACAAAGTGAAAATTACGAGATATTACATAAACTGACAATAATAGAAGCTACTTTTGATTCAGAGATTAAAAATTCTATTCTTGAAATACCCAAGCCTAATTTTGAGACACCTTCCGATATTATGAATCTTCAAGATTCTCATTCAAAGAAATTGGAAGCAATAAATAATTGGAATTGGATAAAACTCAAGTATGATAATGCAATCAAGATGGGTCGATTGACTCCTAATTCTGATGATTTAAGGGCAATTATTCTCAAAACGAAAAACCTCTTTCAGTCCCAAAGATTAATTAATTCATCCATTTTATGTACCTATTTAGGCTATTTCTACTACCTTAATAATGACAATACTGCATGCTTAAAAACTTATATACAAGCAGCAAAATTATCCAATGAATCTCAAGATTGGCTGAATATAGCAACAGTAGCCTGTGGAAAAGGCGAAAATGAAATGGCTTGCTATACATTGGAAAAATTCTTTGTACAAGTTGCTTGCACCGAAAGCCAATATGAAAAGGCTTGGTATAAATTTACCGGATTAATCATTCAATTGTCTGCTTATAATTCACTCATGAATATTCTTAACAATACATCTCGAATATTGTTAAAAGATGAACAGCAGAAAATTTTCGAAACCATCTGTTACTGCCTTATTAAAAAGAATCAACAGGGAATTGCCAAAACTCAGTTATGTAATTCCCGTGTCAATTCTGACTATAAAAAGATATCCTTAGATTGTTTGGAAGTATTACCACAATACCCAATTTCAAGTTATGACTCTTTCAAGCATCGTTTTGAAAGTCTTACTGTTAAACAGGAAGTATTAGATCCAAAGCCATCTGTAATATCAGCTTATGTGCCCAAGCAATTTGTATTCAAAAAACAGACCGATCTATTGAAAGAGGCTAGAAATGCCAGAGATATTGATAAAAACTATGAAAAAGCTGAAGAATTATTCATTCAAGGTATTGAAGAAGAGCGGGATCCAAATGTAAAAGTAGGTGCTGTCAGAGATTTAGCGAGTATGCTTGCACAACAGATGAATAAACCTGAAAAAGCCATCCAGGCAATTAAGAAGCAATGTCAAGATAATGTGTCTGAAGCGGATTTAAATTTACTTTATAATTTCTATTATCAGCTTGGTGAATATGAAGAAGCAATTAAAATACAAAAAGAGTTGCTCAAAAATACTAAACAGAGAGATGCAAAATTGACACATTACTTCAACATGGCTGCATGTTATTTGAGATTGAATGATTATATTGAAGCAGAAACATATTATCGTAATGCCTTAAATATCAACCCTACTCATTATACGATCAAACGAAATATTGCTTTATGTCTTTACAAGCAGGGAAAAATTGAAGAAGGGAAAAATATTTTAAAAAAACTGATTGCAGAGTTCAGCGATGCCAAATCTATAGAATTATTAGAGAATTTCGAAAACAGAAATTTCAACGAGATCGATGATATAATTATTGATACAGTAGGTTTGGTTTTTGAAAATCTTGATACTTTCACAAATTTTTATCTATCTTCATGTGATTGGAAATATATTGATAAAAACAGACTATCAGAAGAAGGAAAGTATATTGGTGATGATAAAAATAAAAGATTTGATATAACTAAATTAGAAAATGCTGCTGCTGCTTTGGAAAGAAGAATTGCTGTGGAACGGAGTAATCTTTATTTACATGCAGCAAGAGTACTTTTTGATTTAAGTGAAATTGACAATGAATTTTACATTTATATGTGTAAATGTTTCACATCAAAGGGTGATAATGCTGTAGAAAGTGGGAATTCACCTGATACGGTAAAAACATTTTATTTAGCAGCGTTAAAGGTATATGATTCGCGTTTTTTTGATGAAAATAAATCGAAGAAATCAGAATTTGGTGATGCAATTAAATCGCTGTGTCGCTTTATATACTCTTTTTTAGGCAGAGATAAAATCCCATTAATTGCAGTCAATATAAAAGACGCAATTGAAACAGTATTTAGTCAACATCATGATCCAACAAAAATATTTGAAGCATTATGTTTAATTTTTGCCAGAAGCCCACAGTATTCAATTAATCGTGTATTGAAGGTTATCTTTGAAAATAGTGACATCAAGAAACTGTCACTTGACTATTTAAATTCAGAAATAAATATTAACTATGATATATTTATCGAACTCTGGAAGAATAAAGCTCGGAAAATTATTAAAATTGAGAATGAGTTATTCGAGCAGTTGTCGCTTTTAAGAAATTTTGAAATTGCGGAAGTTTGGTTACATTCAGGAAAAGAGCGAATTTCAAAAATCATAAATCAAGTCCTTTTTGAATCAGATGAAGATTATTTAATCGATCTCCAGATGCTACTTGATTTGTGCATTTCACTGTGTAAGGCAAATTCCTATGATGAAAAAAGAAATAAATTTGATGACATTGAACAAAAAGCAATTAAATTTCTTGACAAGATAGAAAAAAATCCTACTAAACTTTCCATTGAAGAAATCCATCCGATTGTTAAAAATCTTGTTTCAACACTCATAGTGTACAGAAATAACCATAACCAAGCATCCAAACCAGAATTGGTTATAAGTTCTGCAGTTGCTTTTTACCATATCAAAGAAAACAATCTGATTGATTTGCAGGTAAAAATTGAAAATACTGCCGAAGGCCATGCTGAACAAGTTGAGCTTATAATAGAAAACAATAATAATTTTTATGATTTAATATATTCTCAAATCGTTGCTTACGGAACTATCAGAGGTAATGATAATGAAACACAAATTATCGTTTTGCAACTCAATCCGAAAGTGATTTCCACAAAAGGATTTAGATTAAAAGCATTTACATTAAGGGCGCACGCTCGGTTCAAAACACGACAAGGTGAGGATATTGAAACGTTATTTCAAGAATTACCGATTCAATTAGGGGATGATAAGGTTTTTGTAGCCATTAAACCAAATCCTTATGCACAGTGGGCAAGAGGAGGAACGGTTGTTGACAAATCAATGTTTTTTGGCAGAAATGAATTCATTAAAAAAGCATACAGCGCTATTTGTAATAATTACCGGAGTTATGTCATATACGGTCAGTTTCGTTCAGGCAAATCTTCGATTTTACATCACTTGGAACGGGAGCTGAAAAATAATCCTCAAATTATAGTAGCGGAAATAGGCGATGTTGGAAGACTGATGGATGACAATTCCCCGACTCCTTTACTCTATCAAATGCTATTCGGTATCTTACGTAGAATTCATAAGAGCATACAGGATAAAGAGCGAATTGGTTTACCGAAATTGGGTTTATTCATTCCGACAAGCCGGGAATTTTATGGGCATCCTGCACCATTGGATTATTTTAATGAACTTTTTGATATTATTAAAGAAAAATTTAGCAATTATCCTGAGTGGCAGGAAGTTCGAATCGTAGTAACAATGGATGAATTTACATATTTGTATGAAAAGATTGTTCAAGGTAAGCTGAGTCAGGATTTCATGAAAAATTGGAAGGCATTATTAGCGGCAAATCATTTTAATGTAGTTTTGGTAGCTCAAGATGTATTCCCCAAATTCAGAAACAAGTATGACAACGCATTTCAAACCATGCAACCTGAAAGAGTAAGCTATCTCAATGAAATAGATGCTAAGGCATTGATTGATAAACCGATACATATAAGTATTGATGGAAATTCAGAAAGTCGTTTTACTGAAAAAGAGGCAATTGACAGAATCTGTGAACTGACCGCTTGCAGTCCTTATTACATCCAAATTTTTTGCAATCAACTGGTCGATTATATTAACAGTGAAAAGCAACCATATATTACAAAGGCTAATGTGAACATTGTGAAAGACCGATTGCTCAGGGGCGATAAACGGTTAGATAACACAACATTTACGAATTTAATCAACGATGGCGATCCTTCTCCTGAAGCTATACTGCATAGCGATTTGATCAAGGTTCTTAAAAAGATTGCAGAGCATACAAAAAATGATCCGTACTGCTCACGGAATAAAATCAATTGCAAAACTCAGACGGATATTAATGAAATTTTAAAAGATTTGGAAGAGCGTGATGTTATAGAGACACACGGAGAAAAGGGTTCCCGAATACGTGTCGGTTTATTTAAAGAATGGTTAAATGAAAATCCCGACTTTATGGAACAATAAAATGAAGAACATATCGAATCCGTTTGCCAACAAAGGCAGAATCATAACAGGAAAAAACTTCATCGGTAGATTTGAAGGATTAAAAACTGTTGCAGGTACAGTTACAGATCTGCCAATGCCAAACAATCTGGCGATAATCGGTTATCCGCGAATCGGTAAAAGCAGCTTGGCTATGCAGGCAATCATTCAAAAGAAAGCCTGTCTGGTGAACGAAAACAAACTTGTTGTTTGGATTGATTTTTCCGGATTTTCCAGTCGGGAAGCTTTTTTTAAAAGTTTAGTTCGCTATTCATTTGAAATGTTAAAACGTTCCGGGAATATGATTGATGATGAAATAAAAGAAAAAGCCTCAGACGTTTTGGAAAAAGATAGATATTGGGATGACTTGAAATATGACATAGAAATTTATTTTGAAGCTGTACGCGCCAAAGGATACTATACCATATTTGTGTTAGACGAGTTTGATGAAGCCAGAACTAAATTTCAAAACGACGCTGTGGCTTTCAGAGAATTACGAAATTTGGGCTATAACGCAGAAAAGTATGGTATCGCCTTTGTAACGACATCCCGGCGAAGAATACGTGACATCGAAATACAGAGCAAGGTCAGCTCGACGCTGGACGGGATTTTCGGCAAGGAATATCTGACAATGTATAATGGCAAAGAGCTTGCCGAATATTACCGTCTTTACGAAGACGTTGGGATACAAATTGATGACGACCATAAGCAGCGGATCGAATATTTTTGTGGAGGACATCCTTTTTTGCTGGCGTCATTGGGTTTTACTATCGTTGAAGCTTTCAAGGAAAACCAGAAAATCAATATTGATGATGTTTTCAAGAAAACTCAGTTACAGTTTTTGGATTATTATGACCAGCTTATTGCGCTGCTCAGGGAAGATAGTACGTTTGTAAAGCTTTTGCAGATACTTTTCGGACCTAAAATTGATATCAAACCATATGACATTGACGAGCTGCTCATTTACGGCCTTATCAAAAAAGGAGACAAATACTTTATCGCATTCTCACAACACTTTCAGAACTATCTGAAATTTAAGGAAAGGGAAGAAAAGATCGAAATTGAAACCTGGCAATTGATCAGTCAAGCCGAAAAAGGGTTGCGCCAACTTGTTTTAGAGATATTCATCGAAAATTTCGGTGAAAACTGGAAACAAGGATATTTGAATCTATACGCTGACATTCCAGAAAAAAAGAATAGATTATGCGAAATATTTGAAAGGCTTGAAAGTGCATACCAGAGGGATATCGAACAATATGGCAGTTTAGCACTGAGCTTAACACCTCTGGATGAAACGTATGTACATCAATTGTTTGATTATTTTATTCTATTTTCGTGGGATGATCTGTTTCGACCTATTTTTCAAAAAGATAAAAAATATTGGAAAAAAGTAAAAGATGATCTTGAATTGGTAAGAAATCCCATTGCTCACCAAAAGATACAGCTACTATTGGATTCTGAAATTAGAAAAGCTGAGGAGTATTGCACGGAAATTTTATCAATCGTTAAATCATTCTGAATTTGTTTAATCGGCATAGTACACTCCCAAATGGCGATGGAGTCAAGGGAAAATGTAGAGTATGCCTGTTTACAGCATATTTGCAGCAACGATACCGTTTTTCGAATGTTCAGAAAAAAGAACAGTGGTTTTATGCTGACATCATCTTGTCTGACCCATTCTGCGAGAGAAACACATGATAGATAAACTGCAATTCAAGTGGTTTAAATCCATCGAAACAGTTG
>Ga0194044_10001699_pt1 | contig 11144 bp, 13 predicted proteins | sample JunL4417m_MetaG_FD_155460 | JGI IMG/M metagenome (GOLD analysis project Ga0194044, IMG submission 155460) | Anoxic zone freshwater microbial communities from boreal shield lake in IISD Experimental Lakes Area, Ontario, Canada - Jun2016-L442-17m | ecosystem: Environmental > Aquatic > Freshwater...
CGAGGGAGTCTGGGTGGACTTGCCGGACGGCCTTCAATGGTTCGGCCTCAGCCAGTTTGCCGGCCAATGGACGCTGATTCTGGTGGCGCTCACGCTCCTGGCCGCACTCGCCCTGGCTATGCGGCACCTCGCTGCGGGGCGATTCATTTATGCTGTCGGCTCGGATACCGAAGCGGCGCGGTTGGCCGGCATTCGTCCGCAACGCGTCACCTTTGGCGTGTTTGTGCTGGCGGGAGCCTTGGCCGGTCTTGCGGCCATGATGAACGTGATTCAATCGCCCCAGGTGGACCCCAACTCGGGCACTGGCCTCGAGCTCAAGACCATCGCCGCCGTCGTCGTGGGCGGAGTCGCCATTTCCGGCGGGCGCGGGAACTTGTGGGGTGCGTTTGCCGGCTTGCTGCTGCTGGCGTGCGTTGGCCCGGCGCTCACCCATTTGCACGTGGAGCCTTACTGGGACAAGGCCATTCAAGGTGCCGTCATCCTCCTGGCCGTCGTGGCCGATGGCTTGCGTCGGCGTCGAAAACACTCTAATTGCAGATGAAAGCTCAACCACCCGGCGCACCGCCTCTCTGGACCTCGCTCCTCCTGCGGCATGAAAGTTTCCTGCTGCTCATGCTGATTGCCGAGTGGTTGTTGTTTGCCGCAGTTGGGCGGAATTTTGCCACCTTGGACAACACTTTCGACATCATCCGCCACTCGGGCGAGATCGGGCTGCTGGCGCTGGCCCTGACGGCGGTCATCCTGACGGGAGGCATCGACCTGTCGGTCGGTTCACTGCTTGGCTTATGCGCGATTCTGTTCGGAAAACTGTGGCGCGACGCCTCGCTGCCGATCTGGCTGGCGATGACTTGCACGCTTGGGGTCGGGGCATTGGCTGGCGGGTTTAACGCCGCCCTGATCACCGGGCTGCGATTGCCGCCATTGATCGTCACGCTGGGCGCTTTCTCCCTGTTCCGCGGCCTGGCCGAAGCCATTACTCGAGGAATGGATACATTCACCAATTTCCCGCCGACTTTCCTGCGCCTCGGACAGGAACGATGGCTCGGTCTGCCGGCCCAGGCGCCCATTCTTGTCTTGTTTGCGACCGGGATATGGCTGCTGGTCCACCGGACGACCTTTGGCCGCTCGTTTCGTGCGATCGGTTTCTCCCCCGAAGGAGCCCGATACGCCGGAATTCCGACAGGGCGGCGAGTCACAATGGTCTATGTCCTCGCCGGCCTGACCGCGGCCATGTCCGCCATCCTCTATACCGCGCGGCTCGGCCAGGCCAAGGCCGACGCGGGCACCGGCTACGAGCTGCTGGCCATCACCGCGGTTGTCCTGGGCGGCACCAGCATCTTCGGCGGCACCGGTTCAGTGCATGGGACTCTGCTGGGGGTCGCCGCCCTCGCAGTGCTCAATAACGGCCTGGTCCATGCCCGCCAGCCGCGCGAAGTCGCCGGCCTGCTGACCGGTTTGCTGCTTCTGCTCGCCCTGGCGGGTCCGGTGTTGCTGAAAAAACTGGCCGAACGCCGGGGCCGATGGCACAGTCCTGCCCCAGCCATCCAGAATAACGAAACAGCATGAATATATACCTCCTTTCCCTAACGGCAGCGGGCCTGATGATCATCACCGGCTGCGGCAACAACACCGGTCCAGGGCAGCCTGGCGGTGTTGCAAAGAAGACCACAATCGCCTTCCTCCCCAAATCGAAAGGCAACGCCTACTTCATTTCCTGCAAGAAAGGGGCCGATCGCGCCGCGCGCGAGCTCGGGGTGGAACTGATCTTCGACGGCCCGACCGATCCGGATCCCGCCCGGCAAAATGAGATCGTTGAGAACTGGATCACGCTCGGGGTGGATGCCATCGCCGCCGCCTGCGAAAACAAGGAAGGCATCTCGACCGCCCTGCGCAAGGCGCGCGCCAAAGGCATCAAAGTCGTCACTTACGACGCCGACGCGCTGCCGGACGCGCGCGATTTCTTCGTCAATCAGGCCACGCCGGAAGGCATTGGCTACGCACTGATGGACGAGGCCGCGCGGCTCTGCCACAATGAAGGCGAATTCGCCGTCATTATCGGCTCGCTCACCGCCGCCAACCAGATCGAGTGGCGCAAGTATGTCGAGGAACGCCGTGCCGCCCAGTATCCCAACATGAAAATGGCCGCCGTGCGGCCTTGCGACGATCTCAAAGACAAGGCGCAGAGCGAGGCCACCACGCTGCTGAGCGCATATCCGAATCTGAAGCTCTTCCTGAGCACCACATCCCTCGGCGTGCCCAGCGCCGCCGAGGCCGTAAAACAGGCCGGCAAAGCAGGCCAGGTCAAGGTCGTCGGCCTGGGTTTGCCGAGCGAAAACCGGCGGTATGTGAAGGAAGGAATCACCGACAGCGTGATTCTTTGGAAAACCGAGGACTTGGGATCGCTGGCGGTGCGCGCAGCGTCGGCGGTAGTGAGCGGCGCTCTGAAACCCGGAGACAAGACCTTTAAGGCCGGCTCTCTCGGCGAATTTCAAATCGAGGGCGACAACATTATCCTCGGCAAGCCCTTTATCTTCAATAAAGACAACATCGACCAATTCGACTTCTAACCCCGCTTCACCAAACTCCTCCCTGTCTGAGCGGCAACCGTCCTGCGCCTCGGCAGGCCTCGGTGTGACCAAACCGCAGTTTCCGGTGGCCCACGACCCGCTTCTGCGCTAACTTTGTCCCATGAAATTCTCGATGATTCTTTGTCTGGGACTCGGCTGGCTGATGACCGCAGTGGCGGCGGAATCGAAGCCGATTGCCGTCACTATTGGCCAGGAGTTTAAGATCAAACTGAAAAGCAACGCCACCACCGGCTATCACTGGCAGTTGGCGAAGCCGCCGGATCAAAAATTCCTGAAGTTCCTCGGGAGCGAATACAAGCAGCCCGATTCAAAACTCGTCGGCGCCGGGGGGCACGAGGTTTGGACATTCAAGGCCCTGGCGACAGGGAAGACAGCGGTTGCGTTGGATTATGTTCGTCCGTGGGAAAAAGACATAAAGCCGGTCCAGAGCACGAATTTTGTGGTGATCGTGAAAGCCAAAAAGGCCAAAGGGAGTTGATCCCAGAGAACATCCGAGAAACCGGGCCAAGCCTTTGTCCTGGAGGGGCATGCGAGAATAGCCGTTATGGGGAACTCCCCATAACGGCTATTCTCCGAGAAGCTCCGCCCCTTTCCCTTAAGCCGATTCGGTGGGCGGAGAAAGCAATGCCTTCAGGCTTTCCCCAAGTCAAACCTCCGCCAACATCATTTTGAGGGACTTGCCCCGGTTGTGCAGGGCAATGAGCTGATCTTTAGGGAGAGCAAATTCGGCATAGGTCTGGCCGGATTCGTCGCAGAACTCCACCTCATAAAAGTGGTGCTCCAGGATTTCGACCACCGTGCCAACCTCGCCCGCACGGAGTTTGCGCGCGGGGAGGTCCTCCCGCAATGCCACCGTGTCCAGGAGTTTAATCGCTTTCTTGCTCATCGTTCGGTTCAGTTCGCTTTCACAACATAGCACGTTGTCAGTCTAGGGAAAGCTTCACCAGCCCGGACAATCCATCCGCTGCGAATGCGTTCCTGGCCGGTGACTGTCCGCAACTCGAAATCCAGTGTGAAGCGCCTCCCGTGATGGTCGGTTTCACCCGGAACACAGTCTCCCTCGCGCGCAGCCTGGAGCAAGGCGCGCCGCAGAAAATCAGCGTCCCGTGCATGCAACCCCAGTGCCGAGGCGAAGACCCTCGCCTTGTGTTGGCCCTTGGGACTTTGGGGATTCAAACAATAGTCTCGAAGCTTGCTGATGTTCACTACTGCCCTGTCTGGAGCTGGCAGTTTCACCGTTCGGTTCTACTTTTCCAGCCTTTTACAGAAGTTCTCGATGCGGGCGAGGCCCTTCTCGATGTTGGCCATGCTCGTGGCGTAGCTGATGCGGATGTAGTCGTCGGCGCCAAAGGCGATGCCGGGAACGGCGGCCACTTTCTCGGATTCGAGGAGTTTGGCGCAGAACTCGGTGGACTTGAGGCCGGTTTTCGAGATGTTCGGGAAGAGATAGAAGGCGCCCTTGGCGTTGACACAGGAGAGGCCGGGGGTGGCGTTGAGCTTGGCCCAGGCATACTTGCGGCGACGGTCGAACTCGGCGAGCCAGATCGGCAGATGGTCCTGCGGGCCGGTCAGAGCGGCGACGGCGCCTTTCTGAGCGAAGCTGGTCGGGTTGCTGGTGCTGTGGCTCTGGACGGCGTCGATGGCTTTGGCAATGGGATCAGGCGCGGCGCACCAGCCGAGGCGCCAGCCGGTCATGCTCCAGGCCTTGGCGAAGCCGTGAACGATGATGGTATGCTCGAAGTGAGCGGGCGAGAAGCTGGCGACGCTCTTGGTGGTCGCGCCATCGTAGAGGAGGTGTTCGTAAATCTCGTCGCTCATGATGAGGACGTTTTTCTCGACACAGATGTCGCCGAGGGCTTTGAGCTCGGCGGGCGTATAAACCGAGCCGGTGGGGTTGCTGGGCGAGTTGAGGACGAACAGGCGGGTGCGAGGGGTGATGGCCGCGCGCAGGGCGTCGGGAGTGAGCTTGAACTCAGTTTTGTCGCTGGTCTGGATGATGACGGGGTTGGCGCCGGCCATTTTGACCATCTCGGGATAGCTGAGCCAGTAAGGCGCCGGGATGATGACTTCGTCGCCTTCTTCGCAGGTGGCGAAGATCACGTTGAAGCAGGAGTGTTTGCCGCCGCACGAGACGATGATCTGGGAGGGTTTGAAGGTCAGGCCGTTTTCGCGTTGATGTTTTTCGGCGATGGCCTTGCGCAGCTCGGGGATGCCGGCTGCGGGAGTGTATTTGGTGAAGCCGGCGGCGAGGGCCTTTGCGGCCGCGTCTTTGATGTGCTGCGGGGTGTCGAAGTCCGGCTCGCCGGCACCGAAGCCGACGACGTCCAGGCCGTCGGCCTTCATTTGTTTGGCCTTCGAGTCGATGGCCAGGGTGAGCGATGGTGAGAGGGAAGCGGCACGATGTGAGATTTTATAGTTCATATCCTCGGAGAGATTTAACCGGTGCGGCGCGCGGTGCAAGCGGAAACTGATAGGAACTGTCGCCCCTCAGGAACTAAATTGTAAATTGATACTTGATAGTGTTTGTTTTTTGTTTAAGCAACTATTGAAACAGCTATGACAAAACGCCCTATCTCCAATGAAACCGGGTCAGTATCGGCTTTAGCGAGCCTTTCGCCCGGTCGCAGGAGCGCAGCACGGTGGGGTGCCTTCACCTTGATCGAACTGCTCGTCGTGATCGCCATCATCGCGATCCTCGCGGCGTTGCTGTTGCCGGCTCTCGCAAAGGCCAAGCGGAAAGCGGACCAGACTTCCTGCCTGAACAATCTGCGGCAAATCGGTCTGCTCGTGCAATACTACACCGACGAGAACAACGACGTCTTCCCAGCCCACCGCAACGGCTTCCCCATTATTAACGATAATGGCGCAACCGTAATGCTCAACAACTGGTGGGGCCCGGCCATCGTCGGCACTGCGAACAAGCTGACGAACCTGTTCCACTGCCCGGCCATCAAGGGCCGGCAAATGGAGAATGGCGCAAACTGGAATTGGGCGTTCGACTGCAACAGCGTGGGTTATGGCATCAACAGCTTCTTTGACTGCCTCTGGCCTTATGACAGCGGCTCAGTATCCATCGCCGGGGTCACGATCACCACGCGGCGCTGGCTCAAACGCTCGTCCGTCATCTCTCCATCGGACAACTTTGTGATTGGTGATGCACAACCCGGCGTCAATGGCACGTGGAGTTCGAGTTGCTGGTGGCCCAATGCCTCCATGAAATCCCCCTCTTTCAGCACGATGTATGAGGGTGTCGAAATGGTGCGACATGGCGGTGTGGGGGTGATGGTATTTGCTGATGCGCACTCGGAAGCGCGCAAAGATGCAAAGATCAACCCACCGGTGGATCCCAGCAGCCTGGATCCGCGGAGCTTGATTAATTCCAAGTACTGGGATCCTCGGAAACAAGCCGGCGACAAATAGCCCATCGTTGATTCCGAGAACGTGCAATAAACCACCCAGGAATTCAAGTATGTCCCGATTTGCTGGTGTTTGGCTGGCAGACCGGCGGGCATGATAACAACTATCTCTGCCGGTATGTGCCCAACGAATCCTGGGGTGGAGCCGATCGCTTGCAGGCGGCACTCCAAAAGGTGCGCCAGACGGGCGTGGAAGTGATCCCGTTTTTCAACGGGACGCTGGCTAATATCGAAATGCCCGAGCACAAGGAATTCGGCCACCGATGGGAAGTCCGGGTGCTCTGCGTGGATGGCGATTGAGCACAGTCCAGCGCCGCGCGCCTGAGTCTAATTCACGCTCAAATCAAGAGGCCGGCTTGGTCTCCGGCTTCACGGCTTTTGGCGAGTCAGTTTTTAACATCGCACCGAGCCCCTGCTTCAGCGCGTTCTCGATAATCAATCTAAAGCCTTCTGGGTTCAAGTGAATGCCATCGTTGAGCGCGCCCTGATTGAATGCCTTGGCGGGGCCGGGTTTCATTGGATCGCCGCCAGGATATGGGTCGAATGCGGGCGAGCCACCCGGATAAGGGACTGTTTTGGCTTCATAATGTTGCTCTGGGTCGCCGAAGTGATACTGCATCAATCCCCAGTTTTGGATGTATAAACAGCGGTCTGACTTCTCGGCGATAGCGCGCTTCTCACGACCCAGATCAACCAGATAGCGGTTGAAATCAGATTGGGCAATACCGTTGAAGCTTTGCTTCATCGGAGATCGGGCAGACTCGGCCACATTCAGGTAATCATAGTCGCACAACACCACCTTGAGGCTTGGACGAACCGCCAAAATGGCATCAACCAGTGTTTGGATATTGGTGTGAACACCCGCCCACAGTCGGGCGCGATCATTCGCGGTGAGATTTGAGAGATTGGTCTTGATCGCCTCCCGGAGAAAATCGTTTCCGCCAATAACCACAAAAACGATGTCCACCGTGGGATTGGCCGCCAACGCCTGCCTGAGGTCGTCCAACTTGCCTTTGTGATTAGTTGCCCACTGATCAGCCCGGGAGCCTGGCACGGTGGTCTTCTCTGTGGCAACAATCTCGGCCTCCTCATGCCCCTGCGCCTTCAATGTGTGTTGGAAAATCTCTCCAGCCACCGGATGCGTCATGAACGCCGCCCAGCTATCGCCAACCACCAGGATGCGCTTTGTCCCTGCCTGAAGCTGAAAACACAGCGAAAAAATTAGTGAAAGCAGAATGAAACCGCCAAATGCGGAGGATGTCCGGTCGGCGGAAACATGGTGCCGGATGCTGTTGCTGCTTTGCGCAGAAGGCATTTTCACAATCATTAATTAATAAAGCATTGAATTGATACGCTCTGAGGCAGCGATGCATGCCCGTTCGGGAGAGTGAGCTTTCTCACTGACCCGAACGTCTCGTTCCCCGGAATCAGTGTTCGTGAGGATGCTCGCCCTCGCCGTTGAAAAGGGGGTGAGCAGGCCGGGTTAAACCTTGGCCGGCTCAGGGTGAATCCACGGCGCGCGGTATGGCCGTTGCAACAGGCGGTTTGCCTCCTCATCACCTACAATCCGGCCAGCTTTTGCATCCCACGCCAGGCTCCGGCCCAGCTTCATGGACATATTCGCCAGGATGCAGGCAGTGGTGGAGATGTACCCTTGCTCGATGTCCGCGACCGGTTTGCCGCGGCTGGCGATAGCGGCGAGGAAATCCTTCATCTGGCCGCGAATTGCCGGCGCCACCTGCTTTTCTAAACCCTGCTCCGTTTTGTCCTCCGGGTATTCCTCCAGTTCCATGACAACATCGCGATGAATGGGTTGTCCACCACCCAGCGGCGTGAAGTCGTAACTGTTGATACTCGCCTTTAACGTCCCTTTGTCCCCGTAGAAAGTGACGCCCCACGGATACTTGGGATCCGGCCACTGGCCCCAGTGGCGATGCTGCCAGACCATGTCGAGACCACCGAAATCGAAGATCGCCGTCTGCGTATCCGAAATGTTCGCCTTGCGGTCCTTGCGCACCAGGATGCCACCGGAAGAGCTGACGGATTTGGGTACGCCGAGATCGAGCATCCAGCGTGCCGCATCCAACATGTGAATGCACATGTCGCCGACCGTCCCGTTGCCATATTCCATGAACGAGCGCCAGCCCCGCGGATGTTTCATCGGGTTGTAGGGCAGCATGGGCGCCGGGCCGGTCCACATTTCCCAATCCAGGTAATCGGGCGCAGCACAATCGTCCGGGTCCGGTCCGGCCCCCGAGCCGTAATAGCTGTAAACCTCCACCAGGCCAACCGTGCCGAGCTTGCCTTCCTTGATGATCCGGTCGCGCGCCTCGATCAAGTGCGGTGTGCTGCGGCGTTGCGTGCCGACCTGGACGACGCGCTGGTGCTTGCGCGCTGCCGCGAGCATGGCTTGGCCTTCGATGACATCCACGCTGATCGGTTTTTGCACATAAACATCCGCGCCCGCTTCGACCGCGGCGATCATCGGCAAAGCATGCCAATGGTCGGGCGTGCCGATAAGCACCACGTCGAGATCTTTCTCTTTGAGCATCTCGCGGTAGTCATGGTAAGTGCGCGGCTTCTTTTTCGAGGCTTGACGCGTGGAAACGATCTCCGCCGCGCCAGCCAGCATCTGTTTATCAACGTCGCACACCGAGACGACCTCGACCGGCGCGACCTGGATCAACCGCAGCAAATCACTCTTCCCGTACCAGCCGCAGCCGATCAGGCCGACGCGCTTTTTCTGGTCTGCGAATTCGGCGGCATAGTTGCCGAGGGCCGACAACGCCAATCCTGCCGCACCGATTTGGATGAATTTCCGGCGATTCATACCTTCCTTTTAAGCCCGTGCAGGTCCAAAAACAAGTCCCATCCGAAAAGTTTTCGCCGGAAGGAGCGCAGTGGAACGGGTCCGTGACCGCTGAACGAGCGTTATCGGAGCGCGGCCGTCCCCGGCACGAATTAATTGGGCTGCAAATCTGGTTGAATATTGCGGAGCCTGGCTCCAATCTTCTGCCATGCAATCTGTTTTCACTGGACCCGTCTTTGTGGTGCGGGACAATATCGACACCGACCAGATCATCCCGGCGCAATACTTGAATCTCATCCCGACAATTCCCGATGAGTACGAGAAGCTGGGCGCGTACGCCTTGTGCGGCCTGCCGGAATCCCTTTATCCGACGCGCTTCGTCAAGGAAGGCCAACTCGATAGCGACTATCCCATTGTTGTCGGCGGACGCAATTTCGGCTGTGGGAGTTCCCGCGAACACGCGCCAATCGCTTTGGGCTCTGCCGGCTGCAAGGTCGTGCTTGCAGAGAGTTTCGCGCGCATTTTCTTTCGCAACTCCGTCGCCACCGGCGAGTTGTATCCTTGCGAATCGGTGGATCGCCTTTGCGAAGTCTTGAAAACCGGCGATATTGTCACGGTGGACCTTGACGCCGGCACGGTGACGGCAAAAAGCGCGGGCAAAGTCCATCAGTTCAAGCCACTGGGGGACGTCCGTCCGGTAGTTGACGATGGCGGGCTATTCAATTATGCGCGCAAGACGGGGATGATACCGAAATGAGAGTTCGGCAGAGCCTCCTTTTATGTCCATCGCGGATCTTCGACGAGAGTACAACCTGACCGGGCTGCGCCGCAAGGATCTGGACGCTGATCCCATCCTCCAGTTCAAACGCTGGTTCGAGCAGGCCCAGGGCGCGCGGGCAAGCGGGCGATTGCGCAAGTTCTTTATTGGTCTCTATAAATCCCTGCTCATGGCAGCCGGGACTGAGCAGATGGACCTGACCGCCATGACGCTGGCGACGGCGGACAAACAGGGCCGGCCTTCGGCCCGGGTTGTGCTGCTTAAAGGCGTGGACGAGCGGGGGTTCACCTTCTTCACAAATTACCTGAGCCGCAAGGGCCGGGAACTGGCGGAAAACCCGCACGGTGCGGTGGTTCTTTATTGGCCAGATCAGGAGCGCCAGGTCTGCATCGCCGGGGAAATCAACCGATTATCGCCTTTTGAGTCGGATGCCTATTTCAAGTCCCGGCCACGAGGGAGCCGGCTTGGAGCGTGGGCCTCGAAGCAGAGTGGAGAGATTCGCGACCGGGCCGAGCTTGAAGCGAACTGGAAGCAGATGGAAGCGCAATACCCCACTGAAGATGTTCCCCGGCCACCTCATTGGGGGGGGTATCTGCTTTCCCCCACCCGCATTGAATTCTGGCAAGGCCGGGTAAACCGCCTCCACGACCGCTTCTGTTACACCAGGCAGGCAGACAATGCCTGGCTGATCCGGCGTCTCTCGCCTTGAAGTGCGCATCTCAGATTTGTCTGTCTTCATGTTTTGTCTGTCCCTTATGCCCATAATCATTCGCACGCCCCTCTGGAGGTGAAACATTAGACAGAACAATTGAAGACGGGACAATTAGACAGAAAAATTGGAGACAGAAAAATGGAAACGAAAGCATTTGCGGATTACCAGGCAAAGTCCTTTGGATTTTTCCAAAACCACCACCCTGAGTAATTGGAGCGCGAACATTCTTGTCCGCTCCCGGAGCTCAGTCAACCCCGAAGCGGACAGGAATGTCCGCGCGGGCGCAGGACAGAATTCTTCGAGAGCAATATCTAACCAAGGTCGAGCGGAAGTGCAAGGTGGGAGACCTGACCGCATTTCCCGGCACCCGATTGGAAGCGCTCAAAGGCAGCCGCAGCGGCCAATGGAGCATTCGGATCAATGACCAGTGGCGCATCTGCTTCCGCTGGCAGAAAAACGATGCGCACCAGGTTGAAATTGTTGACTATCATTAAAGTTCATGAGCAAGCGAAAGAATAGGCTTCCGCCGGTCCATCCGGGCGAACTGTTGCGCGAGGAGTTCATGAAACCGCTGCAGCTTTCGGCCCCGAGTCTTGCCAAGGGCCTGGGGGTGACCCCAGCCGCCCTTAATTTGCTTATCCATGGGCGGCGCGGTGTCAGCGCAGAACTGGCGCTCCGGCTTGCACGGTATGTCGGCACAACGGCCGAATTCTGGGTTGGCCTCCAGGGCCAATATGACCTCGATGTCGCCCAAGACGAAGCCGAGGAACGCATCGCCCGTGAAGTACACCGCTGCCCGCTTCTACCAGCAGCCGCATGAACCCCCACCGCCAAAAAACAA
>Ga0194044_10001703_pt1 | contig 11135 bp, 8 predicted proteins | sample JunL4417m_MetaG_FD_155460 | JGI IMG/M metagenome (GOLD analysis project Ga0194044, IMG submission 155460) | Anoxic zone freshwater microbial communities from boreal shield lake in IISD Experimental Lakes Area, Ontario, Canada - Jun2016-L442-17m | ecosystem: Environmental > Aquatic > Freshwater >...
TCTCCGACACCTGAGGCCCGGGCCGAGGCCGAGCCTCAGCGCGCTGCTGAGGCAGGCCGGACTGTGCGTCTCTGCATTCCATCCTGGAGCCCCCCAAGGAAGACGTGCACGCTTCATGTGTAGCGATTCACATAGCACGACGGGCTGCCCACGTCAACGAAGGCGGAGCGGCCGGACGCAGAAACGGCCAGCGGACTCTGCGCAGGTCGGCCGTCGAGGCGACATGGTCCATGATACGGATCCACGCGGCCGGCGGCCTCACCCGGATGGGGTGAGAGCGCCGGCAGAAGCGGCAGGGAGGATGGCGCCGGACTCCCGGGAGCCGGTCCGGCCCATGCTCGATCCGCACCCGTTGCGCGGCTCATGGCGACGAGCAGCGGGTTGGTCAGTGGGCAAGGCCGGGGCCCGCTTGCCACGGGCCCCGGCCTTCTTCTTATGGTGCGCGCGAGCGAGCGCGAGCGCTCCCGCCAGGGCGCGGGCTGCGCGCGTCCGCGCTCGGCCTGCGTCCGCGCTCGCTTAGGCGCAGGGCGCGGCCTGCGCGCGGGCGCCGCGCCCCCTACTCGATAGGCCGCGAGTAGTTCACGGTCACCAGTCCGCCGGCGTTCCTGCCGGGGCGCGGCGCCACGGAGATCGTGAGCCCGCGGACGGGGACCGTGGCGCTGTTGAGGGAGTTGGTCAACCAGCCTTTGGGAGAGGTGTACCTGGCGGGCCACAAAGCCGTGTCCCAGGTGAGGTAGGGCTCCCAGAACCTGTCGACCCACGGCAGCGCGTCGTTGAACACGGGGACGCGGGCGCCCGCGGGGATCGTGATCGCGCCGGCCACGCCGTCATAGGTCCTGGTGAGAACCCGCGCGGTCTGCGCGCCCCGGTTGAAGGCGGCGTCGGCGAGGTTGATGCGCGTGGGCGCGGGCAGGCCCTCGGAGACGCCGAAGTACTGCTCGGACAAGCTCTCGGTGCCCGCCGCCGGGATGCGCGCGGGCCTCGCGTCCACCACCTGCAGCATGCCTTGCCAGGGATGCACGCCCACCCAGTTGTCGGTGAACTGGTCGGTGTAGTACCACACAAGCATGCCGGGGGAGGCCTTGTAGAACTCGGCCGTGGGGCGCTCCACCCAGTTGTACCAGCTGTTCATGCTCACGTCGAAGCCGATGGGCTCACGCCACTCGATCATGTAGTAGTTCTTCGCCATCTTCTCGATGGCGCCGGTGGTGAGCTGCCAGCCATCCGCTACCCAGCCGGGGTCCGCGCTCTCGGCCGAGTCCGCGAACACCGTCGTGCCCCCGGCGCCGATCAGCAGGTCGTCCCAGGTCCAGCCGTCGCCGGTGGCCGCCATGTCGGTGGCGTAGCGAAAGCGCAGCTTGACGGCGCCGGTGTACGCCGACAGATCGAAGGTGGCCGGCGCCCAGCCGTCCACGTTGCCCGGGAACGAGATGCTGGAGCCGGTGACGCCGTTGCCGTCGTTGGCGAGGTGAGGATCATCGTCGGTGGTGATGTTGCCCTTGACGGTCTCCCACGTGACGCCGGCGGCGGGCAATACCTCGACGTAGCCGTAGTCCCAGTCCGGTTCGATGTCCCACCAGCTCCAGAAGCTGAGCACGGAGCCGGCGGGCAGGGTCACGTCGCGCGTCAGGGTGGTGGTCATCGAGTCGCCCTTGTCGCTCCACCACTCGTGCGTGCCGCTGTGCGGGGCGTTGAGGCTGAACGTCCACGGGTTGTCGGGCAGATCGACGCGGATGGCCCTGGTCCCGGCGCCCGCCTTGGCCGCGGGGTCGAGGAGCACGGTCTTCCTGGGCCGCCCCGCCTCGATGACCACCGGTTTCACGAAGCCCAGCTGCGCTCGTTCCCAGGGGCCCAGGCTGGAAGGCGCGGCGCCCAGGGCTTCGCCCGGGGCGCCCAGCCAGGAGCCGTTGCACATCAGCGTCCAGAACCCGGCGCTGGATTCACCGCTGTAGATGGTGTCGTAGAGATCCGGCAGGCCGAGGTTGTGGGCGAGCTCGTGGCAGAACACGCCGATGGCGCCGTTCTCCGGCTCGATGGTGTAGGGGCCCACGACGACGCCCGGATCGCTGGTCGGCGCGGGCGGGTCCACGAGGCTCGCATGCGCCCAGATGGTCCACGCGGGGCCGCCGGCCGACTGGTCGACGCCGGCGTGCACGAACTGCACGTGATCGACGACGCCGTCGCCGTTCTCGTCGTAGTCGGCCCAGGGCGCCGCGTCGCCGAGGATCCGCACGGCCTCGCGCACCAGCTCGGGCACGCGAGCGCCTCCGTTGAGGCCGTAGTAGGCCTCGGAGTGGGAGACCGCCACCCAGCCGTACACGCTGCCATCGACGGTGTAGATCCCTCCCGACTGCTGCAGGAAGTAGGTGGACATCGACCTGACGCCGGCCGCCTTGTCGAAAAGCATCGTCCGGTAGTGGGCGACGTTGAAGTCGGGGATCCAGTAGGTGGTGTTGTCCTCCGCCACGGGCGCGGGGATCTCGTTGTGCAGCGGGCCGCTATAGGTGACGCCGTCGATGGTGTCGGCGCCGGCGAACTCGACGAGGATGGTGAGGACGCGGTCCAGTCTGGGGCGCGCGGCGAACCCACGCCCCCCGCCGGGCTGCGCGTTGCCGGGAGCGATGTGGTTCCGCAGCTCCTTCACGGCGAGCGGATTCGGCGTGTCCGGGTCCCTGGCGCCCCCGGACCCGTCGAGGGGGGGCACGGCAAGGGCGCTCGCCGCGAGCAGCAGCGCCAGGACGAGCGCCGGGACGAACGCAAGAAACACCGAGCCGGTCCTCTTCATCGATTCATCCTCCTTCGAGTCGCACAGCGGCCCAGCCGACGCGGCTGTGGGCACTGGGCGCAGACTCAGCGCCCCGTCGCCATGATCGTCACGGGCGCCGAGAGGGCGGCGCCGTTGGCCGCCGTGGCCGCGACGCGGGCGCGCAGGCTCGAAGCGCCCGGCGGCGGCTTCCAGATGAAGATCGCCGCGCCGGCGGCGCCGAGCCTGACCGCCTTCAGCATAGTCCATGCTCCGCCGACCCGGCGCTCGAACAGCACGGGCTGGCCGGGCTTGCCCGGCAGGACGCCGGCCGTGAGCTTGACGGCGGATCCCACGGGCGCGGAGGCCGCGCCGGCGCGCAGCGTGAGCGCCTGCCGGACGACCACCGCGGCACTCGCGCTCGTGCCCAGCGCGACGGCGTCGCCGCCCCACTCGGCGACCAGCCGCGCGTTGCCCGTCCAGCCATCGAGGCGCCGGCTGAACGCGGCCCCGCCGCGTCCGTCGGGCACGGCGACGACGGTCGCGATCCTGACCTTCTCGCCGGCTCCGGCGGACACGCGGTAGAGGTCCACCGTGGTCGCCCCGGCGGTCGCGGCGAGCGCCCCGCTGACCACGAACGCGCCCTTGTACGGCACGCTTGCCGGCGATACGCGAAGGCTCAGCTTGCCGGTGTGCTGCTGGATCGACCCGGTCACGTAGGTCCCGCTCACCGTGAGCGTGGTCTGGATGGACTCGCCGCTCGGGTCGGCCACGCCGGAGTCGGGCGTGAACATCACCACGAACTGGTCGTTGGTGGGCAGGGCCTCGACAGCGGCGACGCGCTGCGCCACGGTCTGGCGGTCGTCGGCGACGCCGCGCGACCGGTCGCCGCCGAGATCGCCCTGGGAAAGGAAGACGGGCTCGGGGCCGGGGCCGGGGCCCACGGCCGCGGGGAAGACGTTGAGCGTCCCGTTCTTCGAGACGCCCGCCGGCAGCCGCAGCTCGCCGACGGCGGTGATGGGGGTCTGCACGCCGTAGGCGTAGAGCGTCACTTCCACCTTGTTCCTGGCGCCGGTCTTGACGCGCTTCGGGAAGCGCGCGGCGGCGAGGCGCGCGGAAACGCGCGCCGGGGCGGCGACGGCCTTCATGTCGACCGAGAGGATGCTCGCCGGCGCGGCGCCGTCGGGGTCGTAGACGAGCATGCCGAGCATGGTCGCCGCGTCCATGTTGAGATAGCCGAGCACGTCGAACGCGTCGTCCCATGTGTTGGTGCGGACCACCGTGTACGGCGGGGCGACGCCGTCGCTGACCACGATCGTCGTCGTCGTCGTCGCGCTGCCCGGCGCGGAGGCGTTGTCGCTGGCGTTGTAGCCGGCCGCGGAGAGGATGTCGGCGGGCAGGAAGGCCCAGTCGCCGCTGATGAGGCTACGCGGCACGTACGATGTCTCGAGCCCAACGGCGCCTTGAGGCTGGAGCTCGACGCGGCCGGTCACGGGCGTCTCCACGGGCATGTCGCCGATCCTGCCCGCCACCCCCGTGCCGCGGTCCTGCAGCACGCTGCCGCGCACGCTGCCCGGTGTCAAGAGCTTGTAGGGGGTGATGTTGCTCGACCACATCCCGCTGACCACGGCGTTGGTCATGTAGAACTGCACGGCGCCCGCGCCGAAGAAGGGATGGCCGAACATGACCACCCGGTCGCCGTCGCTCCACGTGACCGTGCCCGCCGCGCCGAACAGCACGTCTCCGCGGGCCATCAGCACGGCCACGCCGGCCCCTCCGATGAGGGCGGTGCTGAAGGCGGGCGTCGACCCGGTCATATGGGCGCCGTAGGGCGCCACGTCGCAGCCGCGCTTCTCGAGGAGCGCGGCGAGGTGCTTGTAGGCCGCGCTGCCCGGCGGCAGGCCGGAGATGGCGACGGTGGCCAGCGGAGCCATGATGGCCGTGCCGGCCGTCCTCGCCACGGTGCGCGCCTCCCGCAGGGATCGGGCGACGACGACGTGCGAGAGCGTGACCCCGCCGATCCTGAGCGGCCGCGGGAGGGCGAGCGGCGCGGGGGCCGGGAGGAAGGTGTCGACCATGGCGGCCATGTACTCGACGGGCGTGGCGAGGCCGAGGTAACCGCGCGTGAAGATGTCGCCGTACGACACCGCGCCGACGAGCTTGTCGCCGCCCTGGCCGACCACGTAGAGCGGGCTGCCGCTCATGCCCTGGGCGATGCCGCCGATCTCCTCGATGGCGTCGCCGTGCGCCTGGAAGAGGATCAGCGAGCCCTCGGGGATGGAATAGGGCACGGTGCTGCGCACGGTCACCGGGATCTTCACGATGTCCGAGCCCATGAGCACCGTCTTGAAATAGCCCTCGAGGGCGCCGCCGGGCGCCGCGTCCAGAAGCGCCTGCAGCTGCGCCACCGTGAGCGAGGGCTCGGGGGGCGCGGCCGCCGCGGCGGCCGCCGCGCCCAGGCAGACGGCCAGGGCGCAGACGAGCGCCACGGCGACACGGGTGAGGGCGCGGCGCGGCGCGCGGGACCTTGACTTCATGTGATCCTCCCATCGGGTGACCGCGCGCGATACGCACCCGGGCGCGCGGCATGCTGAAGCACATCCTACGCCAGGAGACGGGCGGCTGTCAGGGAGGGTTCGCCCGGAGCAGTCCCCGCCGCGCCCCGCCGGGCGCGGTCAACCCTCTTTGGTCATCTTCAGCGTGAAGCTGAGGGGGAAGTCGTCGTGGTGACCCTTGACGCGCTGCAGGCCGTCTTCGCACACCTCGAGAAAGGGGAACGGCAGGCCCTCGGGCGTGTACGGGAGCTCGTGCAGGAAGTCGAGGCGCAGGCCGCTGCGCAGCAGCGGGTCGATGATCTCGGCGAAGCCGTGGTTCCACTCGAAGGTGACGGTGTGCCGCATCCTGGCCTCGCGGTCGGCGTAGTCGTCCGGCTCGTCGAAGCGCTGCGGGCGGCCGTACTGGAAGTAGGGGTAGCCGATGCGCAAAGAATCGGGCGACGCGTCGTCGGCGAGCAGAAAGGCGTAGGGGTGGAACTCCGCGAGGTAGAAGGCGCCGCCGGGCTTGAGGAAGTGCGCGACCACCTGCGCCCAGCGCTCCAGGTCGCCGAGCCAGATGAGCGCCCCCCAGGAGCTGAAGACGACGTCGAAGCCGCCTTGCAGCACGTCCGGCAGCGCGAGCACGTCGCTCTGGATGAAGGCGGCGCGCGCGGAGAGGCCGACTGCGTCGGCCAGCCCGCGCGCCGTTCTGACCCCCTCGCCGGAGAAATCGACGCCGGTGACCACGGCGCCGCGCCGCGCCCAGCTCAGGGTGTCGAGGCCGAAGTGGCACTGCAGGTGCAGCAGCGTCGTGCCCTCGTGGACGGTCGGCCCCAGCTCGGCGAGCTCGATGCTCGAGAGCGAGCAGCGGCCCTTCCTGAAGCCCTGCACGTCGTACATCTGCGCGCCGACGTGCAGGCCCACGGCCTCGTCCCAGCTCGCGAGGTTCGCTTTGAGGTAGTCGTCCAGCATCGTGGATCCTCCCTTCAGCCGGCGGGTTTGGTCGCGCGGATGGAGAAGCTGAGCGGCAGGTCCTTGCGCAGGCCGCCCGCGCCGTCCGGCAGCCACCACCAGCGCGCCTCGTCCTGGATCATCCAGTCCCAGAACGGCGCCGGGGAGGTGGGGAATTCGTGCAGGTGGTCCACGCGCAGGCCGGCCCCGGTGAGCGCGCCGAGGATCTCGGCGAAGCTGTGCGCCCAGCCGTACGAGACCAGGCCGGTCGTGTCGGCGCCGGGGTCGGCGTAGCTGCCCTCGACGGGCTCCACGACGGGCTCGTCGGGCGCCGGCAGCAGGCGGTGCTTGACGCGCACGTCGTGCTCGCCCGGCACTTCGTCGAGGCCGCCGGCGAACGGGTGGATCTCGGCCATGTAGAACGTCCCGCCGGGGGCGAGGCGCCGGGCGATGACGCCCGCCCAGCGCTCGAGGTCGGGGAGCCACTCGATGGCGCCCCAGCTCACGAAGACGATGTCGAAGACACGGCCGCCGAGATGCGCGTCGGCGTCGTAGAGGTCGGCGCAGACGAACTCGGCGCGGCGGGAGAGGCCGACTTCGTCGGCCAGCCTCCGCGCCAGATCGATGGCCTCGTCGGAGAGGTCGAGGCCCACGACGTCGGCGCCGAGGCGCGCCCAGCTCAGGGTGTCCATGCCGAAGTGGCACTGCAGGTGCAGCAGCGTCGTGCCCTCGTGGACGAGCGGGCCGAGCTCTTCGAGCTCGAGCGGCCACAGCGACGTGGCTCCGGCCTTGAAGCCCGCGACGTCGTAGAACGCGCTCTTCTCGTGGACCTTGGTCCACGCGTTCCACAGGCGCAGATTGGCCGCGCGGGCCTCCGCCGGGATGGGGTCGGTCATGTCGGCGCGCCGGCCCTGGTCAGTCGTCGTCGACCCTGTACGCCACGGTGCGGATCAGGCCGATGGTCTCACCGTTCTCGCCGGCGGTCGTCGTGTCGCCGACTGAATAGACCTTGGCGGCGCTCTCTTCGTTGAGGAAGGCGCTCACGCGCTCGTCGAGCTCCTCGAGCTCGCGCCGGGTGGCGAAGATCTTGATGGGCGTGGTGAAGGTTCTGACCTTGATCATGACGTTCCCTTCGGCGTTGTCGGCTGGTCGGCGACCGCCGCCCGCATGAGGCGGACGCACCGCTGCCTGCTGCATTCCCGTGGGCGCGGGGTTCCCTAACTCGGGTTGCGCCCGCCCGCCCGGCTGCGCCGCTGACGAGAGAATGCGCAGTGGGACGCTCGCCGGCCTTTGCGCCGCCCGCGCGTTGAGAATAGAGTGACCGCTGTGGAAACCGCGTACGACAAGGACGGCACGTACCTGGGCAAGCTGGCCGACGTCTTCGGCGACCCTACGCGGCGCGGCGTCTACCGCCACCTGCGCGGCGTCTCCGGGCCGGTCACGGCCGGCGAGGTCGCCGCGGTGTTCGGCCTGCACCGCACCGTCGCCCGCGCCCATCTCGAGAAGCTCACGGCGCTCGGCCTCGTGGAGTCCGGCACGCGCCGCCGCGCCGGCGGCGGCAGGCCGGCCAAGACCTACGCGCTCACCGGCGAGCGGCTCGAGGTCATGCTGCCGCCGCGCCGCTACGAACGGCTGTCGCGCTTCCTGCTGCGGCTCATCGACAGCACCGTCGAGCCCGCGGTCGCCGCGGAGGCGGCGTTCGATCTCGGGCGCGCGTTCGGCGCCGAAACCGCCGCCGAGATCGCCGGCGCCGAGACCGCCGCCGAGATCGCCGGCGCCGATGTGCGGTCGCCGGCCGGGCTGGCCCCGCACGCCATGGCCGCCTGGATGGACGACGCCGGCTACAGCGTGACCCTCGACGACGGCGCCAGGGGCGTCCTTGCCGTCGAGGTCCGCAACTGCGTCTACAGCGAGCTCGCCAGGGAGTACCCCGACATCGTCTGCCCGTTCGACCGCGGTACGGTGTGCGGCATGCTCGGCCTCGAGCCGTCCGCGCACACCCAGACGCACTCCATGAGCGCCGGCGACGAGTACTGCCGGCACGAGTTTCGGCTGTAGCCGGGCCGGCCTGCGCGGCCCCGCCGGCCTCCGCGCGCCGCGGCCCCGCCGGCCCCCGTCTCCCTCAGTTCGCCGGCGTCTCCCGCCCTGTGAACTCGTCCATCGCCACCGTGAGCCCGAAGAAGTCGGCGAGGCCGTCGAAGGCCCACACGGGGAGCACTCGCATCAGCGGCAGGGTGCGGACCATCCAGGGCAAGTCGAGCTGCGGAGCATCGTGCTGGATGGCCCGCAGGATGCGCTCGGTGACGTCGGCTTCCTTGAGGATGGGGAGCAGCAGCGGGAAGCGCGTCTTGACGCCGGCGAACATGCCGGTGTCGATGTAGAAGGGCCGCACCACGGTGGTCTTGACCCCGGGGGCGCTGCGCTTCAGCTCCATACGCAGCGCTTCGTTGAAGCCCACGGCGGCGAACTTGCTGGCCGCGTAGTCGGTCTCGCGCGGGGAGCCGACGAGGCCCGCCGCCGAGGCCACGGTGACGATGTGCCCGCTGCCGCGCGCCACCATCGCGGGCAAGAAGGCCCTGGTGGTCCAGAACAGCGCCAGGGTGTTGACCCTGAAGGTGCGCTCGATGTGCTCGTCCGAGAGCTCGAGCAGCGGCTTGCCGCTGACGACTCCGGCGTTGTTCACGAGGATATCCACCGCGCCCTGAGCGGCGAGGACCTCGGCGGCGCAGGCCGCGACCCGCTCGCGGTCGCCGACGTCGCCGGCGAAGGCGCGCACCGGGCCGGGGCCGCGGGCCGCCGCCTCGGCGGCGGCCGCCTGAGCGCCGGCCTCGTCGAGGTCGAAGATGGAGACGGCGGCGCCCATCTCGGCGCATCTCAGCGCGAGGCGCCGGCCGAGGCCCGAAGCGCCGCCGGTGATGAGCACGTGCTTGTTGTTGATAGCAGTCACGGCGTACCTCCGGGCGTGGTCATTTGATGAGCGGCGCGGCGTACTTGAGCAGCTTCATGGCCGCGCTCATGAGCGCCGCGTACTGCTGATGGCTGAGGAACGGCGGCGTGTCGATGGCCAGCAGGCGCTCCACCGCCACGGTCTGCGCCTCGGTGAACTTGGCGATGCCCTGACTGCCGTGGCGCCGCCCCAGGCCCGACTCCTTGAACCCGCCCATCGGGCTCGCCGAGGCCCACGTCGCCGAGTAGGCCTCGTTGATGTTCACGGTGCCCGTCTGTACGCGCGTCGCCAGCTCGCGGCCGAAGCGCGTGTCGCGCGTCCAGATGCTTGCGTTGAGGCCGTAGCTCGAGTCGTTGGCGCGGTCGATCATCTCCTGCACCGAGGCGCAGCGGTAGATGGCCGCGACGGGGCCGAAGGTCTCGGCGCGGCACAGGTCCATCTCTGCGGTGACGCCGGCCAGCAGCGTGGGCGCGAAGAAGTACGGGCCGAGCTCGGGGCGGGCCGTGCCGCCGGCCAGCACTTCAGCCCCCTTGCCGACGGCGTCGGCGACGTGGCCCGCGACCTTGGCGAGCTGGTCGGCGTCGATCAGGGAGCCCATGTCCTCGAGGAAGGTGAGGCTCGCGCCCAGGCGCACGGCGCGCAGCGCCTCCGCGAGCCGCGCCGCGAACACGTCGTACACGGCGGCGTGTACGTACACGCGCTCGATGCTGATGCAGAGCTGCCCGCTGTTGGAGGTGATGCCGCGCACCGCGCCCGGCACGGCCCGTCGCAGGTTGGCGTCGGGCAGCACCAGCAGGGCGTTCTTGCCGCCGAGCTCCATCGAGCTGTCCTTGAGCCGCTCGGCGGCCAGGGCCGCGACCTTGCGGCCCGTGGCCGTCGAGCCGGTGAACATGAGGTAGTCGGCGCCATCGACGAGCGGCTCGCCAAGCTCGGCGCCGCGGCCGGTGACGATCTGCAGGAGGCCGCGGGGTAGGCCTGCCTCCTCGAGCAGCCCGGCCGCCCACAGCGCCGAGTACGGCGTCAGGGCGTCGGGCTTGACGACCACGCCGTTGCCGGCCATGAGCGCCGGCAGGGCGTCGCCCACGGCCAGCGTGAGCGGGTAGTTCCACGGGGCGATGACGCCGATCACGCCGCGCGGGTGATGATGCTCCCAGGCCTTGGTGAGCAGGGGCAGCGCGCCCTGCCGGGGGCGCGGCCGCAGGAAGTCCGCCGCCGCGTGCGCGTAGTAGCGCGCCTGGATCGCCACGTCCAGCACTTCTTCGAAGGCGTGGCGGCGCGCCTTGCCGCTCTCGATCTGGATGATGTCGAGGATCTCGGCGGCGTTGTCGATGAGGAGGTCGTGAAAGCGCAGCATGACCGCGCCGCGCTCGGCGCACGAGCGCCGCGCCCAGTCCTGCTGCGCCTCGCGCGCCGCCGCGCAGGCGGCCGCCACGTCGGCGGGCGTGCCCTGCGGTACTTGCCCGAGGGCCTCGCCGCTGAACGGCGCCTCGACGGCGATGGTCTTCTTGGCCGGCGTCACGGCGGCGCGCGCCGCGAGGCGCCCCAGCAGCGCCGCGCTCACGCGCGGCGACCACTGCCGCTCCACGGTCTTGGGCGCTGCGGTCTGCCTGGTGCTGCGTGCCATGGTCCCTCCTGTGCCGCGCGCCGCCGTCGGCCTTTCCGCGCGGCGGCGCAGGTATCCATCCCGCCCCATATCCCGACCTGCGCGCAGTCTACACCCGCAACGACGCCGCGGCGGGGGTATGCTCGTACCTGTGGCGAACAGGAGAGGCGCGGCCGCGAACGCGGGTACGAGCGGCTGCGCCGCGGCCCCGCCGCCCCACCCGACGAGGAGGCACGCTGATGAAGATGCGCACCCTGGCGCTGCTGCTCCTGGCGGCCGCCGGTCTCGCCGCGCTGCCGGCGGCCTGCGGCGTCAAGGTCACCGGGAAGGCGACGCTCGCGGCCGCCCGCCTCGCGG
>Ga0194044_10001706_pt1 | contig 11128 bp, 11 predicted proteins | sample JunL4417m_MetaG_FD_155460 | JGI IMG/M metagenome (GOLD analysis project Ga0194044, IMG submission 155460) | Anoxic zone freshwater microbial communities from boreal shield lake in IISD Experimental Lakes Area, Ontario, Canada - Jun2016-L442-17m | ecosystem: Environmental > Aquatic > Freshwater...
GGATACTAGGTCTGCGTCGTTATCTTCTTGTGTATTGTATAATAATTTAACCCCTTGCCAAAACCCGTTCTTTTTACACTTTCCGAATTTTTTATCCATAATTTCATAAAGTTCGGACCCTTTGGGTTGTTTTCGGTTTCCTTGTTCGGTTTCAAACCATTGTTTAAATTGTAATAACAAGTCTGATTTTTTGATAATATCTTCACTATTATTTGTCTTTGTAATTTTATCACTTATGAAACCGGTAATATGATCTTGTCCTTGTCTATATTTATTAGACGCCTCCTTTACAATATCACAATCTTCAACAACTCCATCTGTTTCGAATGCTTTTTTTACTAATATTGACATAAATATAGGTGCTAATGTTGGGAGACGTTCCTTTAATGTTTTATCCTTTTCGAAGACAAAAGGCGTATCATCCGTATGTGGTTCGTTTTCATCAATAAATTTAGATACGAAATCACAAATTCGGATTCTTCTCCAGGTTCCATCATCTTGACTATTTATTTCAAATAATGAATTGGTACATACAACCAATTTAAACTGAGGCTCGAATGTTTCACTTTCGCAATATAATGCTCTCCCTTGAACTGGGTCTCCTCCGGTTAGTTCCTTCATAATACCTTCATTAATTTTAGAATCTTTTGAAGGTTCCTGCATAACCGCATATCGTATACCTTTTAATTGTATTACTTCAGAAGATGTTCCGCCAATTCCGTTTCTTTTTTCGGTGACAAGTGTTATTGGAACGGTACCTTTATAATCTCCTAATGATTGAGACATTAAATCAGTTAAAATGGATTTACCATTACTACCACTTCCGCGATAAATATTAAATGTTTGATTTAAGTTTGTTCCAATTAAACACGACGCTAAATGGTCCCACATATATTTATTTAATGATTTATCCGGAAACAATTTTTCCATAAAGGAAACTATTTCGGTGATGGTTGTATTGTGTTTATTCTCGTCGTATACGACATAATCAATACCAGTGCATTTTGTGATATAATCTTGTGGATATCCGATTCTAAATTCTTTAGTCTTAAAATCGACTATACCATTTTTAAAACATAATAAATGTTTATTTGCGTCAACTTGTTTTATGAATTCTTTGTCGTAAAATAGTTCCATTGCTTCACGCATAATATTATTTTTATCGTTTGTTCGTTTTAATTTTACACAAATATCGGTAATACATTTACACTTTTTTTTTAATAATTCGTAAATATCTCCGTTTGCTTCACAATGTTGCATTTGTTCTGTAAAATTATCCGCTTTACGTTGATATTCGAAAAACATATCTTTAGAGATAGCAAGTCTTAAAGTTAATCCTTGGTCGGTTTCCCATTTATGATTTTTGAATGAATACCAAGTTTTATGTGAAATGCTACTACAAACATATTTATCTTTAAACATATGGTGTAATACCATCGCTAAATCAAAATCTGTTTGTGAAAATAGGGTTTCATCCATATAACTACTGATTGTTTCCTTTTTTACCTTTGAGTATTCTTCAAAGGCATCTTGTTTGGACCAATACATAATTGACCTTTTGGTAAACCCATCGGACGATTTTTTGTTAAAATGTTTATTCCATGTTGAATATAATTCTGGAATTGTATTATAATCAAAATCTGATGCTTTGCTTCTTAACATAACCCAAGATAAGAATAGCCTTTCGTCAGTATGTTTTAACGCGAATGCTACAGACCTATTAAGAGAATGAGACCCTTCCTCGTAATATTTCGCAGGAAGTGTTTGGGTATATGCGTGTGTTTCTTTCAATTCATATTCTGATGCGTTTAATCCGTTCAGTAAATTATCGACTGCTTTTTGTAACATTTCAAAATTAATTATTTCTGATAAAGATATTGAATATATCGAATCGTCATCATCGCATAACCGGTTAACACGTGTTTTAGTATTAACTTTTTTAAATCTATTCGAGGATGATTCTAATCTTTTATTGTATGCGTCAATTATTTTAGGGTTTATTTCAAAACTTGGAGTAGTGTCGTTTTGTGCGGATAATTTAATAAAATTTTGCTCAAGATTGAAATCAGATTCTCTTTTTTCATCCATCATAAATTCTCCATCAGTATTATCGTATGATATTATAAAATATTGGGTTAATTTATATGCTTGATTTCCTGGTTTTCTAGAACCAAATAACTGCCAGTTGGTGGTTCCCTTACTAATGCCTTCATCTAACACCGATTCCCAAGTATTTATTAAGGGTAAATCCCACGTTTGAGGGAGTTCTTCGAGTATATTTTCTCGAAGCATCAGTTGCATAATATGGTCCATTTGTATTCCAATAATCATATGTATTCCATCCTTTGTTAAAGATTTATCTTCTAATCTATTAACGTTATCTTTTTCCATAATAAATATTTCAAACGGTTTATTTTCATCAAATTTAAAGAATTTTTTCAGTTCTTCTAAATATAATAATACCATATCTTGAATATGTTCTTTATTGTGTTGTCTGTTATCTACATCATAATTATACCTAAAATCAAAATCTACCAGTATTTGACAGTTTGTGTCCAGTTGTTTTTCTGTAAGATATTCCATTTTTTTATATTTAAAAATAGTATCATAATACAACGAGTGAAATACAGGTAAATTTTCTTTTGGAATAATATATGCTCCACCATAAACATTTAGGTCTTTATCTCCTATTCTTGTGTGGGTAGCAGACACACCGCTATTTGGTCTTTCATTTTTAGCGTTATGCTTTGCTAAAAATTCATTCAAATCTTTATACTGTGATGTTGTTGTCATTTATTACTATGTTAATATAATATATAATAATACTAGGTTTTTATTTCATTTTTATTTATTAATAAAAAGGGTATAGATGAATTGTTTTATAATAAAATTGAATTAAATAAATAATGTAAAAGTATATTATAAATAAATATGCATTTCTGTTCTAACTGTCAAAATATGTACTATATCAGAATTAATGTGGAGGATAATAATAACTTGGTTTATTATTGTAGAAATTGCGGTAATGAAGATAGCCACTTGGGCGTTGATAGTCTGTGTGTATCTAAAACATACTTAAAAAAAACAGAACAATCGTTTAATCACATCATAAACAAATATACCAAATTAGACCCAACACTACCACGCATTAATAATATTTTATGCCCTAACATAGAATGTTCTACAAATACAAAACAGGAACCAAGAGAAATACTCTACATAAGATATGATAACGCAAATATGAAATATATATACATATGTTCTACTTGTGATAATGTTTGGAAAATTAGCGAATAAGTAAAATAAATAAAACAATAAAAAATAAAAAATCACTACAAAATAAAAATATAAAATAAAATTGATTTAGTTATTTAAAAGTATCTTTAGTTAATATAATAAATACAAATGGACGATTATTCTGATGATGAAAACAATTCAATTTCTAGTGGGTATGATAGTGAGGAAAGTTATGAAAGTGAAGAACACAATATTAAAAACATTATAGGTAATGGGCTTATCGGAGGAATTAAAGAAATAGAAGAGGATGAAGATTCTGATTCCGATGATGAAGATGAAGAAAATAATATTGATGATGAAAATGTAGATTTTGATACTTATACAACTAATGAAGGAGGAGCTAAAATAGTTAATTCAGATGATGAAAATAATAATGATGAAGAAGAAGATGATGATGATGAAGATGAAGAAGAAGACGCAACCTATTTACAAAAATTTAATAGTGATTTGAATAAAAACTATATTGTGGATTGTCATCCTGAATGTTTAAACCACAATTATGATGAAATTTCGATTTTATCGCGAGTAGTTAGAGATAAAAATAATATAATTATAGACGAATTACATAGAACAATACCATTCTTGACAAAATACGAAAAAGCTAGAATATTAGGACAACGCGCAAAACAAATAAATTATGGAGCAAAGGCACTTATAAAAATTCCGGATAATGTTATCGATGGATATATTATTGCGGAGTTGGAATTACTACAAAAAAAAATACCATTCATTATTCGTAGACCAATTCCAGGAGGAGGAAGTGAATATTGGAATGTTAAGGATTTAGAGAATATTTCGTTTTAAAATAGATAGGTTGTTAGTTAAGTAATTGAAAAAGTAATCAATAGTTAAAAAATATAAATTTTTGATTTATATTTTTTTACGTTCTCACGAACAATATCATTTCAAAATGGAAGGTTGAAAATGGAAGGTTAAAAATGAGACAACGTGTATATTTATGCGATTTTCCATCTATTTCCACAAGTAATACAATTTATAAATGTAGTCATGGGTTCATCGCTTGACTTTATTTGTAGTTGATAATACGTCGTTTTGTTTCCCCTACATTTTCTACAAGTAAAAGTATCGGTTGATGCTTCAATATTTATATTAAATTTACCCTTATCTCTTTCGGATTTAATATGAAGCATTTTCGACCATTTATCCGGACACATTTCGTAATGCGTCATAAACGCAATTTCGTATGATTTTATTTCAGAATTTTTTACTTGGTCTATTAAATGTGGATTTTGTTTTAAATTAAACATAATGGTCCGCATCCGATTTAAATAAATTTGAATAAAATACGGATTATCCCATTTTTTTATTACCTTTTTATTGTTTGCTTCTTTTAATGCATAATTAAAAATCCCTTTTTCTAGATTTGAGGAATACGCCGCATTATCAAACAATACATTGATTTTATTTTTAAAATTTGAACGAAATAATTCGGGGTCTTCGATTTTAGAACACATCTTATTTTTACTATTCAATATCTATTTAAATTAAAATCAATTTTTATTTAAAACCTTATTCCGTATCATACGATTCCTCGCTTAATTCTGACCCAATATCTTCAATTATATATTGTTCGGACGTGTTGTCTATAACATCCACCGGGCCTTCAGATAATTCAGTATCACTTAAGGTTTCTTCACTTTCTTCGGAGTCACTCGTATCATCAACTACGAAATCATCTTTCAAATAACCAGATTTAGTTTGTTTCTCTTTAGGGATATGTTTCATTTCATCCTCATCATCAGTTGTATTATTACGAGTTAAATCTTCAAATCCTCCAAATAATTTTTCATACATAATTTTCCAATGTGGTAATGTTAGGTTTACTGGTGTTACACCCATTTTAACAGCAACCAGACAACAAGACCCAAAAAATAAAGTAGTATCTATTGGTGGAGGGAATTCGTATTTATTTTCATTATTTGCCCTACCCTTATTTTTACCATACATTATAATGCCATAATCGACCCCATCATGGGTAACTTTCCACTCAGTATGTTTTTTAAAATCGTCTGCCTTTTTAAAACCGCATTTTTTAAATAAATCTTCTTCTTTATAATCTTTGATTGCTAAATTTTGAAGAGAACCATCTTTTTTAACAAGAATAACAGAAATCGACGGTGTCTTAATCATATGTTAATATACTTAATAAAATTATAAATAGGTTTAAATGGTTTATTATGAATAATATATAGTTTATTGATGAAAATATATATTCAACATTATAATTTAAATAATATTGCCTCTTTAGATGAGTATTTATATAATGAAAAAACACATATCGATATATATTCGAATGAAGGAATATTTATAGTTGATAATATCCAAATATTTAAATTGAAAATTACAGATAAAGATGTATACAAAATTGAAAATTATGGTGTGAATTTTAGCGGTTCAAATAATAAGCATACATTATTAATTGACGAGTCTGTTATTGAAAAGGAAACAGTGTTTCAAATTCCTCCAGACCATATAGCAATAAAATTAACAACCTTTACTTATAAAATGTATCAAAAATCAAACGTATCCTTAGTTATTGAAGGAACGTATAACAAGCCCGTAAATAATAATGATAGATATGATGGATTTGAACTGACGGATTTTTATTTTATTAGTTCGTCGAATTTAACGGAAATTAAAGATAATTTATGCGTGTTTTTATCTCTCTTAAACTAAACGCATAATATAATATGTTATTATGGATCTTCCAAACATCAATTTTATCAATTATATTGATTTTTTTAGTTCATTACTTAATAAATTTCTTTAAAACAACATTAACAGTTCCGAAAATTAAGGATTTAGTAAATTGCCCTACCAAAAAATACGAAAATATATATAATATAATCGCAAACAAAACCACCAGTTTTTCGGATGGAACTGATATTAATAGTTTACATTCCGAATTATTACCTAAAGATGAAATGAAAAACGAACTCAAACACTTTTTAAAAAAACAATTAAAAGAACCCGATATTTTACCTGAAAATGGCAAGAGTTATAACTCGAATTATTCAGCCTATTAAATATTTATAAATAGACATAAAGATAAAAAATAATAATTTAATATGTCGAATATGCTTGGTGAAACTGAAAAACAAACAATTCTAAAGAATTTTCCAAATATAAAACTTTCTTATGAAAATATTACTCATAAAAAGGTTTATGAGTTTGATTATGCACTATCTATACCAGTAGGTAAAAAATATTTCGCGTGGTTTTCTTACTATATGAATAAAGAAGTTTGTTTTATTATGGAACTAAACGACCAAACCCAAATATTAAATATAAAAATTATTAATGCATGTTATAATAAAGAATTGTGTTATGGAACGATATTTTACGGGACAATATTTAATTACGATAATAATCGTTTTTTTAATATTGAAGATATATTTTATTATAAAGGAAATAATATTTCAAACATTAAATGGATTAATAAATTTAGTATATTGAAACAAATATTTACTTGTGAAATAAGTCAAGTATCATATAACAAATCATTTATTGTATTCGGATTGCCTATAATAAATACGAATTATTACGAATTAATTAAACAAATACATCTATTGCCGTATCTAACGAATTTTATTCAATTTAGACGCGCCAGACTTATCACTAATCTTAAATATATAAAAAAAGAGTATCCACAATCGAATCCTAAAATAAATAACGAAATCGTTTTTAAAATTAAACCAGATATACAAAACGATATATATCATTTATATACATTTAATAATGGAAACTCAGACAATTATTATGGACTCGCGTATATACCAAATTATAAAATAAGTATTATGATGAATAATTTATTTAGAACCATTAAAGAAAATAAGAATTTAGATTTATTAGAAGAAAGCGACGATGAAGACGAATTCGAAAACGAAAGGGTTGATAAGTTTGTGTTTTTAGACAAATCATACAATATGACATGCGTTTACAATAATAAATTCAAAAAATGGGAACCTGTAAAAGTAAGTGCGATTGGAACCAAAATAATCACCTCTGCAGAAATATACGAAATTGAAAAAAATAATAAATACTAAATATATATGTCTTTCCTAGGTTATGGTAATATTACACCGAATAGCAACATAAATGGAAATTATGTAAATGTAGATAGTTCAACATATGCGGGAAATTTCGGAAGTAACGAAATTCCGGGTTTACCTGGTTTAGCAGGTTCTAAAGTAAACGTTGACGCCGCTTTAGGCGTTGTTCCTGGCATTTGTGTAACTAAAGGCGGCGCTAAAAAAATTAAACGAAAAATTAAAAATATCACTAAAAGATATATGAAACACAGCAAAAATAAAATCAAAACTATGAGAAATAAACTTCGCGCTAAATATAGTCGAAGTCGAAAAACCAGAAGAGCAAAAAAACAAACACGTTCAAGAAAACAACGAGGTGGATACTCACAATATCAAAATAATATGCCTTTAACACAAAATTACTCACTTGGAGGGGTTTTATCTTCTAGTAACTCATCACTCGCAAATCCTCCTCCTATTAGTTTAAATACGGGAAACTGTGTAGATAACTATAACCATTTTACAAATAAAGGGTTTGCGTCACGTGGATGGTGGTAACTTAGCGTTTCAATGATATAAAACACGCTCCTTTTAACCCATCATTTTCTTCTTCATTTTCTTCTTCTTCTTCTTCTGCCTTTTTCGAAAACTTATTTAAAGTCTCTAATTTCCATTTTTTATAATCCGATGTGTATTCAACGCTGGTTGTTTTAATTATTTTATAATTTTGTTTTTTATAAAATGCTTTTCTTTTTAACCATTGTCTTTGAAACACTCCGTGGTTATCTACAAAATCGTATATTACAGGTTTTGTAATTAAATGTTTACTTCTTAATATTCTTCCAACGGTTTGAACAATATCTGTTTTGGGTGTAATTAAAAACTCGGCATTTAATGATGGAATATCTAACCCTTCACTTGCCATAGCATAACTCGCCAAAATAATTTGTTTTGTTTCTGTATTTTTAAGGTCTATTTCTTTCATACCTCCAACATAATAACCGACAGAAGCGATGTTTTTACACACAATCTTTTTATACATATATTCCAAAATATTTAAATTATGGGATAATATAATTGTTTGTAGTGTTTCTTTGGATTTAACATACGGATTTTCAATATAATTTTGGGTGTATTTTAATACCTTTTTACAATAAAAACATTTGGGTCTTTTTTCATCTGAAGAATTTATTAATTTCTCAACACAAGGCAAGCAATATTTAACTTTTCCACAACAAATATTTTTAATTAAATAATTGTCGTTTTTGTTACACAATTCGCAACAAGGTGTTTCCAAATTCATTTTTGTTTTATGTGCTTCAATAACTTCGATGTCAACACACTCAACCTTTATAAAATCAATTAATACTTTAATTATAAATTCTGTCCTATAATTGTATTGACACAATTTACTAATCATAGAACTTATTTGGGGATTACCCTTATAATCTAAAATAGTATCGTTAAAATCATCATCGTTTGTTTTATAAACAATACTTCTAACTTCGACATCATGTTCATTTTTTACGTCCACTTTATGAACCACATCACCTAAAAACATTTTAAATATTTTGGTGGTTCCATCTTTTCTTTCCATTGTTGCGGATAAACCCAACATATATTTAGTTACTACCTTAAAAAGAGAATTCGAGAATGTTTGGCTTGATATGTGATGAACCTCGTCAATAATGGTAAACCCAAAACTTTCAAATAAATGTGATGGGTATTCTTTAGAAACTAAACTTTGAATCATGCACAAAACGATGTCTTTATTTTCAACATCAATTACTTGACCCTGAATTTTACCAATAGTTGCGTCTGGCAAAAACTGATGGATTCGTTCAATCCATTGATTCATTAAAAACTCTTTGTGGACAATTACTAATGTTTTCTTTTTAAGTTGTCCCAGAATATATAAAGATGCCGACGTTTTTCCCCATGCACAAGGCAACTCCAATAAACCACCACCAACATTATATTGTTTTACATAATTTATGAATTTGTATACGACTGGTTCTTGATAATCTCTTAATGAACCGTTAAATTTTAAATCTATGTCGGTGCCTTCACTTATTTTATATGTTAGAGGAACCCCAAATTGAGAAATACCGTAATAATGAGGAACATATATTTTATTTATGGATTCCCTATATACAGGAAACGTCGGTTGGTTGACATTATTAAACCCGTGCGTTTGAGGCTTAACAGTTAATTCCGTTTTTATAGCGTGTTGTTGCTCTGGTGTTAATTCACACTTTAATAGAGTATAACCTTTTGAACCTAAACTGGTATGCATTATTTTAGTAGACATTTACTTAGTTTAGGTTTAATTGTTTATGTTATTTACATTTCATTTTTATTCTTTATGAAAAGAATAAAATATAACACTATGATATATGGATAATTTTAAGAATTTGTTTCAAAAAGATAACTTAGGTGAATTATCGTTAACTATACTTTTTATAATTTATTTAATTATGGGGTATAAATTACCTTACGAAGTATCCAAACTAATAAGCACTCCAATCGGTAAAATCGGGGTTATTTTAATTGCGATTTCTTTATTTATCTATTGTAATCCTATTTTAGGTATTATTTCTTTATTTGTTGCATTTGATTTAATTAGACGTTCTGATGTTTATACCGGTATTGACGCATTAAAAAAATATGCACCATCAGAAGAAAAAAAATCATCACAATTTACAGCATTTAATCAATTTCCATATACTTTAGAACAAGAAGTTGTTAACCGAATGGCTCCAATTGTAAGAACCGAATCCACTTTATTTGCCGCATCATATAAACCAATGTTAGAAAACTTACACGACGCAACTCCGCTAACATCTACCTTTTAAGTCTTCCCATATAGTTTAATAAATAATTTATAATAAGTAATGTAACAATAAACACAAGCCCAAATATTAAAAAACCCGGAAAACTAAAATTCTTGTAAATATCATTTGTAATCGGTTGTTTGGTATTTGCGACATCTATGTTTTCTTCCGAGTTTCCTGTTGGTTTACAAGATATATAAATATCATTATCTGAACCATTTGATAGATTTGGACCGTTTGAATTAAAAAAAATACTTGACCCTGTTGCTATATTTACATTAGGTTTTATGACCGATTTTAAAATAGTTAAAATATCGGTTGATAAACCAATCGAGTATTCTCTATCGAATACGATATAATCATTATTGTCTGTCGAATATGTATAAAATGGTTTTTTCGGGACGATATTTTGTAATGTATACTCTGTTAAAGTTATATTTACAGAATCACCATTTTTAGGGGCACCTTTTGAAACAGCCGTTATAATGTCAGTTAATAATATACTCGATGCCGATGAACTGGTGCTTTGAATAATCGGAACACAAACAATCAACTCTTTACCTCCTAATATAGGCGTGTGGTATATCATAATTTCAGATTCGGTTGTTGTTCCATTAAATAAATGGAAAGAAGGTGTGCAAATTTGAATTTGAGATACTTCGTATTTATTATTATTATAAGTTACGGGGGGTGTGCTTGACTTATCATATGATAAAATTATCATCGTGTTATTATTTGTAGCAGAACAACTGCTTGGTGTGTATTTAAAGGAATATGCACATTTTAAATCGCACTTACCGTATATATTTTCTGATGAAATATTTATTTTATTTTCAGATGTTGTCATTAATATTATAACTATATATAAATAAATTTAACTAAATGTAAACCAACATTAATCGTCCAATAAATACCAATATATATTGGTATTTATTTGTAAAGTAT
>Ga0194044_10001707_pt1 | contig 11128 bp, 7 predicted proteins | sample JunL4417m_MetaG_FD_155460 | JGI IMG/M metagenome (GOLD analysis project Ga0194044, IMG submission 155460) | Anoxic zone freshwater microbial communities from boreal shield lake in IISD Experimental Lakes Area, Ontario, Canada - Jun2016-L442-17m | ecosystem: Environmental > Aquatic > Freshwater >...
TTCTCGGGGACGCCAAATGTCGAATATGTGGTGCAGGCCAGCGAGGATTTGGTCACGCCGCTGTGGGTGAACGTCTCGACCAACATCGCGGGAGCTGACGGCCTGTGGACGTTCGAGGATTTCACCCGCCGCGACCCGCAGCGGTTCTACCGCTCAGCCAAGCCGTGATCCGCCTCCGGGTCGGAAATCACGGTAGCCGCCGACGGGAGTCGGCGCACTCTGGCTGGATTCGAACCTTGAACCTTGAACATCGAAAAGCGAAATCCGAACACCGAAAAGCGAAATCCGAAAACCGAAAACCGAAATCCGAAAACCGAAATCCGAAATCCGAACATCCAATGAAGACGCGAGTGGCAGCCACTGAAATCACGCATCACGCACCACGCATCACGCATCACGCACCACGCATCACGCCATCGAACATTGACGCTCGGGGCTACGGCTCGGTCAATCCGTAAGCCGAAGGGGGATTAACAGCGAAGGCGCGAAGGCGCGAAGGCTTGCCAGACTGGGGTATGGTAGCAATCCCTCTGGATTGACCGGAATGTCTGTTGCCCAATCCCAATACCAATCCTGAAAGGATTGGATCCCTCAGCCCGGGGTTGCTCGCGGAGAGCCACCCCGGGTGGGCGACGGATTGGGGCCTCAACCCTGAAAGGAGGCCAAGGCAGACCTTCGCCCGGCGGATTGGCAGCGAGTTCGTTTGTTTCGTCGGTTTCTGCCGATTTGAGGTAGTGAATCCCCGCTACCCAACGGTGGCGGAGCGAGCCGGGCATTGAATTGATCGACAACTTTCATAGATCTCTCAGGGCGCTACTGGTTTAAGCAGCGCCTGCAAGGCATCCAATTTCTCTCTCACCTCGCCGTTCAACTCCGCCGCCTCGCACAACGCGACCAATTCGTGCAGCTCACCCTTGCGCCACAGCATGGGAGCGGCGGCTCTTGTCGCCAAGCGGCGATAGAACTCCTCGGCGAAGCTGCTCAGCTTCCGGTTTTGAGTTTGTGCGCGCCACAGGGTCTTTCGGGTCGAGGAATCCGCCCGGTTGTAGTTCTCCAAGTCCACCTGGCTGCCGTCGAACACGCGCTCCAGCAAAAGCTCCTGCAACACCTCATGCGGCAGACCATGAAACAAGTCGCCCTCGGCGTCCGGTTGTTTGGCGCTCGCCAGGAGCAGTTCCGGGCTGATGAAGTAGTTCTCCGCCTCATAACGCTTCCACACGAGCTTACTCAAGCCGCCCTGGGCGCCTTGGGTGCGCCCTTTGCCATCGTTGTCCTGAATCGAGAGTCCTCGCAAATCCGGGAGCATCCGCTTCAACGCGCCGAAATGCATATCAGCGCTCAAACCGTAGCCGCCCTCGACCCGCTGCAGCTCAGCCTGTTGCGACCGCTCCGACTCCGGAAAATTGTCCTCCAGATAATAGACGTTGAGTTTGCCGCCATCCTCCAACAGCCGGGTCACCGGGTGTTTCAGTTTACGGGCGAATGCCCGCAAGATATCCACGTCCGTGCATCCTTCGACATAGAGCACATGGCCGGTTTCCCGGGCCCGGACGTAATGCTCGGCGCCGAAGTGTTTGAGCGATGCCCGGATGTCCTCCTTCTCGGCGAGATTTTCCACCCGGCCATCCAGGCTGAGCGAGAGGTTGTTGTCCAAAGCCTCCCGCAGGAGCACTTCCGAGTGTGTCACGAGCACCACCTGGCAGCCGTTCTGGTGCGCGATGTCGCGCAGCAGAACGTAAACCTGCTGCTGCCGCAGGATTTCCAAGTGCGCGTCCGGCTCGTCAATCAGTAGCACGCTGCCTTTGTGCAGATGCAGGTGCGCGAAGATCAGCAGCATCTGCTGAAAGCCCCGTCCCGACAGGCCCAGATCCATTTCCCCGCTCGTGCCCTCCTGTTGATACGTGATGTCCACGCCGCCCTTCACGTTCACCTGCGGTTCGTTTAGGTCCACATGGAACAGTCGGCGCATCAGTCCGGTGATTTCCCGCCAGTCGCCCGTCGCCTGTTGGAACACTTGCAGGCAGATGTTGCGCAAGACCTCGGCTGTGCTGCCGCGGCCCAGGAAGAACTCAATCCTCTGGGGCAGGATGACGGCCTCATCCGCCGAGATGCCTGACATTGGATACAGGAGCGTCAAATCCAGACTGCACGCGGCGCGAAATGCCGCCTCGTTGGCCAGAGACTCGGGCGCGGGCTCGCAATACACCAGCTCGTCGCTCGCGTGATGCCGGTAAATCATCGTTACCGGATGCGGGGTGCCGCTCACGTCCACTCCCACCGTGATGCGCATGTCCTTCTTGGTAACGCGGAGGTTGTGCCAGAAATGCCGCGTCTTGGGCACCGGCACGGAGAGGATGTTCAGCCGGTTCAGCGCCTTGCCCTGCTTCTTCTCCGCCTTGGAGTTTTCCGCCTCCGCCTTCCACGTCTTCAGGCCGATGGACCAAAGGGCAATGGCCTGCAACACACTGGTCTTGCCGCAATTGTTCGGCCCGATCAGCACCGCCGGGTGGTCCAGATCAATGTGCTGGCGCTCCGCGTAGCGCTTGAAATTCTCGATCTCAACGTAGTGCAGTAATTTCATGGCGAGAGAATAACGGGTTCAGCCGATAAACGCATCATTCGGTTTCGGCAGCTTCGGGTTCCTCGGGTTCGATTGATTCCTCTGTGTTCGGCGTGGGTTCGAGGGCAATGGGATCGGAGGGCAACTGGCGGGCGACGGGGCGCACGTCTAGCTCGCCCGCCAACCGGATGGGCGGATTCGGCGGCAGCGGAGCCGGGAGAAAGGCGCGGTTCCCGGTCAGTTGCCTCACGTATCGTCCGGCCCGAGCCGCCGATGGATTCGCCGGGATGGAGTTCATACCGCAAAACTTACACAAGAAGCGAGAATGCTTCCATAGTAAAGGCAGTCTTTATTAAGGAGCGCCAAGTCGGCTTGCTAAAGCCAGAGAGCGCAGTGTCACGTATGAGGTGTTCCCGATGGGTTTCCGGAAGTTCCTCGCGTTTCGCGACCTCCGCCATGAGCCTTACAACGCCCGCAGCGAAAGCCGGACGCGCGCGGCTTGTAAACCTGGGTGTCGTCTTTGAGCACCGCGCTCAATGCAGAGGCGGTTTTACGGCCCTGCCCGCCCCGCGCGCCGGGATGATGAGCCAGAGAATCCGGGCGGAAGTCTCGCCGGGGATGGTGGCGCGAATGCTGCTGCCGGTCTGCAGCCGGATGTAGAACTTGGCCGCGAGGTCATTCGGGTCTGAAGTGGCGCGCACCGGATTGCCATTCTTGTCGGCAAAGTAGGAATGGTGAAGCCGAAGAAGAACTGACGCAAGCAGGACAAAAGCCCGTGCTCTGCGTCCTTGCAATGACCGGTTTGGATGGTAAGGTTTTGCCATGAGCTATACGACGGTTGAAGTGGAACTTGACCACGGGCGCGTCTGGCCGCACGGCTCGGCTACGCTACCCACGATCGAGGAAATCCGCGCATTGGGCCGCGTTCCGGCTTAGCACCGCCAACAGCCCTCCGTTTGCTAGACCTGACATAATGAAAGTTGCCATTTTGCCCGAACCGACCACCCACGGTGAGATCGAGTATCGCGCCATCGGAGGCGGACGCCAGGCCTGGCCAAGACGGCCGGGGCAGCCTTGGACGCCATTACGGCGCAATTTCCGGCGGACGACGCCGGCACGCTGGTCATTGTCCAAAGCCACCGCCCGGACCAATTCTTCAGCGCCCGGCAACAACAGCGACTGAGCGAGTTGATGGCGCGCTGGCGGGTGGCCCGCGACGCCAGTAAATCGCTGCCGCCAGCCGAGCAGGCCGAGTTGGACGCTTTGGTGGATGCTGAAGTCCAGGCTTCCGGTGATCGCGCGGCGGCCCTACTTGCCGATTTGAGGTAGTGAATCCCCGCTACCCAACGGTGGCGGAGCGAGCCGGGCATTGTTGCGAATACTGCCGCGCCCCTGAGGCCATCTTCAATTTCCCCTTTGAAGTCGAACACATCGTGCCGACGAGCCGGGGCGGCGAGGACCAACGGGCGAACTGGGCGCTGAGTTGCCGCGCCTGCAACCTCCACAAAGCCGATCACCTGGAGGCCATGGACCCAGAGAGCCGGATGCTGGGCTGGAGGACGCAACGCCGTTGGCGTTGAGCCATCCGACTCCTTGTGTTGCGGGTAAGGGTGGAGGTTGGGGATCATTTCGCGCCTCCCTTGAGCAGACTATCGAGCAGGCCCTCGGCTTCCTTTTCCACGGCGAAGATGTCGGCGCGGATGGCGTCCAGCGTGCGCAGGGGCTGCGGTTGGTAGAAATGGCGTGTGAAGCTAATTTCGTAGCCGATTTTGGTGGCATCTGCTTTGATCCAGGCGTCATCGGCCAGTTAACCGACCCGCACTTGCTGTCATAATGCCGCTACAAAGCGGTTGATTATGAAGGGAATCGATATCGTCCTTGCATGGAGGGGCGAACATTGCCAAGATCGTCCCCATGAACAGTGACAGTCTGAAATATGTCCTGCGCGAGTTCGTCGGTCGCGCGCTGCCGGAAAACCGGTCGCGCGAATTATCGCTGCCCACTGATTCCGGCAAAGTCATCGGCCTCTGCGGGGTGCGCCGATGCGGCAAGACTTTTCTGTTCTTCGACACCATCCGGCGTCTGCTGGCGCAAGGCGTGGACCGTCGGCGCATCGTGTATCTGAACTTCGAAGACGACCGGCTCCAGCCGGTTCAGCCAGCGGAACTGGATTTGGTGCTGCGTTGCTTGCGCGAGGTTTTTCCCGAGGCCGCCACCGGACGGCTCTACTTGTTTCTCGATGAGGTCCAAAGCGCGCCGGGTTGGGATCGTTGGGTGCGGCGGTTGTGCGATACGGAGGACGTGTCCGTCTTCGTCACCGGTTCGTCATCCCGCGTGCTCACGCGCGATCTGTCGTCAGCCATGCGCGGGCGCAGTGTCACGTATGAGGTGTTCCCGCTGGGTTTCCGGGAGTTCCTCGCATTTCGCGACCTCCGCCATGAGCCTTACAACGCCCGCAGCGAAAGCCGGACGCGCGCGGCCTTCGAAGATTACCTGCGTTGGGGCGGGTTCCCGGAAGTGGTGCTCGCCGCGCCGGCGATGCGTCCCCTGATCCTGGAGGAATACGCTTCGGTCATGTTGCATCGCGACCTGGTGGAGCGAAACGCCATCCGCAACGAGGCGCTGATGCATGCGTTTCTGCGGCATTGCTTCCGCAACACGGCGACACTGCTCAGCTTGAGCAAACTGCACCGCGATTTTCAGTCGGAGGGCTACGAAATCTCGAAGAACACGATTTTCGAGTATGCCCGGATGCTGGAGGACGCGGGCTTGATCTTCCTGCTGCCGCGGCATGAGGAGTCGGTGCGCAAACAGGCCCGCAATCCGAAAAAGCTCCACGTAATTGATCCCGGGTTGATCGGTGCTTTCAAGGCCGGGGCGGAGCGGGATGTGGGCCACAAGCTCGAAACCGCTGTATTCCTGGAATGTCGGCGGCGCACCCGGGAATGGCATTACCACGCCGGCGACGGCGAACTGGACCTTTGCGATGCGGAAGACCGGCTGTTTATCAACATCTGCTGGAACCTGTCCGACGCCACCACCGCCGAACGGGAAGCGGCGGCGATGGCGGCGGGCACCCGACTGCTGCCCAAAGCCAGGGGCGTGCTGCTCTATCACGAGCACGCGCCGGACACGGCCCAACGCTTTCCCGGTTCCCAACCGGCTTGGCAGTGGTTACTTGAACAAACAAAGGAGATGCGCGAAACGGATTTTCATCCGGGTCGAACCGGGTGACAAATACGCAGCTCCTGCGGAAGGAGCGTAACGATGAGCTGAACTCCGAAAAGAATTGAAATGTCGTTCGGTGCGGCAGAGAATCGATTCTGCATTTTAGGCCATGAATACGAACATCAACCGAACCCTCTTGGGTGCCATGCCGCTCGCCGTCCTTGCCGCCGCCGTTGCCGGCCTGTTATTGGCCCCGCTGGTCGCGCTGCACGCCGCCGAACCGAACAATACGAATCATGATGACGCCAAGGTGCATGGTCAGGTTGCGCCGAAGGTCGCCGACGCCCTACAGCCGATCACGCTCAGGCAGGCGGAGCTGTCCGGTGAAATCGGAAGGCGAATTGACGATCTCATCTACAAGAACTACATGGTTCTCGACCTCGACCGCGACTTCGTCGAACCGTTCCGGTCTCGTCCGTTCACAAACGAGTGGCACTACATCGGCGTCGGAAAAGTGATCGACGCCGGGAGCCTGTTTGCGGCCTATACCGGCGATCCGAAAGTGAATGAGCGGACCTCGCGCCTGATCGAAGACCTCATGAAAACGCGCGACATCGATGGGTACTTGGGTCACATAAAGGTCCAACCTGAGGGGCGTCAGAACTACCTCAACTGGACCTTGCACGAGCAGGAGTACACGGTTCTCGGTCTGGTCGAGAACGGACGCACGTGCGGCAACGCGAAGTCGCTTCAATATGCGCGCGAAGTGGCCGATTACGTGCTGGCCACGTTCCCGAAAAACCCCAACCCCGAAAAGGTATGCACCGCCGGGCTGCCCGAAGCCATGCTGGTTCTCTACGGTTGCACGGGTGACACGCGCTATTTGAGGTTCGCAGCGGACACGCGGCACGGCAATGCAGGAGCAGAGATCAAATGCGCCTCGCTGCGCGATTGGCAGCAGACCTTTGAAACCAAGCCTGCACACGTCTATGTAATGACAGCACGGTGTTACGCGCAAACCGATCTCTACCGGCACGAGCCTGCGCCCCAATTGTTGAACATGTCACGCTACCTGCGGCACGAACTGCTGCGTGGAGACAGCGGCGGGCTCACGGTTATCGGCTCGGCCTCCGACGGCGAGCAGTTCTCGTACACACAGAACGGGAAAGGAGCGATTAGCGAATCCTGCGTTACCGCGTACCTGATCCGGTGGCTCGACAGCCTAATGCGGCTGGAGGGAGATGTTCGCTACGGGGATATCATCGAGAGAACCACATACAACGCCCTCTTTGCAGCCCAGGATCCAGCCGGAAGACGCCTGCGTTACTTCACCCCATTCACGGGGCCGCGTGATTACTACGGCAACGACGGTTTCTGCTGTCCCGGCAACTATCGCCGCATCGTGGCCGAACTGCCGCAGAAGGTTTACTACCGCTGCGCCGACGGCGGCGTTGCGGTCAACCTTTTCACCCCGTCCAAAAAAGTCATTGCGATGGAAAAAGACCGCTCTGTGACCGTCGAACAACAGACCGACTATCCGTCATCCGGGCATGTGAGTATCCGAGTTTCAGCGACTCCGCCGACGCAGTTCCCATTGCGGCTCCGCATCCCGCGCTGGTGCCCGAAGGCCACAGTCCAGATCAATTCCGAAACGCCCGTTGTGGTGTCACCCGGGGCACAGCCTTGCGAACTCCGCCGCACGTGGAAACCCGACGACGTTGTCAGGCTCGACTTGCCGATGCCGTGGCGTCTGATCCAGGGGCGCAAAGTTCAGGAGGGAAAAGTCGCCCTCATGCGCGGTCCCATCGTTTATTGCATTGGCACGGCACAAAACGCCGAACTGCTCAAGAAATACCCCGATCCGGGAGAACTGACCATCGACCCCCGGACACTCGGTGAGGTGGTGCCCGACACTTCCGTCCGTCCCAACGGGCGGATGGTCACGGTGCAAGCTTTACCGCCGGGAACAAACGCCGCTCCAGTCACGGTGGTGCTGACCGAGTTTGTCGATCCCAGCGGTATCGCCACCTATTTTCGCATCCCCGATCTGACCAAAGCTGTGGATGACGAACTCATGTCTGATTGTTTTTCAAAGTCAACACTGTAAAAGCCTTCGGTAAGAGCCCGCAGGGCGGATTCAGACGAGGACTTTGATGCTGCGCGGGTTGGCTCCTGTGGGCAATCCGGCATTTATGGGGTGTGCAACCGGAAAAACCTCTGGTCGTCCTCCGTGGCGGGCAGAGTCACGTAGTTGACGCCGTCGGTGGTCGAGGATGCGTTGGTCACGAGTTGCCATGAGATGGGCAGGGTGAGAGCCGGAGCCGCGAACAGGGCATAGTTGACGGCGTTTGTGGACCAGGAAAGGAGGACTTCCACCCCCTCCGGACCAATCGTCCGGCGCAGACGCAGCAGGGGCTTAGGCATTGCGCTCACCTCCGCTGAATCGGCGCTCTCGCCCGCGCCCAAGGCCGCCGACACCACATAGTAGTAGGAGACGCCGTTGAGGACGGTGGTGTCCGAGTACTTGGTCAGCGTATTCGTGGCGATCGTCTCGTAAGGCCCGCCTCTGACGGTCGAGCGTTTGATATAGTAGTTTGTGGCCCCGATCAAGGCGCTCCAACTCAGGGTGACGACGCTATTGCTGGCAGTGGCACTCAGACCCTTGGGGGCGAGTTGGAGCAGAGGCGTGATGAGGCTGGCCATTTTCGGCGCAATGAAACCGATGTGCGAATAACCGTAAGGGTGTAACGAGTCGGACGCGTCGGAGGCGGTGAAGAAACCTTTGGTGTCCCCGTAGCTGACCCGGCTGCTGGCGGCGTTGGCCACGACCGTCTTCAGTTCCGACGCGTGCGCTCCGTTGAAGGGCAGCAGCAGTAATTGCCTGGCGTTGGGCGCGGCATTGAGGAGCGCGCGGACCACGGCCAGCAGGCCGGTGGTGATGCTGCTCCCATCGTTGGTCCCCTCGTTATAAACGATGAGGTCCGGTTCGGGATCCGTGTAAGACCTGGCCCGGGCGGCCCACAGATAGGCGTGAGAGATTCCCAAGGCCGGAACGTTGCCGGATCCCGAGACGTTGATGCCGGTGGCGCCGAAACCCACCACGCCGACTTCTGCCGGCAACTCTTGCGAAAGGAGCCACGAGTACGTTTGCAGCGCGTCGTTTCGATCCGTGTCGTAGGTGATCCCCGAATAACCGTTCACGCGCACGCCTTCGGTGATGCTGTCGCCGAAGATGAGGATGTTGAACGGTTTGCGCGCGGGCGCCGTCACCGTGACGCCCGAGTCCAGCACCAGGCTGGTGAACACAACGGCCGTCCGCTGCTTCGTCCAACGGTCGATGGTTTCACTGGTGGACTTGACGACGACTTCGAGGAAATGCTTGCGATTGACCAGTCCTTGGGCGAGGACGAACGTGGGGTTTGTGGCGGACAAAGTGTATTGCGTGAACGCGCCGCCATCGAGGCGCGCCCAGAACTGCGAGTAGGGCGCAGTGTTGGATCTCGTATCGGTGGTCAACTGGCAGGACGCCCCGCTGAAGATGACCTTGAAATACGCCCCGGCATTTATGGTCTTGGCGCTTTCGGCGGTCACGCCCCAGTTGAACGGGGAGTAGAGAATAGCACTGTTAGTCATCGAGATCGTCGTCGCTTGTGCCCATCGAACGCTCGATGTCAAGACCACGAACAGCAGGGCGAGCAAGACACTTGTGGGCCGGCGGAGAGAGGCTTGTTTCATGAGTGAATGATTCACGGTATTCGCGCGAGTATGACACGCCCGCCATCGCAGGCAACCCGGAAACGTAAAGCAGAGCAACGTTGAGGAGCGGCAGCCTCATGGCCAGAGCGCCACTGCCTTCACCAACGCCGAAAGAAACGTCCGACAACCCGGAGAAAGAGCAGTCCCGCCAGCGCGCCGCTGCTGTCCTGCTTCGCAGACTCTTTTGTCTCCATGCCAAAGAGTCTGTCAGAAACTTGCCAGCAAAACAAGACCGTTGCAAAAAACGACCGAAAAGAGTGGTGCCCGCGACAGGACTTGAACCTGTATCCGGTTAAGGACTAGAACCTGAATCTAGCGCGTCTGCCAATTCCGCCACGCGGGCAACCTGATTACCAACAACTTACAAAACCTGAAACCGTTTCTTGCTCCCATTGTGCCACTATAACACAGTTTCACAGCCTGAAACACCCTGCAACAATCCAGTCCAAATGAACAGGCTTTTTGTTCACGACCGGAAGCCTACAGCAAACATTCGTAAGTTGCAATACAAGAAAATCGCTGACTTCAGCTTTCCAGGGTGGTTTCAAGAAATCGTAGCCGCCGACGGCAGTCGGCGCTAACACTCCGATAATCGAGGAAAAGTGCGCCGACTGCCGTCGGCGGCTACGATTTTGCAGGTTCTTGAATCCGCCCTGTCAGCTTTCTCCCAAATCCTCGCTTTTCGCGCGAGGCTCATGGTTTCTGCTTTCCCTTTGCCTGCTTTCCTAATTTCTGCTTTCCATCTTCGAGAGTGGCCCATAGAAGTGGACGTCGTAGGGGGCGAATAGGTCGCGGAGCCGGCCGGCCTCGGGCTGGATGGCACGCTGCTCGTCCAGAACGTTAATCGGTTGAGGGTTGAGAGTTGAGGGTTGATGGGCGGGGATGGCGAAACTGTAATCCTGCGCCTGGTCCGTGTTGTTCACCGCCAGGATGTAATCTCCGGCCGGCACCTGGGCATTCCCTTTTTGCACATGCAACAGGCAGGACGTAACGCTGCTTTCGAGCGCGGCGTTGTATTGCTTCGTCGGGTCGCCAAAGGTGTGGTTCTTCGCCCACCACTGGTGGTCGGCCATAAACAGCGGCAGCCGCTGGTTGACTTCCTGAATGATACGGCTGAGGGCGCTCCACGTGTCCGGATGTTCGCGCATTTTCCAGCCCGCGTCGAACGCATAATAAAAGAGGCCGTTGGCGCCTCGCGCAAGGGCTTCGTAAGTCATGCAGTGCATCTCTTCATAAGTAGGCGGGCGCAGGTTCTTCTGGCCCGGCAGTTCCCTGGCGTCAATGCTCCAGTCAAATGCCTGGATGATGGCGACGAGCGGTTTGTCCTTGCCGACGCCGAGGCGGGCGAGGCCGACGTGCTGTCCGAAGTTCGCCAGCGGCAGCCACGGGATCGGGTAGCGGTCGATCAGCATGATGTCGGTGATGTTTCCGTAGTTGAGGGTTTCGTAGCCGCGGTAAAGTACCAGGGCAGTGGGCTTGCGGGCTCCCGCCGCTTTCAATATCCGATTCGCCCGGAATACCGCTTCCGGCGGGATGCCGTTCAGGTCGGGCTCGTCCACCACGTACCAGGCCCAAAGCGCCGGGTGTTTGTCGAGCGCCCGAACGGTTCGCCGCGCGGCAGCGGGGTCAAAAGTGGAACCGGAC
>Ga0194044_10001708_pt1 | contig 11122 bp, 7 predicted proteins | sample JunL4417m_MetaG_FD_155460 | JGI IMG/M metagenome (GOLD analysis project Ga0194044, IMG submission 155460) | Anoxic zone freshwater microbial communities from boreal shield lake in IISD Experimental Lakes Area, Ontario, Canada - Jun2016-L442-17m | ecosystem: Environmental > Aquatic > Freshwater >...
ACGTTAAGATGCACGTAATAAACCTATATACTCAAATTAATTAATTTAATACTTATGAAAAAAACATTATCTTTTAGTTTATTCATTATTTTATTTATGACAATGATTGCTAATGCACAGGTGAGGCAGGTACCTTTAAAGGATTTCTTCAAGAATCCCGAGAAGAACGGATACCAGATTTCACCCGACGGAAATTATTTCTCTTATTTAACTTCCTGGGAAAACCGTATGAATGTATTCGTTCAGAAGGTTGGTTCCAGTGAAGCTGTACGTGTTACATCTGCCACAGAAAGGGATATCTCATCTTATTTCTGGAAGGGCAATAATAAAATAATGTACCTGCAGGATAAAGCAGGTGATGAAAACTTCAAACTTTATTCTGTTAATAAAGACGGAAGTGATTTGAAACTTCTCTCACCCGAAGACAAAGTAAGAACTGAAATAGTTGACGACCTTGAAGATATCGATGACTATATGCTCGTTAACATGAATGAAAGAAATCCTCAGGCATTCGACGTTTACAGGATTAACGTAAACACAGGTGAAAAGAAAATGATTGCCGAAAACCCGGGGAATATCATGGGCTGGATGACAGACCACGACGGTAAACTCAGGATTGCGACTGCAAGTGATGGTGTTAACAGTGTACTTATGTACAGGGAAACCGAAGATGCACCGTTCAAAGAAGTTCTCGTTACTAATTTCAGAGAGTCAGTTGAGCCATTGTTCTTTTCCTTTGATAATAAATTTGTCTATGCATCTTCAAACCTCGGAAGAGATAAGAGTGCAATAGTTAAATTCGATATTGCCAGTGGTAAAGAAATGGAAGTGATGTATGAAAACCCTTATGTTGACGTAAGTGGTTTAAGTTATTCGAAGAAAAGAAAAGTCTTAACTGCAATTTCATACGTTAAGGAAAAAAGAGAAATGAAGTTTCTTGATGCTGTTGCAGAAAAAAGATACAACAGGCTTAAAAAAGAACTCGGAGATTATGAAGTTGTAATTACGGGTGTCAATAAGAACGAAGATAAATTCTTAGTAAGAACATACAGCGACAGGTCACTCGGTTCGTATTATTTCTACGACCAGGCATCTGATAAACTTTCAAAGATTGCTGAAGTCAGTCCGTGGATAAATGAAAGTGAACTCGCAGTGCAGAAACCTGTCAGTTATACATCAAGAGACGGTTTAACAATAAACGGATACCTTACTTTACCCGTAGGTGTTGAAGCAAAGAATCTTCCTGTCGTTATGAACATACACGGCGGACCGTGGGCAAGAGATAACTGGGGATTCAATCCTGAGGTACAGTTCCTCGTAAACAGAGGCTATGCAGTTCTTCAGGTAAACTACAGAGGTTCTACAGGTTACGGAAGAAAATTCTGGGAAGCTTCATTCAAAGAGTGGGGAAAGAAAATGCAGGATGATGTTTCTGACGGTGTGAAGTGGTTAATCTCCGAAGGAATTGCGAATCCTAAAAAGGTAGGGATATACGGCGGCAGTTACGGCGGTTATGCAACACTCGCAGGTCTGGCATTCTCTCCTGAACTTTATGCGTGCGGAGTTGACTACGTAGGTGTTTCAAACCTGTTTACGTTTATGAAGACGATTCCTCCGTATTGGCAGCCATTTATTAAAATGATGTATGAAATGGTAGGAGACCCTGAAAAGGATAGTCTGCTTTTAGAATCAGCATCTCCTGTCTTTCACGCAGATAAAATCGTAGCTCCGTTATTCGTAGCACAGGGCAAAATGGACCCGAGAGTGAATATAGCTGAATCAGACCAGATGGTAGATGCAATGAAGAAACGCGGCATCGATGTTGAGTATTTGGTGAAAGATAATGAAGGACACGGATTCCGCAATCAGGAAAACCGTTTCGACTTCTACGGTTCGATGGAGAAGTTTCTCGCCAAACACTTAAAGTAATTAATCACTGTCATCCCCGCATGTTTTAAGCGGGGATCCAATATTATACACAAAAGTCCGTACACAAAAGTACGGACTTTTTTATTGTAATCTCTAAAACATCTGCCCCAGAATAACCCATGTATACTTGCCCTAAAGTAAACACTTATCTATCCCCACATGAACTTATCCCCACATGAAGTAATTACTCTAAAAACGGAGTTTATAGCCCGAATATATGAAATATTCCCAATGTTAAGAAACTGTAAAATCAATTAACAAAACACTTTTATGGGAACTAAATCACTGTTGTTTTAGATAAAAAAAGCAAGGAGTTTGTTGCTTCTTAAAATAAGTATGTTTATATTAATTAAAATTAAATTCAACAAATTAATTTAAAAGGAGAGAAAATGAAGAAGAGAAATGTTCTACTAATTTTAGTATTGTTTGTTCTTGGCGTAACTTCTGTTAATGCCCAGTTAAATGATGCAACGGTATCGGGACCTTCGGTAAAAAGTTCTAATGTACAACCGGAAATACACCCGACACCTGTTCCAATGAACCAGAGAGTTCCACACACAAACACTCCTGTTAAGGGAGATGAATATGGTTCATACAACTACAATGCAACATTCAGTTCAGGTTCTACAGCCGGTTACGTTGCAGCACCAAGTACATTCAACGAAAACTTTGATGGAGCGGTTGAATGCTGGGTATATCCTACTGCAACAACCAGTTCCGCACCATTCATTATCGCAAAAGGTGACGCAACGGCAATGTCATTCGGTTTGCTCTGGATAAATACAGGTAGTATTGGTTTCCGGATTGGGAATGTATATTCAGCATGTACAGTAACAGGTAACGTTCCATTAAATCAATGGACTCACGTAGCGGCAAGCTGGACAGGCGGTCCGTCTTTTGTTATAACGTTTTTCGTGAATGGTGTTGCAGCAGGTACAACTGTAGCAAATGCAGGTGCTTGGGCTATTAATACAGATTCCCTTACAATAGGAAGTACAAGAGCCCCGTTTGGTGGTAAAGATTTTATTGGTAATATTGATGAAGTCAGAATATGGACAACTCCAAGAACTGCAACAGACATCGCAACAAACAGGTTTATTGGTCTTGGAGACGGGGCTGCTGCCAATACAGGTGGTGCATTAACATCAGCAGCAAGTTATACGGGTTTGTCAAGTTCTTATACATTTAATTCAGGTGTTGCTGCATATGATGACATAAGCGGTCTTACAGGATTTTATAGAAATGGTGCTTCTCCGGTTTATTCATCTGTTCTTAGCAATCCTCTGCCTTATAATTTTGCATTATTATGTTCTTTTGGGACAAATGATTATGTTACAGTTCCGGGAAATGCAGCATTTAATGCTGTTACAGCAGGTACAATAGAAGCATGGGTAAAACCCAATGCACAATCTACCACACATATGCTTTTTTCAAGAGGTACCACAGGTTTTGATTTCTGGTTTGGAATAAGACAAAGTATTGGGAACAAAATGGTGGTTGATATAGGTGCAGCCCAGTTCGTAAATACAGACGGATTAGCGATTCCTTTATCAGTATGGACACACATAGCAGCAAAATGGGTACAAAGCGGAGCAAATTATACAGTCACATTCTACGTAAACGGAGTGCAAAGCGGTACACCTGTAACCCTGGCGGGAACTTGGGTATCGACAGTTGGTACAGTTTTATTAGGCGGATGGCATGGCGGTTCAGCAAATCATTTCAATGGATATTTAGATGAAGTAAGGTTCTGGAATATTGCCTTAACTCCTGCCCAAATAACTAAATATATGTTTAATTCCTGCAGGTCAGGATCTTTACCTGCAAGTTGTGTGGCAGCGTGGAATTTCGACGGGAATTTAAATAATTTTATGGCAACAACAGGAATAAACGGTTCGTTCAATACAGCGGTACCAAATAATTGCAGGCTAAGCGGTTATTCGAATGAATCTACTGTTACAGGTCCGCCTTCAAATGTTTTGGTTGCACATACGACAGTTATAAACAGATTTGCAACACCTAATCCATTCCCGGATGGTTTTACTATAAAAAACACTAATAAACCAATTGTTGATAATGCAACTACATTAGACACGATTAAATTTATAACATCAAGGGTAATAACATCGGTAGAGCTGTTTCTTAATATACAGCATACATTCGTCGGTGATTTAACCATAAACTTAATAGCACCTAACGGAACATCAAGATCAGTAGTTGCTTCAGCAGGTGGTACAGGTGAAAATATTCTGACATTTGTTATGGATGGTGGACCTGTATGTTCAACAACAGGATTCTTTGCCCCATGGTCTTATTATTGTGGTCCTGCCACGGCGTTTGGAAGTTTTGGCGGAGCAAATATGCTTGGAAACTGGATACTCACTGTAGCAGACGGTGCTGCCGGTGATCAGGGAACAATTCTTGGCTGGGGTCTTAGATTCAATGGAGATGTTGTAACAGGTGTAACACCGGTTTCGACTGAATTACCTTCTAAATTTGAGCTTTCACAGAACTATCCAAATCCATTCAATCCTGTTACTAAGATTGAATATGCATTACCAAAAACCGGATTAGTAACGATGAAGGTTTATAATGTACTTGGTAAAGAAGTTGCAACACTCGTGAACGAAGTAAAGAATGCAGGAAATTACACTGTTGATTTCAATGCTTCAAACTTATCGAGTGGTACATATTTCTATAAAATTGAAACCAATGGTTTCAGTGATGTAAAAAGAATGATGCTCATTAAATAACACAGAAATCATATTTAATTATATTAATCCTGCATCGCTGAAAAGTGATGCAGGATTTTTTTATTCCCCCGTAAAGTTTGCTTACTGCCCGTTCTGAATTTCCTGTAATACCATTTTCACCTGACCTGAATTACTTTTCTGATTGTTTCGTTTCCTGTTTGGTATGCGTTCTGCATTATGTGTAAAATAGATTGAATAAAGTAGAGTTTGAAATAAAACATGATTGAATATTAAAGAAATGAAAAAGAAAAGAGCCTGATTTAATGGAAATATTCTCGGACTTAAAAGATAAATATAAAATTTGACTTCTTTATTTAATCTCTTACATCTATATTTAAACACCTATTAACTTAAAGGTTTGATTATGAAAAAATTTACTCTGTTAAGAAAAAAGTTAATACTTCCTTTGCTTTTAATTATATCTGCTACAGGTATCTTATTGTTTCAGGCACAGAAATATGATGAACCCATCGACGACAATGACCCGAGATTTGAAAGACCTACACAGGAATCACGTACAGTCTTCGTACCTCCAAGAATTCAGGGCCAGCCTATGGTTGTTACTATAAACAACTTTGATAACTTTGATATCGGGGTTGATTATTATGAACAGTACGGCTCATCAAACCCGCTCAATCCTATGTGGTTATTCTTCGGAGCCAATGGTTCAAGTTTACCTCAGAATGGACACGGGACAACTAATGGAGGCATCAACTGGTATACTACTAATCCCAGTTATCCTGCAGGAACTTGCTGTGATCCCTGGGCAACTCATACAGGTAACGGAGTTTTAATTTACGCATCGGGTGTTACTGGTCAGTATGTATACCGTTCGACAAATAACGGCGTGAACTGGTCAGCACCGATTTTATCTGTAAGCGGTAATGACAGAAACCATGTAACCGCGGAGTATACAGGAAACGGTCCTTACGCTAATTATGTCTATGCGGCAATGACTCCCGGAAATTTTGCCAGAAGCACTGACGCGGGATTAACATGGACAACAACTTTCTCGCCCAGTAACGCTCTGCCGGGATGCTATATTGCTGTCGGCCCGGATGGAGCAACTGACGGAGGTTGTGTCATGTATGTTACGAATACGGGTACTTCAGGTGGCGGAAGAATTTATAATTATTACCGCTCAACAAACGGAGGTGCAAACTTTACCCTTATGTCAAGCCAGAGCGGATGGGCAGGTTATGTTGGTTACTATACAGGCAGCAGACATACAATTAATAATGCAAGAACAGATGCACACCCTAAAATAGCAATGGATAATTCCAACGGTCCTTACAGAGGAAGATTATATCATGTAAACGCTTCAAATGACCCTCCGGGAAACGGAAATAAACCCGATATCTGGCTGCGTTATTCTACGGATCAGGGTGCAACCTGGTCAGCAGCTGTAAGGGTTAACGATAATCCGAATCCGACAATCAGCGACCAGTGGTTCCCTGAAATATTTTGTGAAAGAACTACGGGAAAACTTTATATTCACTGGTATGATGACAGGGCTAACCCGACGACATTTGAGACTGCTATATACGCAACTTATACAACTGACGGAGGACAAACATTTGCCCAAAGCCAGCAGATTTCGAATTCTACTTTCACTTATCCTAATCCTCCTGTTTCACCCAACACATACAGAGGGGATTATACTACAATGACTGCAAATAACCCGAAAGTAGGTTTCAGTGTGTGGAGTGACCACAGAAACGCAACAGCACTGAATATGGGTGCATATTTCCCTGACTTTGCAATGAGAGTAAATCCAACAGCATTAGGTATGGGTGGATTAAATGACAGTGCTTTTGTAATCGTAAGTGTTCCGGGTGTAAAATTATACACGGATACTGCATTGTTTTCTGCAGCAGTAATAACTCCTCCAGTTACAGGTTCTATCACTATGACATTCTTAAACAAAACAACGAACACTCAGCAAAATATTATAACAACATTTCCCGATTCCCTTAGGTTAAGAATAAAAACTACAGGCGGAGTTCCGGCCGGAGCATATACCGTAAGGGTTCAGGGTAACGGGCCTAACGGAACACCGGTACACGAAAGATTTATCAATGTTACGGTCGGTCTTGTGGGTATTACTACTAATAACGATGTACCTGATAAATTTAATTTAAGTCAGAACTATCCGAATCCTTTTAATCCGTTAACTAATATTGAATTCAGCATTCCAAAATCCGGTTTAGTATCTCTTGTAGTGTATGATATTACGGGAAAGGAAGTTAAAAGAATTCTGAATAATGTAATTTATAATGCAGGTAATCATAAAATTCTCTTTGCAGGCAGCGATTTGCCATCAGGAATTTATTTCTATAAATTAAATGCAGACGGATTCAGCGATATAAAAAAGATGATATTGCTAAAATAATGTTTACCCTGCCCGATTTTAAAAGCCGGAAGTTTATCTTCCGGCTTTTTTCATTTCCATGAGTTGAAAGTCGTAGTATTATAAAGTATATCAAATATTTTCTCTTGTTTAAATCGGATAAAACTATTATTTTTAAACAGATTAAATTATCTGATTAATTATGACTGTTATTTTTTCAAAGAAATGTGAGTATGGGCTTCAGGCCGTACTGTATCTGTCAACTATTGAAGAGGGCAGAACTGCATCTGCGGATGAGATATCTGGAAAGTTGAGTATTCCGAAGGAATTTGTTTCGAAAATCCTGCAAAGTCTTGCATTAAAAAAGATTGTCGGTTCGAAAAAAGGCAACTCTGGAGGTTTCTTTCTTGGTAAACCCGCCTCACAGATTAAACTTATTGAAATAGTTGAAGCTATTGACGGTTTATCATTATTCCATAATTGTGTACTTGGGTTTCCGGATTGCAGTCCTGAGAATCCATGTCCCGTTCATAATAAATGGGGTAAACTGAGAAGTGATGCTTATGATATGCTCACGAAAGAAACACTCGAACAGTTTAAGAAAAAGAGTATTGCCAAAATTAAAAAGATGAATAATGTCTGATTGTTTTCTGTAAGAGAAAACTACAATGCTGAAGAGGGATGTAATCTAAATATTTGTTACTATGAACACCGTTAAAGACAGTGGTAAGAAGTTTAAGGTCCGTGATTTCAGATTCTATGTACAAACTGCTTTTGTTCTTTTGTGTGTATGGATTGGTATCGAGTTCTATTTCTTCATAAAATTTCTTGACTCTGGCGGAGCAGGTAATCCTGTTTCACGTCCTCCCGGAGTCGATGGATTCCTTCCTATAAGTTCTTTTATGAGTTTCTACCTTTTTCTACGGACGGGTGAGGTAAGCCTGATTCATCCTGCGGGATTTTTTATTTTTACTGCAATCGTAGTAGTCTCGCTTGTTTTCGGTAAATCTTTCTGCAGCTGGTTCTGTCCTGTGGGTTTTATTTCTGAACTGCTTGGTGACCTGGGGGAAAAGATTTTCAGGAGAAAACTAAAACTCCCGAAGTTCCTCGATTATCCGTTGCGCAGTCTGAAATACCTGCTGCTTGCTTTCTTCGTTTATTCTATAATATTCCTTATGACAGATATGGCTGTAAAAGCCTTTCTGGAAGGGCCTTACAACGTTATGGCAGACGTGAAGATGTATTACTTTTTTGCCGATATCACCCGCTTTTCCATAATCGTTTTATCAATACTGTTTGTGCTGTCAATAATCATCCGCGGATTCTGGTGCAGATACCTCTGCCCTTACGGCGCCTTTCTCGGTTTAACTTCTTTAATAAGTCCGAATAAGATTAAAAGGAATAACGATACATGTATTAACTGCGAAATGTGCACTAAAGTATGTCCGTCATTTATTGATGTTCATAAAATAAATACTGTCATATCCGATGAATGTACTTCATGTCTGAGCTGCGTTGATGTATGCCCTGTAAAAGACACGCTTGAATTACAGAATGTTATTGTTAAGAAAACCATTAATAAAAAGTATGTTGCATTCGGAGTTGTATTAATATTCATAATCATCACGGGCTTTGGTATGGTTACAGGTTACTGGCAGAATAAGGTTACCAACGAAGAATATATGTTCTATCATCAGAGCATCGAAGAACTCGGACATCCAACCGATACCAAAGGAATAGAAAAAATGAATGAGGATGTTAAGAGAAAGTGATTTGTAAGTAAGTGAAAGAGTGAGTGACAACATAAAGGAACAAAGTTCGTTTATTAGAAGTACAATCAAAAGTAATGATATTCGATGTTTCAAGTATTGTTAAAATTGAATATATTTACTTTCACTATGAAAAAAGGCTTTAATAAAATATCATCTGTAATTACAGGATTACTGTTAACACTTCTTGCAGTGTACATTTCTTCCTGTGATTCTAAAACAGGGATTACGAACTATAATCCTCCTCCTCCTCCTATAGACACTAACGTCTACGGCACAGGGAACGGAAAGATTACTTTTTTCAGGACAGAACAAATAACCGGTCTTGTGGTCATCAGAGTTTCAAACTATCAGCTCACAGATTCAATCGTTTGGCAGGTTACGCCAGATTGTGATACAAACGTTGCAGTTTCTAAAATATTAAAAGCAGGCAGTTATTCTGTTTCAATAGAAGGCGCAGTGTTTTTATGTAACTATAACGTTACCGTTGAAGAGAAGAAATGCAAACTTCTGAATTATACAAACTGTAATAACGGGTATGTTGGATGTTATACTTTAAACGGTACCTGGCTAAGAACTGCAGACGGCCCATGTCCGAATTGTGCAGGCCTTAAGATTCAGTTTACTGACGGCGTTGGTGAAGTTGTATACACTCCGCAAGGCTGCCGTTTTCCTTTGGGTGATATTAAGTGGAAAGATTTCAACCTTTCAGACTGCACAGTTAACGATGTTGCAAGAGACCAGTACGGCGGCTCGCCTGAGTATCAGCTGGCTAACCTTACTTTTTACAATAAAGATTCATTATCTATAAACGGACCTTCGGGTGTTATACCTTATTCGAGAACAGCAAACATAAATGTTAAAACACATAAAAAGCAAAATACTGTTGTTATGCCTGACGTTGTTACTGATAAGTCAGCAAAGCTGCAGGTTGAACGATGAATATGTCGAAGACCCGGTCATTCCTGATTCGGGGACTGGTATGTGGTTTGTCGGACAGCTTAATACAAACGGAAATGCAGTTTACGTAAAAGGTAAAATTGTAAACGGTACTCAGTATGCATTTGTTGCTAACGGTCCTGCGGGACTTTCCGTCGTTAATATTTCAAATGCTGCCGCTCCGTTTACTGCATCGTCATACCAGACAAATGGTTTTACGAGGGAAGTGTTTGTCGATACAGTCAACGGCGTTAATTATGCATTTGTTTCTGATTCTGTCAAAGGTCTTTATATACTTAATACTGCAAACCCGGACTCGTTATCCTTCGATACACTGATTTCTTACTCAGGTGTAAATTCTGTTAACCGGAAAAACAATTATCTCTTTGTTGCTCTCACAGGCGGTAATGTTAAGGTTCTTAATGTATCACAACTGCCGTTATCAGTATCCGAAGTATTTACTTATACTTCTGCAAACATTGTTAACCATATCGAAGTATCGGGTAACACCGCATACCTTGTTGAAAACATAACGGGACTTGAACTCGTGAATGTCAATAATCCTGAAAACCCCGTGCAGTATTCCACGTTCCATTCTCCGGGAAACTGTTACGATGTTAAAGTATCTGATAATCTTATCTACGTTGCAGACGGTAATGCAGGTATAAGTGTTATCAATATATCAAACCCCTCTCAGCCTTATTTTATTAACACAAAGAACACAGAAACAAACGTCAGATACATAGACTATTCACCAAACTTTCTTTTTACGGGTGAAGGCAGTTCAGGTGTTGAAGTCCTTAATGTATTTAACACCGTCGGACCAGAATACACGGGCTATTATGAACCGGGCGGCTTCTGCAACTCAGTTCATTACTTCAAAGCAAAAGTTTTAGTCGCAAACGGAACTGCGGGTTTGCTTATACTCAGGTTCTGATACAATAATAGTGCAAATACTCCTATTGACATTTTTGTCATATTTCAGAAAAGAGGCACTTTTCATAACTATATAATTATTCAAAAGTTTAAACAACCTATCCCCTTTTCTCTTTAATTAGTGTATGATTGGTCTGTGATTAGTCTGCAATTAGTCTCAAATAACTATTGAACATTTTGAATTATTCTTCACTCGTATAAATATAGTCCTTGCACTATATGAGGCCGTTAATCCAAAATAATATTTGTTTTTACGTTGTTCTAATATATTACTTTAAATAATTTTGCCTATGAAAACATTATTGTTCAACGGGAAAATCTGGATTGGTAAAAACTACTTTGCTTCTTCTGTCGGTTTCGATTCTGAAACAGGTAAGATTATATTTGTTGGCAAAGGAAAAGCCGATGATAAAAATATTTACAGCGATGCGGTTGATTTAAAAGGT
>Ga0194044_10001709_pt1 | contig 11121 bp, 4 predicted proteins | sample JunL4417m_MetaG_FD_155460 | JGI IMG/M metagenome (GOLD analysis project Ga0194044, IMG submission 155460) | Anoxic zone freshwater microbial communities from boreal shield lake in IISD Experimental Lakes Area, Ontario, Canada - Jun2016-L442-17m | ecosystem: Environmental > Aquatic > Freshwater >...
GACCTGTATGATTTTGCCCCGATTAGCTACCTGACTCTTTCTGACAAGGCGCTGATTATCGGTGTGAACCTCGCTGGTGCGATGCTTCTTAACATTGAGCGGAGCAACCTGTTCAACGCACAGTTCACGAAATATGTTGCAGAAAAAGATTTGGAACAGTGGGACCGGTATTTTGCGTCGTTACTGCGGCAGGGGCAAAAACAAACGTGCCACCTTCTCCTCATGACACGGGAGGGCGGCTCTGTTTTCCCTGCCCAGTTGGAAGGTATCCGGATCACCGGCAGCCATGGGGCGACTACGGTCCGTATTGCGATCAATGATATCACCGAAATCATGCAGGAGGAGGAAGAGAGGGAGGAGCGCGGGGTGCAGTATCGTGATTTTTTCACTATATCCCGGGATTGCGTATTCATCACCTCACCAGACGGGAAATGGATCGATTTCAATGATGCGACACTGGAATTGTTCGGGTATAAAAGCCGCAATGAATTGTCGCAGGTATCGATTACCTCGTTATATGCACAACCGGGGAAACGACCGGGTTTTAATTCCCTGATTGAACAGAACGGCTATGTCAGAGAATATCCCCTGCAGTTAAAGCAAAAAGATGGAACGGTCATTCACACCCTCATCACCTCGGTGCCGGTACGAAACCCGGATGGTTCCCTCAAAGCGTTTATGGGAACTATCCGGGACATCACGGCCCGGAAAGCTACGGAGGGGGCACTCAGCCAGGCAAATAAAAAGCTTACCTTACTCTCCAGCATCACCCGTAATGATATTAATAACCAACTTACCGTTCAGATGGGATACCTCGAACTACTGAAAGACAGCAAACTCGATCCCACACAGGAGGAGTATCTACAGAACGTTAACACTACGGCAAAGCGGATCTCCGCCCTGGTCCGGTTCACCAGGGAATACGAGGAGATTGGCGTTCAAGCCCCCGTATGGCAGGATATATCCACAATTGTGGACAACGCAACGAAAGATGCACATCCTGGAGACGTCCTGGTGAACAACGATCTTATTGCCGGATCAGAAGTATTTGCTGACCCGGATTTTGTCCGGGTCTGTTACAACCTGGTGGATAACGCGGTGCGGTACGGCGGGAAGATCACGACCATCCGGTTCTTTATGAAGGCATGCGGTGCGGATCAGGTCATTGTATGCGAAGACGATGGTGATGGTGTCGTTGCCGGGGCGAAGGAGAAAATCTTCGAACGGGGCTTCGGGAAGAACTCCGGGCTTGGATTAGCCTTATCAAGAGAGATTCTTTCCATCACCGGCATCACTATCAAAGAGACTGGAGAGCCAGGGAAGGGAGCACGGTTCGAGATGACCGTGCCGAATGGCATCTGGCGTTTCACGGGGAGAATTACCTAATGGCCGATAAAATTCGTGTCCTCTATGTCGATGACGAACCAGACCTTCTTGAGCTCAGCAGGATGTTCCTTGAGCGGTCAGGGGATTTTTCTGTTGCAACCATTGATTCCGGCCCCGCTGCATTAGAACTTCTTGGCAGAGAACAATTCGATGCGATCATCTCCGATTACCATATGCCCGGCATGGACGGCATCCAGTTCCTCATTGAAGTGCGGAAGAGATTCGGGCAGGTCCCGTTCATCCTGTTCACCGGCAGGGGTAGGGAAGAGATTGTCATTAAGGCGATCAACAGCGGTGCAGACCTCTATCTGCAGAAAGGTGGAGAAACGGGCGCACAGTTTGCCGAACTGGCGCAAAAGACCCGGATAGTGGTGGAGAGGCATGCGACTATTGCGGCATTAAAAGAGAGTGAAGAAAAGAACCGTCGTATCGTTGAGACTTCCCATGAAGGTATCTGGGCGATGGACAAGGATTTTGTTACGACGTATGTCAATGAGCGCATGGCAACGATGCTCGGGTGCACGGTTGACGAGATGCTCGGAAAACCAGTCCTGTCTTTCATACCTGAAGAGGCCCTTGCGGACCAGCAGGGAAAGTTCATGCAGAGATTTGAAGGGAAACCTGGTTCATACGAACGACAGTTTAAGGTAAAGGACGGGAGGACCCGGACGTTTAATGTATCAGCGACGCCGCTTATTGGTGATGATAGTTCGGTCCAGGGCTCCTTTGCAATGTTAACCGACATCACCGATCGCAAGGACGCAGAGCTCGCGCTCCAAAAAGCGCACGACAATCTCGAGGTCCAGGTGCAGGAGCGGACTGCTGACCTGTATTCAGCAAACATGAAGCTGCAGAAAGAGATCGCGTACAGCAACCTGATTGCCGAATCATTAAAAGAATACGCAAAGATGACTTCAACGCTTAACGAGGTCATTATCACCGCCAACAAGGCCGAGACACTCCCTGACCTGTTCAGGGACTCACTTGATCGGGCGCTCGAGCTGCTGGATTTTGAAGCAGGGGGAATTTACCTCGTAAACCCGGAAGAAAGGATTGCAGAGGTCCACTATAGCAAAAACCTCCCTGATAATTTCATCGAAAAAACCCGGACCATATCCATCGACGCACCACCCTATGATACCCTGTTTGCCAAAGGCCAGCCGGTCGTCACCGAACATTTTGAAGAATTTTCCCCGGAACTTGCAGAAAAAACCCAGATCCGTTCACTGGCAAGCATCCCGCTCGTCTCAAAAAACCGTGTGATCGGTGCTATCAACCTGGCAAATACGAAGCGGGAAACCCTTTCGGTCGATGAAATACAGGTGCTCACCGCAATCGGCCGTGAGCTGGGTACCACGATTGCGCGGATGATCGCAGAAGAAGAGTTAAAGACGGTTTCTGTCAACCTCCAGACACTCTTTTCCTCCATCAACGAGATGGTCTTTGTCCTGGATATGGAAGGACGCATCATTTCAGTGAATGATTCCGTAATAAAACATCTCCAGTATACCAACGAGGAACTTACCGGCATGAATGTCCTGCTGTTGCATGTCCCCGAACGGCGGGACGAAGCGCTCCGCAACGTACAGGGAATGATTGCCGGAACTATTGAATCCTGCCCGGTCCCCCTCCTTTCAAAGGACGGTACACGCACTGAGGCCGAGACAAAAGTTACCCGGGGGTGGTGGAACGGCCAGGAGGTGCTCATTGGTGTTACCAGGGACATCACCGAGCGCAAGCGGATGGAGGAGGCGCTGAAGGAGAGCGAGATACAATACCGGACGATGTTTGATAATTCCGGTGATGCAATTCTCATTCATGATATGAACGGAAGAATACTGGACGTAAACCCGGTTCTTTGCGACCGGCTGGGGTATAGCAGGGAAGAAATGTTGCAGATGACCCCGATGGACTTCGACAGTCCGGAATATGCCGCATTGGTACCGGAACGGATACACCAGGTAATGATGAAGGAACATCATATCTTCGAGACCTGCAATGTGCGGAAGGATGGGGCCCGCATACCAACTGAAATCAACGTCCAGCTTATTGATTATCATGGTCAGCAGGTGATCATGAGCATCGGTCGGGATATCACCGAGCGCAAACAGGCGGCGGAGGCACTTAGGAAGAGCGAAGAAAAGTACCGCCAGTTAATCGAGAACAGCCACGACATCATCTACACGCTCACCGCAGGGGGAGTGTTTATTTTCGTTTCACCTGCGTGGACAACGTTATTGGGGCACACGGTAACACAGGTAACAGGACAATCATTCCAGAAATTTGTCCATCCGGATGATATTCCCGGATGCATGGTATGGCTGCAAAAAGTGATCGGGACGGGACAACGACAAGAGGATATCGAGTACCGCGTGCAGCATACCAACGGGACATGGTATTGGCACACCTCAAGTGCCGTTCCTTTTAAGAATGAAGCCGAAAAAATCGTTGGCTTTTATGGTATCGCCCGCGACATCACCGAACGCAAACGGGTGGAGGACTCACTACACCAGCTCTCTGATCGCCTGTTGCTCGCCACGCGGGCAGGCGGCGTAGGCACCTGGGATTACGATGTTGTCCATAACGTCCTGGCCTGGGATGACCAGATGTTTGCCCTCTACGGGATCACGATGGCGCAATTCGGCGGGGCATACGATGCATGGCAGGCAAGGCTCCACCCTGAAGATCGGAAACGGGGTGACGCAGAGATCCGGATGGCGCTGAGCGGAGATAGGGAGTTCGACACCGAGTTCCGTGTCCTCTGGCCTGATGGCAGCACCAGGACCATCCGTGCCCTTGCCCTCGTGCAACGCGATGCCGAAGGTACACCCCTGCGCATGATCGGTACGAACTGGGATATCACGAGCCAGAAGGACACGGAGGCAGAGATCGAGCGGCAGGCAAGCCTGATCACATCCCTGCTTGATTCAATTCCCGATATCATCTTCTTTAAGGATTTGGAAGGTGTTTACCTGGGATGCAATCCCCCGTTTGCCCGGTTTGTCGGAAAATCAAGGAAAGAGATTATCGGAAGGACCGATTACGACCTCTTCGATAAAGAAATTGCGGACTATTTTGTAGAGCATGACAGGCGTATGCTGGAATTGGGCGAACCCCGCCAGAACGAGGAATGGATCACCTATCCCGATGGCAGGAAAATACTGATCGATACGCTCAAGACTCCCTACCGGGGGCCGGATGGAACGCTGATCGGCGTCCTCGGCATCAGCCGCGACATTACCGGGCGCAACGTAGCAGAGGAGAAACTCCGTCATCTCTCTGACCGCCTGTCGCTTGCCACGCAGGCAGGCGGTGTAGGCACCTGGGATTACGATGTTGTCAATAACATCCTGACCTGGGATGACCAGATGTTTGCCCTCTACGGGATCACGCGAGACCAGTTCAGCGGCGCACATAGCGCATGGCAGGCAGGGATCCACCCGGAAGACAGGCACCGACAGGACTCAGAAGTCCGGATGGCGCTGAGCGGAGAAAAAGAGTTCGACACCGAGTTCCGTGTCCTCTGGCCTGATGGCAGCACCAGGACCATCCGTGCCCTCGCCCTCGTACAACGCGATGCAAAAGGAATTCCCCTGCGTGTGATTGGCACGAACTGGGACATCACTGCAGAGAAAAATGCAGAGGAAGTGCTCCGCGAGAATGATGAAAAAATCCGTCTCCTGCTGAATTCTGCAGCTGAAGGGATATACGGTCTTGATATGGACGGTAACTGTACCTTCTGTAATAACTCCTGCCTCCGGCTGCTTGGGTACCAGGATGCGGACGAGCTGCTCGGCAGGAACATGCATTGGCAGATCCACGCAAAGTACCCGGATGGAACACACTTCCCTGTTGAAGAATGCCGTATTTTTAAAGCATTCAATAACGGTGAAGGTGCACACGTCGATGACGAAGTGCTCTGGCGTAATGACGGCACATCGTTTCCTGCAGAGTACTGGTCCTATCCGCAACGCCATGACGGTGAGGTTGTTGGGGCGGTCGTGACATTTCTGGACATCACCGATCGGAAAGAACGTGAAAAGGAGATGACGTACCACGAGCAGGAACTCATGCGATTCTCATCATCACTCGCTGCAGTGAACAAGAAACTCGCCCTGCTCTCCCACATCACGCGACATGACATCAACAACCAGCTCGAGGTGCTGCTCGGATATCTCTCACTCCTCAAATACAGAAAGCTCGATCCCACCCTTGATGAATATTTCCAGAAGATCACAACGGCCGCTGAGCGTATCGCTGTCATGATCCGGTTCACCAGGGAATATGGGTCGATCGGTGTCAATGCACCTGCCTGGCAGGACTGCGCCTCGCTTGTGGACACGGCGGTAAAGCAAGCCCCGCTCGGGCAGGTCTTGGTGAGCAACGAAATCCCCGGTAGTGTAGAAGTGTTTGCCGACCCGCTGATTGTCAAGGTCTTTTACAACCTGATGGACAATGCGTTTCGGTACGGCGGGAAGATTACGACTATCCGGTTTTCTGTGCAGGAATCAGATGATGGAACTGGGATCATTGTATGCGAAGATGACGGGATTGGTGTACCAGCTGAAGAGAAGGATAAGATCTTTCTTCGGGAATTCGGACAAAACACCGGCCTTGGATTATCTTTATCTAGGGAAATTCTGGATATCACCGGGATCACCATCCGTGAGACCGGCGAGCCTGGGCAAGGGGCACGGTTCGAGATGACGGTGCCGGAGGGGATGTGGCGGTTCCAGGTAGACAAGGAACCGGAGTGAATGGAAATAAAAAAGGAACGTGCATGTGCCACCTGGACAAAAAACCAAAAAGGATTAATTCGGAGAGATTTTTTTGTAATGGCGGTAGATTAGTGGAAATTTGATGATACAGCTACGATTTCAGGAGCCAGTCCATAAGAGGGATAAAGGTAATTTCAATTCCGTCAAAGGTTTTCGTTTCTGATACATCCCGTGTGAGCACGTAGCATACCTGTGGCTTGAGATCATTGTTACATGCAAGCAATGACCGGACCTCCCGTTTCCTGGTATTTACATCGCCAAGGGAATAAACGACCTGGATCGCTTCACGTATGGCGGTACCTTCCATCACCACAAAGTCAATCTCGAACCCCTGCTGATTTTTCCAGTAACAGATCTCCGATAAACCTTTGGCTTTCCTGCGTAATTCCAGAAGTGCGATGTTCTCAAAAAGTCTCCCCCAATCAATTTTTCCGGTTATCGCATAATAGAAGCCGTGGTCGCAGCAGTACGCCTTTCGCGGATACTGCGCCCTGTCCCTGATGCTGAACGAAAAAATAGATAAGAATGTAAAGAGACTCCCTGCCTCTGAATACTGTTCCAGCCGGAGGAGCCGCTCCTTTCCCACCCGGAACCCGAGTGACTTGAAGAAGTTGAGGCACTTCGATGCAGAGAAGTACGGGCTCTGGAGCGCATATTTCCCGAACAATTCTGCTGTACCGGGATCTTCATGGGCAGCTTCTGCAATGTCAAGACCGACAATGTCCCGAAAATAAGAGTTAAGAATTCGCACACGGTCTGTCTTGTCTTCGGTAAGGGCTACTTCAGGAAACCCGCCATACGTTGCGTATTCCAAAAACATTCTTTCTACTTCACCTCTGCTGGCTGTCGTTTTTTTTAGTTTCACACCCCGAAATGCAAGGTACTCCCGGAAAGAAAGGGGCAACATCTCAAAGGGGATCATTCTGCCCCGTAGCGGTTTATTGGGTACAAGCAGGCTTTTTTGGGACGAACTAACGATCAGGTGCAATTGATCTTTGAGAAGTTCGTGGGAACGGGCGAGCCATCCCTGCCAGTCATACGCACTGGTTATCTCATCAAGGATGAGGTACCCGGTATCCCCAAACCATTTGATGACTTCATCAAGAGCTTCCCGGTTATCTTTAATTCTGCTGTCTTCAAGGTTCACGTACCCGACCATGTGGCCTTCCCGTTTCAGTCTCTGGTACAAAAGCATCAGGAAACTGGACTTGCCAGAGCGTCGGACCCCGGTGATGGCAACAATTTTTGATGCGGATGTGCGGATTATCAGATCGCCATCAAAGTCTCGTGGGTACAGAACTTTTCGTGCTGCGTACTCATTCCATTCTAGAAAGACATCCGCGATCTCCATGTGATATTGTTCTCTGCCAGAACAATTTATACTTTATCCTGTTCCAAAGTAATACAATATATGCCTAGTTTGTTGCCCTGTGCTGTACTGCCAGAGGATGCTCCCGCCGCCCCCGCAACGCATTTTTTGTAATATTCTCATTTTTTGATATGACCGGGTAGCCCCCTGTTTTTTTTTGTCAAAGATGGCTGTTTAAGGTATTTCGACAGGAAAGGATCGAGATCCCAGGCACCAGTTCAGGCCTTGGATTAGCCGCATTCTGGGAAATTCTGGATATCCCCGGGATCACCATCAAAGAGACCGAAGAGCTGGGAAAAGGGGTATAGTCCCGGATGTTGGAGCCGAAGGAGCATGGCGTTCAAACAGGGGACCGGAATGAGCGGACCGTTAAGACCTGCAACCCGTCCTCGCGAATGCAAAATAAATACGAAATAATGGAATATTAAATACCCAATGCATGTCAATACCTGGACAAAAAAGACCTGGATCGGGAATCAAATTTTAGCTTCATTCTTGATCTCTTTGATCAAGTGTCCGATCTGTTCATCAAGAGTCGGGATCTCCGTTGTGATCACATCCCAGACAAGTGCCCATTTGATACCAAAATACCCCTGAATCAGTTTATCTCGCATCGCTGTCATATCAGCCCATGGTACTTCGGGGTGCGTTGCTCTGAACGGGACCGGAAGGTTCTTTGCTGCCTCACCAATTATCGAAAGTGATTGTGGAATTGACCGTTTGAGATCTTCATCTCCCTTTAGTCGCTCAAGAGAGAGTCCTTTACTCGCCTGGCGCAGGTAGCGAATCTCATCTCGTATGTGGTAAAGATAGGGCAGTTTATCTTTCAATCCAGATCACATCTTTTTCAATGTAGGGAAGCACGTACGGGGATATTCCCCGTCCTGATCCATGGTACCGTCGTAGTCCTTCGATCATAAAATTTAAGAGACCGGCCTTCCGCGGAACTCGAGATAGGTCGGACTGATCATCGGGCAGATGAACACGATCATCCCCGTCATATTTCCATTCGGGTCCGTCAATGGACCTGCATTGCCCATCACCGGTATCCTGGTTTTATCGAACGCAATGAGCGTCGAATTCTGGGGGAGCCAGCAGATCTTGTTTTCCCTTTTGATCCGTTCGTAAGCATTTTCAAGGGTAATCCCATTTTCATTGACGATGGTGACAATCTCCCGGAAATGCGTTATTTTATTGATCGGTGCCCTCCATTTGATCAGCGACCGGGCACTCTCATTTATGTATATGATGATGCCTTCCGCGTTGGTGGCGATGATCCCTCCGAAAATCTGGTCGAACAACATTTCGTACAGTGCATCACGCGTTTTCAGCTGGTGGATAAAATGGTACTTATCGAGGGACAACTTTATGGCGATCCTGAGGTCGTCATCCGAAATCGGCTTTACTACAAATTCTGCCCCAATAATGCTATTTACCCGCCTGATTGTCTCATCTTCGCGATCGCCGGAGACAAAAACGATAGGCAGGTTAAATTGTGACTGAAGTTTGTATGCCGTCTGGATCCCATCCATCTCTCCGCTCAGGCTAATATCCATCATTACTAAGTTTGGCAGAGATTCGGCGATATGTGCAACCACGTCCTCACCGGACTCAAATTGCGATATAACGGAATATCCAAATTGCTTTAACCGCTGCGACAGAATGCCCTGGACGACTTTATCGTCTTCGACAATCGTTATTTTCAATGGAACGACCACGGCCACCTCCCTCTTTTTCCTCTTCGATTTAGTGTACACTAGTTATCCGGCTGACTAGTTAAGTTCAGTCTTTTCTCTGTACTGACGGGGAATTTTTGTTGTTTCCCAAGTATTCCGGAGCAACGTGTGCCAGGTATGCAGCACGAACCGGGCCAATCCGATTATCTGGTGACAACAGGGTTGGGACATCCTCGGCACTATGTGTACATGCTGGTAGCAGGTACGGGGTCCTTCACAAACTCCATTCACAACAATTAAACCTGTATACCCCTATCATCAGTTACAAGTGCACCGGCAAAATGTAATGGGATCCCGCGGGTCCGCAACGGTGAAGTCGTGGCATTTTTAAGGTGTTAACATGCCGGAAGGCATTGAATGAACCATTTGGAATCCCCGATACGAATGGTGACAGGATTATGCAGGATATCTGAACTGTATGATGCCCGCATAAAATATCCAAATGGTCTGCGATGATGGAAAAAACCAAAGGTTCATTCTGCCAGGAAAAAGTAAGGGTAAGGTCATGCCATTCTCTCTTATGGTGAAACATATGATGCCGCCCGGCAAGGTGGTAGCGGTATGCAGACCCGGGCAAGATGGGCTGGAATGGTGACGGATGGCAGATACATTCCGGGTTCTCTTTGTTGATGATGAACCATACCTTCTCGAGCTCTGTAAGACGTACCTTGAACGTTCCGGATATTTTTCTGTTACCACCCTAAGTTCTGCTCCTGCTGCATTGGAACTACTGAATGTTGAAAAATTCGATGCCATTATCTCCGATTATCATATGCCAGACATGGACGGCATCCAGTTCCTTAATGAGGTACGGGCACGCCTTGGATCAGTCCCGTTCATCCTGTTTACCGGCAAAGGCAGGGAAGAGATAGTCATCCAGGCGATCAACAGCGGGGCGGACTTCTATCTCCAGAAAGGCGGCAGGGCCGGGGTAATGTTTGCCGAACTTTCGAACAAGATCATGTATGCGGTAACGCGCAAACGGGCAGAAGCTGCGCTGCGGGAAAGCAACGTGCGGTTTGACCAGCTGGCCGAGCAGAGCGGGACCATTACCTGGGAGGTGGACGCAGACGGCCTCTACACCTATGTTAGTTCGGTTTCTGAGGCCGTCTGGGGTTATCCACCGGAAGAACTGGTAGGACGGATGCACGTCTTCGACCTGCATCCCGAGCCAGGCCGCGAGGCATTCCGGAAGTCCTGCCTCGCCACATTAGCGCGGAAAAAACCATTCAGGGACCAGGAAAGCGCCGTACAAGCTAAAGACGGTCGCATTGTATGGGTCTCCACCAACGGCATCCCTCTCCTGGATGCCGATGGGTCCATTCGGGGTTACCGCGGCAGCGACACCAATATCACCGGGCGTCGGGAAGCTGAGGAAGCACTGATAAAAAGCGAAGAGCAGCTCTCGCTTGCCATCGAAGGTTCCGGTGTCGGGTTATGGGACTGGCACGTGCTGACCGGGGAGACCTCATTCAACGAACGGTGGGCAGGGATGCTCGGCTATACACTCGCCGAACTTACACCAGTCTCGATTAAAACCTGGGTATCCCTCTGCCACCCCGATGACCTGGCAAGGTCGGATGAACTTCTCAAATTACATTTTTCCGGGAAACTACCGATCTACGAGGCCGAGACCCGGATGAAGCACAGGGACGGTCACTGGGTATGGGTGCTCGACCGGGGATCGGTTGTCGAATGGGACGATGCGGGCCAGCCGGCCAGGGTTACCGGGACACACCTGGATATTACCGACCGGGTACGTCATGAAGAGGAGATTGTGGCCTCTCTCAAGCAGAAAGAGTCGCTGTTACGAGAAGTCCACCACCGGGTAAGGAACAACATGCAGGTAATC
>Ga0194044_10001711_pt1 | contig 11113 bp, 11 predicted proteins | sample JunL4417m_MetaG_FD_155460 | JGI IMG/M metagenome (GOLD analysis project Ga0194044, IMG submission 155460) | Anoxic zone freshwater microbial communities from boreal shield lake in IISD Experimental Lakes Area, Ontario, Canada - Jun2016-L442-17m | ecosystem: Environmental > Aquatic > Freshwater...
GGCAGCTTGAACACGTCAAACCAAATGAAGCTCACTTTGCAATAGCATCACTCGAAAAGAAATATGATGTTACTATAGTTACTCAAAATGTCGATAATCTTCACGAACGTGCCGGCTCATGTGATATTATACATCTGCACGGTGAACTTACTCAGGCAAAAAGTGTCCTGCCTCCTTATAATGTTTACGAAATTGGATACAAGGATATTGAACTTGGTGATGCCTGTGAAAAAGGCGGACAACTCAGACCTAATATTGTATGGTTTGGCGAAGCTGTTCCTCTTATGACCGAAGCAGCAACAGTTGCAGCCTCTGCTGATATTTTTATCGTCATCGGTACTTCTCTTGTTGTCTATCCCGCTGCCAGTTTAATAGATTATGTTTCTGCTCAAACCCGTAAGTACATTATCGACCCTAATAAACCCGCGGTAAACGATTATCATAAAAATATTGAGTTCATAACAGAAAAAGCCACACTGGGTATGACCCATCTTGCAGAAAAACTCTTAAACGAAATCAAATAATGTCAGGCAAACTTAATATTCTTATAGCAGGCACAGGAGCAATCGGTGGATATTTCGGTTCTTTACTTGCCATGAATCCTGATCTGAATGTATGCTTTCTCTCACGTGGTAAAGCTCTTTCGCATTACAAAAAGCATCCACTTCGTATTTGTAGCTTTGTTCATAATGACATAAAAGTTAAGATAAATGTATCGGATAAAGTGACAACATTCAGAAAGAAGTTCGATTATGTTCTTGTTTGTACTAAATCTAAAGACACTGAAAACCTTATTCCTGAAATCCGGAAAGTTATTAATCCGAGCACTCAGGTTGTAACATTCCAAAATGGTCTATACAATTACAGAATACTTAAGAAACATTTTGGTAAGTCTCACTGCCTTCAGGCACTCTGCAAGATTGGTGCTGAAGTTGATAATAAATTCGTAATAAAGCATTCTTCACTTGGCTTCCTGGTCATCGGCGAGGAAAACGGAAAACCTTCAAAGCGGTTAACTAACTTACACGATTTGTATATTTCATCAGGTATAAAAACAAAAGTGTCAGATGATTTTCAGAATGAAATATGGATTAAGTTCGCCTGGAATTCTATATTTAATACACTCTCAGGAATATTTCCTGTTACTGTTGATAAGCTTTTTGAAAACAAAGAAACCGCTAAACTTGTTGAACAGTTTTACTCCGAATTTAAAAAGATTGCAAAGGCATATGGAATAATATTCGGTGCCGTAGCATATAAAAAGATTATCACAGATTCAAAAAGTCTCGGTGCTTTTAAATCATCCGCATATCAGGACAGACTCAAACATAAAGAACTTGAAACAATTTATTTCACTTCAGAACTTATTCGCATGGCTAAATCAAAGAAAATTGACATTCCTGTAATAACTTATCTGCATTATCTTTCCAAAGCTGTATCTTTAATCTCTCAAAAAACTCCTCTTTCATAAAGAACAATTATCTTATATCCTAAACCTTTATTTTCGTTGTCATTCCTGCATGCTCTTAGCAGGAATCTCTACTATTACTAACTATTGATATCATAAAACCTTTATTCCCGTTGTCATTCCTGCATGCCCTTAGCAGGTGGCACCCTCTGGGTTATCTTTACTATTACTAACCTTTCATAATGAATTTTATCTTGTATAAAATAAGATTAAATTATTTCAATAAATAAATTCACAATGAGCGATAATAAAATTACCTGTCCAGAATGCGGACACAAATTCGAGATTGAATCGGCTATCTATAATCAGGCCGAAGAAAAACTTAAGAAAGAATACGAGAAGAAAATAGCAGAGCAGTCAAAATCCTTCAACACACAGAAACTCGAACTCGATAAGGAAAAGGATGACTTTGAAAAGAAGAAGCAGAAAGAAAATCAATTGTTTAAAGAGAAACTTGATAAAGCTCTTGAAGATAAGGAACTGGTCTTTAAAAGAGAAACAGATAAGCTGTTAAAGGATAATAAAGACTCATATGAGAAACTTCTTGGCGAACAAAAGACACATCAGGAAAATATGATGAAGGAGCAATACGAGTTTAAACTGAAGATGCTCGAAGAGGAAAATGAGAATAAGAAGAAAGAAAATCAGGAACTGAAGGAGAAAGAACTGCTGTTGCTTAAAAGGGAGAGCGAACTCAAGAATAAAGAAAATGACTTAAGGATTGAATCAGAAAAGAAACTGCTCGAAGAACGTTCAAGAATTGAGGAAGAAGTATCTAAAAGAGAAAAAGATAAAGTCGAACTTAAACTGCGTGAATACCAGAAGCAAATTGAAGATAGTAAAAAACTTGTTGATGAGCTGCAGCGCAAAGCCGAACAGGGCTCTATGCAAATGCAGGGAGAAGTGATGGAACTTGCTCTCGAAGAACTGCTCCGAAGGGAATATCCTTTCGATGTAATTACCGAAGTTGCTAAAGGCGTACGCGGAGCTGATGTTGCACAGACAGTAATGAACGAATTTAATAAACAGTGCGGCATTATCCTGTACGAAAGTAAACGTACAAAGGCATTTTCAGAAGGATGGATTGATAAACTCAAGGATGATATGAAAGAGAAAGGTGCTAACTTAGGAATATTAGTAACCGATGTAATGCCTTCAGATATGAAAAAGTATGGTAAACGAAACGGTGTATGGGTCTGTACACTTAATGAAGTCTCAAGCCTGTGCTTTGTTCTTCGTGAAATGCTTATCCGCGAACACAATATGTTAATCGCTCAGGACAATAAAGGAGATAAAATGAGTCTGCTGTATAATTATCTCATTAGCGAGGAGTTCAAAAACAGTGTTGAGAATATCGTCGAAGGATTTACTAATATTAAAACAGAAATCGAATCTGAAAAGCGTGCAATGGCGCGTATCTGGAAAGAACGGGAAAAGCAGCTTGAGAAAGTTATTTCTAACACAATCGATATGTACGGTTCAATCAAAGGAATTGGTGGGGCGTCTATTCAGTCTGTGAAGTCACTTGAACTGCCTATGTCAGGCGAAGAAGAGTAAAAGTCCGTTCATTAATTTATTGATTTGAAATTAAAAGTGTAATATTATATATTTTAGTAATAATAATTATATGGAATACATTCAAATACCTAAATCAGAATACCTTAAATTAAAAGAAGAGGTGGAAATTCTTAAAGACAAAGAATTAATCTCAAAGTTTAAGAAATATCTGGATTTGTTATTCATGGAGAAGTATGCACTATACATGGGTGATAATACTGATGACTTGCAGGCATATTGTGTTAATGAGTTCTTTGACAAAAGTAAATCTGTGTGGGATGAAGTATAGTCAAAGAGAAATAGTATTGGTCCCTTTTCCGTTTTCGGATTTATCCACTACAAAGAAAAGGCCTGTTTTGATAATATCAAATGATGATTATAATTCTAAACATGACGATGTTGTCGTTTGTGTTATTACTTCTAATAAATTCAAAGACGATTTCTCAGTAGTAATTAAAGATGATAATCTTGAATATGGTTTTTTGCCCGAAGAATCAACAATTAAATACCATAAATTATTTACTATAAACAAATCTAAGATTGGCAAAAAATTTAGCATTGTGAACAAAGAACTCTTTGGAACTATTTCAAAGAATTTATGTGATTTGTTCAAACACACATAACCTGCACCTTATATATTCTTTAAAACCCCTGCTGATAATAATACTAAAATAATTACACCAAGTACTATCCTGTAAATAATAAATATTAAATTGCTTCTGGTCTTTAAAAAATTAATCAGGAAGGCTATCGCGAAATATCCTACTATACCCGAAACTATAGTTGAAAGCACTAATCCTATCACGTTCTCGTTCAGCAGTGCCGCTCTCTCACTGTAAAGTTCATATACTCCGCTTAATGCTACTGCAGGTATACTTAACAGGAAAGAATATCTTGCCGCTGTTTCTCTTTTAAGTCCGCTGAAAAGCCCTGCCGTTATCGTAACACCGCTTCTCGAACTTCCGGGTATCAAAGCAACTGCCTGTGCGAATCCGATTATTATACCGTCCCATACAGTTATATCCTTCAAATCCTTTTTCTTCGATGCCATCTTTTCTGCAATAAAAAGTAATATTGCTAATCCGATTAACGAGCCAGCAACAACATAAAGTCCTCTGAAATCACCTTCTATGTATTTCTTTAATGTTAATCCAAATATTGAAATAGGTATTGTACCGACAATTATAAGCATCGATAGTCTTGCGAATGGGTCTGTTATGAAATCTCTTGTCTTTAGTGCCCCGAAGAATCCTTTAATCAATTCCCCAATGTCATTCCTGAAATATACCAGTGTTGCAATCAGCGTACCTATCTGTATTACTGCTGTGTATGCAGCTCCCGGGTCGTCCCAGTGCAACAGTGCCGGCAGTATTCTGATGTGAGCTGTACTGCTGATTGGGATGAATTCTGTCAGTCCCTGTATAATTCCGTATATTATACCTTCTATTATTTTCTGCATTCTTAAAATATATAAAATTCAATTCCCAGTCTTAAGCCTATCATAAAACTGCTGAGGTTTACGTTCTCTCCCGCAGCATTCTTTAATTCTTTCCCGTCTTTCCCTTTAAGGTTTCCTGCAAACACATTACCAACATATCCGTTTATGTATCCTGCAAGGTTCTTTCCCATCTGAATAGAGAAAGATGTTTCTGCCTTTGCCAGTACTCCCGTTGAAGTAAAAGTTCCGCTGTTTGTTATGTACGAAACCGACTCAAGGCTCGAAAACACTGGCCCTGCACCGACTCCGAATTTAAGAAAGTGGTAATCACCCGGCATTACGTAGTTTAAAGTAAGGACAATCTGATGATTATTATAATCAAAAGTGTTGTTCTGATACATTGCAACTTTATTGCTCTTTATTAAGTATGAGTAGTCAAGTTTTACTGCAATATTTTTCGATACCTGTCTTTCAACGTTTCCGAAAAACTCAAATGCTGTCCTGAAATCTTTAAGTTGCTGACTTGCGGTCAGTGTGTTGTAATTTGGCAACTCATATCCTATAAATGTATTTAAGGATTTATTGTTTCCGTAAGCAGCACCCATTCCAAACGCAAATGAAGTGTACTTCCTGTTCTTTCCCTGCTCACCAAACGACCTCGGAGCTTTTTCCTGCGCAAATAAATTGCCGCAGGTTATAAAAGAAAGCAGCAATGTCAGCATCGTTATGCTTTTCATTGCCGCTATAATACTTTGTTTTGTCATTCTTGGTTTATTAATTACTATACGTCTATTTTTGCGTATTTGGCATTGTCTTCTATAAACTTTCTTCTCGGTTCAACTTCTTCACCCATAAGTATTCTGAAAAGTTTATCCGCTGCAAGTGCGTTCTCATTCGTTACAAGCAGTATAGTCCTCGTTTCTGGATTCATCGTTGTTGCCCAGAGTTGTTCAGGATTCATTTCTCCAAGACCTTTAAACCTTGATATGTGAACCTTCGAGCCGCCCTCTGTTCCGCCTGTTTCTTCGCCTTCAATAACTACCGCTTTTTTATCTACCTTAAAGTTCTTTAATATTTCATCTCTTTCGTCATCGTTGTAAGCATAAATCTCAGACTTGCCCTTCTTTATCTTGTATAAAGGAGGCTGAGCAATGAATAATTTTCCTGTATCTATTATCGGTTTCATATGTCTGAAGAAAAATGTAAGCAATAATGTTCTTATGTGTGAGCCGTCGACGTCGGCGTCGCACATGATGATAATCTTATCGTACCTGATTTTATTTTCGTTGAATTCTTCCGAGTCTCCGATGCCTGCACCAATCGCAGTTATCATCGTACGTATTTCTTCGTTTTCGTATATCTTATTCTTTCTTGCTTTCTCTACGTTAAGTATCTTTCCCTTTAAAGGTAGTATTGCCTGGAACCTTCTGTCTCTTCCCTGCTTAGCAGAACCGCCCGCAGAATCTCCCTCAACAAGGTATAGTTCGCAGAGTGCAGGGTCTGTAAGTGAACAGTCGGCAAGTTTACCGGGAAGTCCTGATATTTCAAGAGCATTCTTTCTTCTTGCAAGGTCTCTTGCGTGTCTTGCTGCTTCTCTTACTTCTGCCGCCCTTACGCACTTTTCAAGTATCTTCTTTGCGACCGATGGATTCTCTTCAAGGTATTCCCCTAATTGCTCGCCTGTTATCGACTGCACAATACCCTTCACTTCGCTGTTGCCAAGCTTGGTCTTTGTCTGTCCTTCAAATTGCGGCTCAGGAACCTTCGCACTCAGTACGCAGGTTAATCCTTCTCTGAAGTCATCACCCGTTAAAGTTAATTTGTCACTCTTTATTATGTTATTTTTTAATCCGTAGTTGTTCAGTGTTCTTGTTAATGCAGACTTAAACCCTTCAAGGTGTGTACCGCCTTCAATAGTGTTGATGTTGTTAACAAAAGTAAGTATGTCGTCACTGTATGAATCGTTGTACTGAAAAGCAATCTCCACCTGTACGTTTTCTCTCTCACCCGTTATATAGATTGGTTTGTTCGTCATGGTTTTTTCGCCTTCGTCAAGATACTTTACGAAGTCAACTAAACCGCCTTTAAATTTAAACTCTACAGATTTATCTGTTCTTTCGTCTTTAATGTTTATCTGCAGGTCTTTGTTCAGGTATGCAAGTTCACGTAATCTGTCTTCTATAGTCTCATACTTAATAAGTGTGTTCTTGAATATATCCTTGTCTGGCATAAACGTAACGCGTGTACCCGTCTTCTGTTTCACTTTCCCGGTTTCTTTAACTGGCTTATCAGGAACACCTCTTTTGTATTTCTGATAAAATATTTTCCCGTCCCTGTAAACTTCCACTTCAAGGTATTCGCTCAGTGCGTTCACTACTGAAACACCAACTCCGTGCAGACCGCCCGATACTTTATAAGTATCACGGTTGAATTTACCCCCTGCGTTTAACTGTGTCATTACAACTTCAAGCGTTGATATCTTTTCTGTCGGATGCGGACCTGTCGGAATACCTCTTCCGTTATCTTCAACTGTTATAGAACCGTCCTTATTTATCGAAAGTGTTATCTTGTCACAATATCCTGCGAGCGCTTCGTCAATGGCATTGTCCACTACCTCATACGCGAGATGGTGTAAGCCTCTTGATGATACGTCGCCAATGTACATAGCAGGTCTTTTTCTGACGTGCTCCATTCCTTTGAGCACCTGTATGTCTTTTTCAGTGTATGATTGCTGATCGTTATTATTTTTAGCCATAAGTTTATTAACTTTTATACAAAAACTATATCTTTAATTAATTTCTTGTTTTTAACCGTTTGTAAATGTTCGTTCAGTTTCTTTATTATGTCCTCTTTGTGGTTGTTCAGTTCAAAACGCCATACTGAGTTTTCCACGTTAACCATAAGTTTATGGTTTTTAATGCCAATAGGCACTGCAAATCGTGATATAGATTCCCCTACGCATTCTTTCCAAACTTCTGCAATTTTTATCTCATTTAGCTTGTCATTTATACCGAACGCATCGATGATGTTGCTTATCTCGTCCTCGAGGCACGATATTCTGTTCGTCCTCTTCTTGAAATTATACCTGCTAATCAACTACTTTCCCGTTTTCTATTTTAAAATAGTTTATGTTTCCTTCGTCATAAAACTCTTTCAGTTCTTTCGAATATCCCGTTCCCGTCGTCGTTAAAAATATCTGTCCGTAATTCTTTAAATGCGAAATTATCTTTGAAACTCTTTCGGAATCCAGTTCCGAAAGCAAGTCATCTAAAAGCAGCAGCGGTGCATTCTCTAAACTGTCATTCAGGAAATGATACTCTGCAAGTTTAAGTGCTATTACAAACGTCTTGTGCTCACCCTGCGATGCAAAATTCTTCAACTCAAATGTCTTGTTCGTATTCTTCGTCAGCCTGAATATGTAATCATCTTTATGCGGGCCTACAACACTCACGCCCCTTGCCATCTCTTCTGCCTGTTTTCTTTCTACCGCTTCCTTCATCGCCTTTTGTACTTCCTCAATGTCCGTTATCACGTCCTCGTTCTGTATGTAGTTGTCAGTATCAAAAAAATCACAGTAGTATCTTATGTTTGGTATATCATCCTTCTGTGTAAGGAATGAAAAACTTTCAGTAAAGTATCCTTTAAACTTATTCAGCAGTTCAAACCTCCGTATCAGTATCGCCGATGCATATTCCGTCATCTTCTCGTTCACTGAGTTCAGCAGATTCCTGAATTCCTTCCCTGGCATTGCATTCCCGTTCAACTGGTTCTTCAGCAGTGCATTCTTCTGTTTTAGTATCCTTACGTAATTCCTCAGGAAATCCAGATAAACCCTGCTCGTCTGGGCCAGTAAAATATCAAAGAACTTTCTTCTTTCCGACGGATTGCCGTACGTTATCTCCAGGCTGTGCGGCGAAAGAAACACTACGGGAAACCTTCCGAATATATCGTTCGACCAGCGTGTTACCTTTTCCTTGTTCAGATGAAAAGTTTTCTTCTTCTGTATCGAATCGTAATTAAGGTGCACGTTGTATTCCGTGCCGACCTCATTCTCATAAACTCCGTCCACATCAAAAGCCATAGTGTCAAATTTTACGCAGTCAGGTTCGGAAGAATTTAAAAAACTCTTTCCAAATGAAATAAATGAAATAGCTTCAAGGACGTTTGTTTTTCCCTCTCCGTTGTTACCGTACAGGTAATTAAAACTCTTGTTGAAATTAATTTGCTGTTCGTCGTAATTACGGAAATTGAATAAATGTATTTTATTTAACAGCAATGTTTTTCTTCTATCCGACCCTTACAGGCATTATTAATTCCATAAAATTCTCTTCGTTCATAGATGCTACCGGAAGAAGTATAGATGCCTTTGCAGGCGCACTGAACGTGAATATCACTTCGTCGGTATCTATCTGTGAAAGACATTCCACTAAATATGAAACGTTGAATGCTATCGAGAATGCATCCGAAATCTCATCACCTGAATTGGTTTTGAAATCACAGTTTATCGTCTCTTCGCCTTCACCGCCTATTTCAGGGTTGTCAGACTTAATGGTCAGCTCACCGCCTATTACTTCAAACTTCACCTTCATTGTAACCTTGTCGGTAAAAATAGAAGCACGTCTGAGCGCACTGAGTAAATCGTACCTGTTTACTAAAAGCTTTTTGTCATTATCTTTTGGAATTACAGATTCGTAATTCGGGAAAGTGTCATCTATTAATTTTGAATATACATTGAAGTTGTCTATCGTGAACTTAATCATCATATTGTCAAATTCCATCACCAGCGATGAATCGGTTACTATCTTCGGAATCAAATCAACTGTCTTTATCGGTAATATAAAATTCTCGTCCTTTGAATTTGTGTGCGAAAACTCGCTCGTTATAATCTTGCTCAGTCTGAAACCATCAGTAGCTACAAACCTTAATTCGTTCTTCCTTAAATCTATAAACACACCTGCCATATTTCTTCTTATCTCATCATTCTTTACTGAGTGTTTCACCTTCTGTATAAACCTCTTAAACCTGTTGCCAGAAATCTCAATTCTTGAAAGTTCCGTCTTGTCTTGCGGAAGCGGATAGTCATCCAAAGGCTCACCGAAGAACTGATACTTGCCGTTCTTCGAGTTTACAGTAATCTTGTTCTTATCATTAGATTCAAACTTAATCTTCAGTTTTTCTGTAGTTTTCTTGAATGTATCAACTGCAGATTTTCCGAGTGCAGTCACCGCTTTCTCGAGGTCATCCAGTGCAGTTTTTAAATCTTCTGCCGCTATTGTTCCCTTGTTTTCCTTGAAAAGTCTGAACTCTTCTTTTAAACCTTCGAAAGTTTCCTCAGGAATTGAACCTCTGTAAACCAGTGTCCCTTTTGCGTTGTCGTATTTAATCGAATATAAATTCAACTCAGGAACGAGCCCTTCTGCATTCAGCAAACCGTAACTGTCACTGCTGTACTTTTCTGTAACGCTAACAGATTCATTCTTTATAATCATTGCTTTCAACAGTTCTAGCAGCTTCCTTGCAGGTACTGCAACTCCGCCGTCTTCTGTTCCTTCCACGTTCAGGTCAGTGGTAATAAATGCTTCAAGGTCAGTCGAAACCATTCTCAGTTTATTACTGTCGAGCTTAAAATATATGTTCGAAAGTATGGGTAAAGTCGTATGCGACGAACCCGGTACAACATAACTTAACTTATTAACTGCGTTGAAAAACTTTTCAGCAGAAATCGAAAATTTCATATGAAATTATAGTTTAATTTAAGGTTTTACAGTCTGAAAATACCGAAAATAATCTGAATTTACAATTTATTACAAATTGGATTTTTTGTGAAATTTTCGCATAGTTTGTCTTAAATTCCCCTCCATCGGAGGGGTGGACGTCCGCTAAAGCGGACGGACGGGGAGGTTAATCTTTTCTCCTGAACGACGGATTGCTAAATACTTACTGCACCCTGTAATCCACTAATCTGTTCCTGTAATGTTTCCCTTTGTAATCATATTCAGTCCCAATTAAGCCGATTCCCGCTCTCCAATACTCGTGATAATTTGTCAAATCTCCCTGATATTCTATAACAGGTATTAAATCTATGCATCCCGAAAAGTTATTAAACGCAGCACTTAATGAAACACATTTGAATTTCGCATCAAAAGGTCCTGTGATTTTGTCGTTGACGGCTATAGGATATTTTATGTATAATTTGGGTGTGTATTCGTATGTTGTATCGTGTAATGTCTTTGCAAAATAGTATTGACCGCCACTCATATTATTAAAATAAAGTACAAAACTATTATTGTAATCTATTCCATAAGCAGAATTACCATTCAGATTATCATAGGACACTACTCTCATTGTATCACAATAAAATATGCTGTGTATTATAGTTGAAGTATCTATGTCATAAATCCAGTAATTCCCGATTGCCAAAGGTCGTATACCACTACTACCACTGCTTGTTCCCGCAGGGTTATCATTGTTGCACGAAGAAATCAATAAACACACAACAACCCCAACTGTTAACAAACCATTTGGTTTTTTCATATATTATTAATATTTTTGACTCTGTTACCTTGTCACCTCGTCACCTCACCAGCAGCATCCTCTTCGTCTCCGAGTACCCATCCGTCACTAACTTATAAAAATACACTCCGCTGTTC
>Ga0194044_10001712_pt1 | contig 11112 bp, 11 predicted proteins | sample JunL4417m_MetaG_FD_155460 | JGI IMG/M metagenome (GOLD analysis project Ga0194044, IMG submission 155460) | Anoxic zone freshwater microbial communities from boreal shield lake in IISD Experimental Lakes Area, Ontario, Canada - Jun2016-L442-17m | ecosystem: Environmental > Aquatic > Freshwater...
GAGTAAAGCAATTGATCTCTTGTGGAATATTCGTAAACAGGCCAAGATAGGCGTTCTACTTACCAGTAATTAGTCTGCCAGCCCCATATGAATCCACTTGATACACCTTTAGGTTTTTGCAGTAATTTTTTATTTGTGCCAGGCACTCGTCCAGATCGATTTACAAAAGCATTGGATAGTGGCGCTAGTGGCGTTATCCTAGATTTAGAAGACGCTGTTGCTGCAGAAGATAAAGAAATTGCTCGTAATGCGATTCGAGCAGTATGGCCCAGCTTTACTGCTGAACAAAAGAAACGTTTAGTCATTCGTAGCAACTCGCCAGGTAGTCCATTTTATTCTGCTGATTTAATCCTGGCTCAAGAACTCGATCTTGCCTGCCTACTCATTCCGAAAAGTGAATCTATGGATGAGATCAATGGTGCTGCACTGGTTTTGCCAAATACCGCCATCATCCCCATGATTGAAACCGCTATTGGTTTAGATCATTTACGCGAAATAGCCAACGCCAACCAAGTCATTCGTCTTGCCTTAGGCAACTTAGATTTGCAGGCAGACCTGGGGATGGTTTGCGACCCTCAAGAAACTCAACTGCATACAGCACGCTATCAAATCGTCTTAGCATCCCGAGTGGCCCAAATTACCCCACCTATAGATGGGGTAACGCCTACTACCGATGATGTGGTTCGGGTTCAAGATGACGCTGAGCGCGCTAAAAGGATGGGTTTTGGTGGCAAGCTCTGCATTCATCCTAAGCAAGTGAGCATTGTGAAGGCCGCATTCATGCCATCCGCGGAAGAGCTTGCTTGGGCCAAGCGGGTGATTGAAGCCGATCAAGCCTCCAAAGGGGGCGCAGTGAAGCTAGATGGGCGTATGATTGATCGCCCAGTGGTGTTACTAGCCCAAAGAACCATTGCCATCGCTGGTAAACACTAGGTGTTACCCCTACTCAAAAGGCTCTAGAGGTGGCAAAATTAGTCAACTTAAAAAGATGGAGATGAAAGTGAAGATTAAGAATTTCTTATTTTCCGGAATTACTGCAGCACTCACTGCTAGTGCACTTCTAGGCGGTAATGCTTTAGCGCAAAAAGATTGGCCGACTAAATCGATTAGCTTAATCGTGCCATTCGCTGCTGGTGGACCCACTGACACTGTTGCACGCTTAATTGCAGTCCCAATGGGTCAAGCCTTGGGGCAAACCATTGTGGTAGAGAACGTCAACGGCGCAGGGGGCACAATTGCCTCTACTAAAGTAGCGCGTGCTGCTCCAGATGGCTACACTATTTACTTGCATCACATGGGTATGGCAACTGCTAACGCCCTCTATGACAAACTTCCCTACGATCCATTGACTAGCTTTGAATACATCGGCCAAGTGGCTGATGTACCGATGGTGCTCTTGGGTAAAAAAGATTTACCGCCTAATAACTTCAAAGAGTTAGAGGCCTATATCAAAGCGAATGGCTCAAAACTCACTATGGCTAATGCTGGTCCAGGCGCCGTGTCTCAGCTTTGCGGCTTGCTGTTCCAAAGTCGTATGGGCGTAAAACTCACTAATATCCCCTATAAAGGGACTGGCCCTGCATTGACAGACCTATTAGGTGGCCAAGTAGACCTCCTTTGCGATCAAACGACCCAAACTATTCCTTATATCAAGGATGGTCGCGTGAAGGCTTATGGCACCACTACTATGAAGCGCTTACCTGCCATTCCAAACGTACCGACTTTGGATGAGCAAGGTTTAAAAGGTTTCGAAGTCAAAGTTTGGCATGGCATGTACACACCAAAAGGGGTTCCAAAACCAATCTTGGATAAGCTCAATGCTGCTTTGAAAAAAGCACTGAACTCACCTGATGTGAAAAAGCGTTTAGAAGATGCGAACATTGATATCGTCTCTCCAGAGAAGATGACTCCAAATGGCTTAAAGTCTCACCTTGAGGCAGAAGTAAATAAATGGGGTCCGATTATTCGTAAATCGAATATTCCAGACTAAGCATTTACTGCATCAGATAAAAAGCCAGCAATACGCTGGCTTTTTTCTTTCTGAACGCTGAATACTCAATCCCGTATTTTTAGCCTGGTCTAAATAAATAACCAGATTGAGCCTTCTCTCTGCGTTTTCTATAAAGCACTCCAAATAAATCAATCAAAGCCCAGAGTGCTAGAAATGGGTCCAATAAGTAATCCCAAAGATTGGCAGACTCATGCCAATGGGCTGCCCAAGCAAGAATAGCGATAGCAATAATCCAAACACCCTTATTCCAATTCGCTAAGCCACATACAACTGCAAAGAGTAAGACTGCAATAAAGAATAGTGTTGATCCATATCCCCAAGCATAGGGATCGATCATGCCAAAACCTAGAGCAAGTGGATAGAAAGCAATGGCGATGCAAGCTACAGCAAACTTAAATGCCAATGGAGCAAACTTTCTCACTGATAGTAATGAGGTCCAAAGCAATAAGGTGGTGACAACGCTCAGATCGCCAATGACGCCTCTCACATAAGCAGAAAGCGGTAACTCCATACCTAGACCTAATGGCCAGAAAAAGAGATTGCTGATCAATAGAATCAAAAATACTTTCGCAATCAGTGGAAATTCTTGAGGGGTCGTCTTTTGCAATAGTAATGTAATCACAGCTGCGCAAGTAATGGACGTCTCAACTAAGGCAAGAGTTTGCATAAGGTGATTCATTATTTAGCCTCCTGAGAAATGACATCTACTGGCGGAGTATCGAGCTGGCTTTGGGCGCGCTTTAACCAAGCCCCAGAGAAGTATCGATGACGAATCTTCTTACGATCCCAGGTATAAACCAAATGAGCATCATTACCATCAACGCTAACAAGGTAAGGATAAGAAAACTCTTTGCGCTGATCTGCTGGCAAGGCTTCATCATCTTCCAGCACTTCTATGGTTTGCCACTGTCCAGATTTGGCATCGGCCATCATTAAGACCAAGCGATAGCGTGCTGTTTCAAGATTATTGAGCACCAAAATTCTTGCGCCATTATTTAGCTGTAAACCAGCCACTGCAGCATTAGGATTAGCAATCGGTAAATCTGCCTCTGATTGCCATGATTGGCCTGCGTTTTGTGTTTGGCTAACGGGCACTTGCTTGGCTTGGCCTGCACTTCTTGTTTGGCGGAAATACGCAGTTGCGTCTTGCGCATCATTTACAAAAACCAGTGGCTGAATAGCACTTCGGCCAGAGCTCATACGATGTTTATTAATCACTTGCCCAGCATCGATTCGTAAGAATTCGCCGAAGCGCCCGATCCACTCGTGATAAGCAGGCAAACCTAAGCGGCCATCAGCAAAAGAAATAGCTGGCGACTTCACTAAGGTACTGAGATTAATCAGGGGTGAACTGATGAGGCGCTGTGGATTACTCCAGGTCAAACCTTCATCATCAGAAATTACGCTAGAAATTGAACTGCCTGCCCAGCCACCAATCGAAACCGTAACAAAGAATAATTGCAGGCGTCCATCTGCCATTCTGGCCGGCACTGGATTACCCAGCTTAGCGATATAACGCGATAAACCTTTTTCAGCACTCACCCGATCCATTACTACAGAAGGAACACTCCAATTGGATGACTTAGGATCAAAGACGGCACTGTTAATCACAACATCTGCAGCGCCTTCGCGACTACCAGCAAACCAAAAGGCCCGAATAGCACCATCCTTCAATGTGATTAGAGATGCTGCATGTACTGAAGCTGCGCCAGTATCTGGTAACCATGTGCTAATGGGGCTTGGAATACTTGCCTTACTTGGAATACTTTGATTTTTAGATGGTGAAGGTGCTGGCACGTCCACTTCTTCAACTGAAGTTACTGCATTGATCGCAAAAGGAGCCCAAGCTGGACGACTATCAATATGCAAAAAGCCGATCACCGCAGCTAGCAATAAAAAACACAGGGCGAGAACACGGCTCATCTACAAGCATCCTTAACATTAGCGAGATCAGGGGAGGCAACTGATTTTAAAACTGAGGTTGCAACTAAGTACTCATTTACAAAAAGATGCTTACTAATCTGACCCTGCAAGATCTCTATGATTTCTTCATTGGAGTGCCGAGCTCGCATTTCTATTCTTTGTCCCACGATCTCACAAGAATCACAAAGTACAGGAGCACTTCCCAGTGGCGCTTGTACCGCAACGAGAGGGTAAGAGCTTGTCAGACCATTCACATCGCCGGCATCTTTAGCTAGGTAGCCGTGTAACTTAGTACCAGGCAAGAGTAATCGATACTCCTCATCTTTTGCACGGTAGTCACAAGGAATCCAAACATCCTTACCCTGCAATTGAGCAATCGTCGCTGTTGAGTAGCGTCCGAGATGCCCTTCTAAGGGGGATAAGCTACTGGTCAGTGCGCAATAAGTCAGGAAGCAAGCTGCTAATGCCAAAGTTTTAGTCTGTTGATATTTAAATAAGCCTACTAGAGCAATCACAAGACTTCCAGCTATCAATACCCAATGGCAATAAGAATAAGTCCATGAGTAGACCTCCCCCATCAGGCCAGAAAATTGCAGATTAGCGCCGACCCACAAAAGGAGCGAAAGAATCAGTATCTGTAAGAGTAGTGCAATCCGAAAGCCCCATAAAGGTAAGCGCTCCCAATGCAGGGCAATCAAGGCAGCAAATGCTGGCATGACTGGTAATAGATATCGGCCGGAACGCTGACTAGGCAAAGTAAACACAATCAAAAATGCAACTATCAACAATAACAAGAGAACTTCTTCAATGCTTAGGAAGCGCCGCTCTCGCCAGCATTGCCATAAAGTAGAAATCAAGACGAAAGTAAATAAGCCGGCATTAGCTACTGTGGTTAAAAGCAATAGCCAAACACTATCACCGCCACGCAGGAGATCTAGGAAGTAATTCGAATTTCGTGCTGCAAATTTTCCTGCGTTCTCACCAAGAACAAATTCTTGCCAAACAGCTTCTGGGTTTGGATCCACAGCAAACCACAAAGCAAATACTGCTAGGGCCAATATGCCAGCGATGCAGACCTTATAAAGATCATGGGTGAGCGTTTTGGGAATACTCCACTGCCGCCAGCGCCAGTAGTAAAGGCCTAGGGCGAAAGTTGCTGGCGCGATGTAGGCAAAGGATTTAGCAAAAAGAGCCAGTCCAAAACAGATGCCGGCCAATAGCGGGAAAAAGAATTTGGATTCAAACGCACACTTACCCCAATATAGAAGCGCCATGAATGGCAAGCTAATCCAAAAGACTTCTGGTGGGTCTGCTAAGAAAGGGCGACCATAACGATAAGTGGCAAAGAAAGAAAGCCAAACTAAAGCTGCCAATAAGCCGGTTTGGGTTTTGCCGCTAAAGCGACGCACTGCTAAAAATAAGAAAAATGCCGTAAGCCCTGTATAGAGAACGCTAGGCCAACGAAGATTCGCCAGAGACCATTGGCTTGCCCAATGAGTAGTAGCAATTCCTTGCCAAAAAATCAGGGGTGGTTTGGTATTTTTGATGCCGTCCATTTCAGACTGGAGGGGTAGCCAATTACCCGCCTGCGCAGTCATGCGGACTATATGCATATAGGGATACTCATCCCCATTTTTAGGTGCAAATCGGCTATCTAAACCATAAAGATAGGTAAATACACCTAAAAGCAGTATCAAGAGAGCAGAACGGTAAGAAAATGGGCCTCGCATCCCTATAGTTTATAGGTATGTGCGAAGATCTGATAAAAGCAGATTCAGCCTCTTTTTTGAATGAGCTTATGAAAAATGAATATGAAGTAAATCTCACTTTTTTCAGAGCTTCTTGTTTAAGATGTTAGCAAGCAAAATGTAATACATTATTCAGAAATAAACCAAATGGAGATTTTCCCCATGCGAGCAAAGTATCTCAAACCCGCGATCCTGGCAGCGCTCTATATCGGCTTTAGCCATTGGAGCAGTGTTGCCCTTGCACAAAACGCTGACGCCAGTAATTTATATAAACGTAGTCTTGCTGCTACTTGCGCTAACTGTCACGGCACTGACGGTAAAGGAGTGATTGATGGCGGTATGCCCTTGATCAATAATTTAACTAGCGAGCAAATGCTGACTCAATTAAAGGCATTCAAATCTGGTGCTCGTGAAGGAACCATCATGCCGCAGTTAGCCAAAGGCTACTCTGACGAGCAACTCGAAACTATCGCCAATCAGCTTGGCAAGAAATAACAAGGAAGCCCATCATGGATCGTCGACACTTTATTGGACAAGGCGCAGCAGCGCTTGGTTTACTTGCAGGCTTCTCTGGCCCAGCGCACGCGAATTTACAAAAAGCAGAAATTTTAGTCATTGGTGGTGGTTATGGTGGCGCTACCGCTGCTAAATACTTGCGCCTATTTTCAAATAACACTGCCAAAGTAACACTTATTGAGCCAAATGCTTCATTTGTTTCTTGCCCGCTATCTAATTTAGTTGTGGGTGGATCACGCACTTTGGCAGAGCTCACTTCGCCGTACGACAATTTGAGTAAACGGCATGGTATCAACATCATTCAAGATAGCGTGGCAAGTATTGATGCGGATAAAAAAACCGTCAGACTAGCCTCAGGTAAAACCTTGCGCTACGACAAGGCCATTGTTTCTCCTGGCATTACCTTGATGATGAATACCATTGAGGGCTTGGCCCAAGCTAACATAGCCGGCGTGACATTACAAGCCTGGAAAGCGGGTCCTGAGACTGTCGCTCTTCACAAGCAGTTAGCATCGATGCGTGATGGCGGCACTTTCGCACTCAGCATTCCAGAAGCCCCTTACCGCTGCCCTCCTGGCCCATATGAGCGCGCTTGCCAAGTAGCAAACTACCTCAAGAAGAATAAGCCGAAATCCAAGGTATTGATTTTGGATGCCAATCAAGATGTGATATCTAAGGGTGCGCTGTTTAAGAAAGTGTGGGCTGAGCAGTATCCCGGAATGATTGAATACTTACCAAAACATAATGTCACTGCAGTTGATGCAAAAACCAAAACAATCAAGCTTGAAGTGCAGGATGACGTTAAGGCTGATGTATTGAATTTACTGCCCGCAATGAGTGCTGGTGAAATTGCAGTCAAAACAGGCCTGGCAAATTCAAATGGTCGCTGGGTTAATGTGAATTTTATTAACTTTGAATCTACAGCTCAAAAAGATATCCATGTTTTAGGTGACTCAATTCAAGTTGCACCAGCAATGCCCAAGTCTGGTCACATGGCCAATCAACATGCCAAAGTGGCGGCCGCGGCAATTGTGGCTGAGCTCAACGGCTGGGAAATAAATCCAGCGCCCGTTCTAACCAACACCTGCTATAGCTTCGTGAATGAGCGTGAAGTTGTACACGTTGCCAGCGTCCATCAATACAACGCTGCTGAAAAGACCTTTAAGACCGTTCCAGGATCTGGTGGGTTGTCACCAGCACCATCCACGCTCGAGGGAGTTTATGCCTGGGGATGGGCTCACAATATCTGGGCTGATAGCCTAGGGTGACCCAAGTTAACACTTTTAAGAAAAGGGGCTTTAAGCCTCTTTTTTTATTCTGGTGACTCCAAATGAGAAATATACTAAGAAGATATTTAGACAACTGGAGATCTCATGGATATGACCCCTTCTTCACCGAAAGATGCATCCAAATTAGAGGCAACTATTGAAAAATGGACTGTGCCAATTGGCAATCTATTTGTATCCCTTTTTCATCGCATTGCCCTATTTGGAATTGGTGCCGCTACTGTATGGTCATCAGCTGTTGCCTTCATTGGAATGATCAATAAAGGATCAGCTTCGATTGAGGATTTACTCTTACTATTTATCTATTTAGAAATTGGTGCCATGGTTGGAATTTATTTCAAGACCAACCATATGCCAGTACGCTTTTTGATCTATGTGGCCATTACTGCTGTTACCCGCCTAATCATCGATTTAGTGAACACTAAGCATGAAGCGGATATGGCAATTCTCTTGATGGGTCTAACTATTTTGATCTTGGCTATCGCAAATGCTATTGTGCGTTACGCTTCGTTTAAATTTCCCAGCAAATCAGGCATGAGTGAATAGCTTATAAAAGCAACTCTACTCAAGAAAAACTTTCAATTTATGCTGCAACTTCGAAAATCCCAAGACAGAGGCTACGCCGATCACGGCTGGCTCAAAAGCTTTCATTCCTTCTCTTTTGCCGAGTACCATGACCCCCAATTTATGGGCTGGGGGAATTTAAGAGTCATTAATGAGGATAAAGTAGCGGCCGGAATGGGCTTTGGCAAACATGGCCATCGCAATATGGAAATCATTAGCTATGTTCTTTCGGGAGAATTAGCGCATCAAGATAGCATGGGTAATGTAAAAAGTATTCCGCCGGGAGACGTGCAACGCATGAGTGCTGGCACTGGTGTGATGCATAGCGAGTTCAATCATGCCAAAGACCAAACAACCCACTTATTACAAATCTGGATTGAGCCAAATATTTTGGAAATTGAACCAAGCTATGAGCAAAAGACTATCCCGCTAATAGATAAACAAGGCAAGCTCTGTTTAGTTGCCTCACCTAATGGTAAAGATGGCTCTGTATCAATATCTGCGGATGCCAAGGTATATGTAGGCTTATTTGATGGGCCCCAATCGGCAGAGCTTGAACTAGATCCAAAGCGTAAGGCCTATGCCCATTTGGTTCAAGGCTCACTCACGATTAATGGTCAAATATTAACGAGTGGGGATGCACTAATGATTCAGGACGAATCCCAACTGAATTTATCTGATGGTAAAAATGCTGAAGTACTGATTTTTGACTTGTCTGCCTAAGGCATTTCTAATCCAGCTTGATTTTTGCCTTTTCAATCACTGTTTTCCATCTTGCAATATCAGAGTTGTATAAATCATTAAATTGGACCGTATTCATCGGCGCAATCTGAACACCTGCTTTTTGAAAACGCTCCTTCATCTCAGGTGTGTCCAAAATTTTCAAAATGGTATTGTTTAGTATCTGCACAATATTGGATGGGGTGCCAGCAGGTACAAAAAGACCTTGCCATAAAGTCATTTCATAAGATTTGACACCTGCTTCTTGTATTGTGATTAATTCAGGAGCGCCACTAAAGCGATTTTTACTAGTCACAGCCAATGCCCGTACTTTTTCGCCTTTATATAAAGGAAGGCCTACTGGCATCCCAGCAAAATAGAAATCAATTTGGCCTCCCATCAGGTCTGTTGCAGCTGGAGAGCCCCCTTTATAGGGGATATGAATTGCTTGTAGGCCTATAGTGGCTAAAAATAACTCGCCAGCCATGTGATCTGAGTTTCCTATGCCAGAAGATCCAAAACTGAGTTTGCCAGGATTTGCTTTTAAGGCAGCAATTAGATCTGGCACATTTTTGATAGTCGAGTCATTGTTGACTATTAGGATATGTGGCGTGGCAGCTACACCAACAACGGGAACTAAATCCTTTTGCCCATTAAATGGCAACTTCGGATTCGCTGCTACGTTGATTGCTAAACCATTTTGAGCAAATAAAACTGTATAGCCATCGGGAGCGCTTTTGGCAACGGCATCTGCCGCCAAGCTGCCAGCTGCACCACCTCTATTTTCAATAATGACGGGCTGCTTTAGGGCGATACTTAAATCGTTTGCAATGATTCTGCCGACAATATCAGTCGAACTGCCTGGCGCATAACCAATCATCATCTTGATAGGCTTATCAGGATAGGCTGCTATTGCGGCATATAAAAATCCAAATTGCAGCATTAGAGCCAAAACACTATTTTTTATTATTTGTTGGTACATATAGTCTCCACTGAAATTAAATAGATTGTTATCAACTGATCTTAGGAATACGGCACTCTTGGGCACATTGATTTAATGCCTCTAATAGCTCTGGTGTCATTGGAATACCCAGCTGCATTCTTTCGGACATGGTTTTCGCTGCCCCCTCACCTGGAACGCGAATTTCTTTGACTCCTGGCAAAGTAGAGGAGCTTTTTAAGTCATTTACCAAAGCAATAACTCTATCAATAAACTGCTCCTTGTCCCCAAATGCACTAGGATCTACCGCAATAATCGTTTGCCCAGTGTTAGTCACTAAATCGTGATGGGCATTAAAGTCAATAGTCCCCTTACCCACAGCTGCGTTATTTAATGCGCCCGCAAGTAAGCCAATCATGACTGCTAAACCGTAACCTTTGTAAGCTCCGATGGGCAGCAAAGATCCTTCGGCTGATTTTTTGGGGTCAGTAATAGGTTGACCATATCGATCGATCATCCAACCTTCGGGAATGGATTCTCCTTTTTGGGCGGCGATCTTCACCTTACCGTAGGCAGCTACTGTAGTGGCAATATCTAAAAGAACCATTGGGCCATCGCCTGCGGGAACAGCAATTGCAATCGGGTTGGTTGACAAGAGTAAATCAATTCCACCCCATGGAGCCATATGATTTGCGTTACCAACTGCCATATAAATACCGATATATCCTTGCTCAGCCAACTTGCGTACATAGACCGAGGCTGCTCCAGAATGGTTGCCATAGTGACTACCAATCCAACACACACTGTGTTGTTTAACCTTATCTAGGGCTAGCTCTATAGCCTTATTCATAACCAAATGTCCCAAAGCGTTATCGCCATTGATCAGAGCCGTTGCTCCTTGGTCTCGCTCAATGTGAATATTGGGATGTAGATTTACCCCGCCCGCCCGAATTCTTTTGAGGTAAGCAGGCAAGCGAAAAATTCCATGGCCATCTGCACCTACTAAATCAGACTTGACCATCAACTGGGCTACTAATAGCGCATCCGCCGCAGGAACTTGAACCGCTTGCAGCGCTGAAGAAATGAAATGCTCTGCTTCAGAAATAGAAAGGAGTTTCATATTCAATCTGGCCAATGTGCCTCTTTTTTAAGAAAGTCCGTACATTTTTTTGCCAGCTACTGGAAGTCTTGCTTTTAATATATCGCCCGATAGGGATTCAGTGATGTAGAGATCTTTTCCATCAGGGCCTCCAAAACATAAATTAGCCAAATGATGATGGTGTGGAATATCTGAATAAATCAAATGGGTCGGCAGCATATTGCTATCAAATCTCCAGATGCCAACTCCGAGGTGGCATACCAACAAGCCATTTTCTGAGTCCATTTCGATACCGTCAGGCCCAG
>Ga0194044_10001714_pt1 | contig 11110 bp, 9 predicted proteins | sample JunL4417m_MetaG_FD_155460 | JGI IMG/M metagenome (GOLD analysis project Ga0194044, IMG submission 155460) | Anoxic zone freshwater microbial communities from boreal shield lake in IISD Experimental Lakes Area, Ontario, Canada - Jun2016-L442-17m | ecosystem: Environmental > Aquatic > Freshwater >...
TATTCACACGTTTATAGAGTTAAAACTCCGTGTTGAACTGGGTTTTCGCGCTTTATACACACAAAACCTATCTGGTTACTACGACTACCTTTATATACATATATCTAGATGTGAAACGAACCTTTCACTGAATTGGGGCAAACCATGAAGTTCATTGTTGAGCAGTCAGTTTTAGTTGACGGTGTGAATTGGGTTTCCCGCTCCCTTTCAACAAGACCAATAAAAACCGAGCTTTTAGGAATCGTTATTGATGCAACCGGCGACCAAGTTTATTTATCAGCATCTGACTTAGAGACCGCTAGTAAGTCTCACTTCAACGCCGAAATTAAAAATCCTGGAAAAGTTTTAGTTCCTGGAAAATTACTGGCTGAAATCTCACGATCACTTCCAAACAAACCCATCACTTTTGCTTTAGATGGTTCCCGTGTTCTTGTAACAAGCGGCAGCGCAAAATTTACTTTGCCAACTTTGTCGGTTGATGAGTATCCAAACTTGCCAGAACTTCCTGACACCACCGGAACGTTAGCTAGTGATGTTTTTGCAACCGCGGTTTCACAAGTAGCAATTGCTGCAGGGCGCGATGATTCACTGCCAACACTCACCGGTGTCCATGTGGAGATAAACGAAGAAACCGTAACTTTGGCGGCAACTGACCGTTACCGTTTAGCGGTCCGCGAAATTCAATGGGACCCAACAACACCTAACGTTTCCACCAGTGCACTTTTGCGCGCACGCACAATTGCCGATGCAGCCAAATCTTTAACTGGAACTAAAACCGTTTCACTTTCTTTCGCTCCCGCTTCTAGCAATGATCGTTTAGCTGGTTTTGCTGGAGACGGAAAGACAATGACTTCACGGATGCTAGATGGAACCTTCCCTCCATACCGTCATTTACTCCCACAAGAAGTAACTTCAACAGCTCTCATTGAAGTTGCAACCCTTCTAGATTCTGTTCGCCGCGTGGCGCTTGTAACTGATAAAACCGTTCCGCTGCGTTTAGATTTTAATAACAACACACTTTCTTTAGAAGCTGGTGCGGGCGAAGAAGCCCAAGCCACCGAAGCGATTGAAATTCTTTTAACTGGTGAACCAATCTCCATCGCTTTCAATCCAGTTTTCTTAGCTGATGGTTTAACTGCGGTTGGAACAAAGTTTGTGCAGATCTCATTTACCGGCCCAAACAAACCCGCAATCTTGATGGGTAAGAGCGATAAAGACGGCGCAGTTATAGAAAACTACCGTTACTTATTAATGCCAATGCGCTACGCCTCATAATTTGTAGGTGTAGTTAATGCGCATCAATAAGTTGGCGCTGACCGACTTCCGGTCATACTCCTCATTAGAGCTTGAACTACAACCTGGAGTTATCACTTTCATTGGCGATAACGGTTCAGGTAAAACAAATATCGCCGAGTCTTTAATTTATTTATCTTTTCTGGCTTCACACCGCGTGGCTAACAACGTTCCACTTATCTCACTTGGTGCCCAACAAGCAATCATCCGGGCTGAAATAGAACGCGATGATCGAGTTTTAAATATTGATTTAGAAATTAATGCCAACAAAGCTAATCGCGCTCGCATTAACGGCAACCCAACACGCAACCAACGCGAAATTTTAGGCGCCTGCCAGATAGTTTATTTCTCTCCCGAAGATTTAGATTTAGTGCGAGGTGAACCGGGCGGCCGCCGCGATTTCCTTGATCGGCTGCTTATTACACGTACTCCACGTATGGCTGGAGTTATTGCTGATTATGAACGAGTTGTTAAACAACGCAACGCGCTGTTAAAAACACGCTCCTCTGCCAGCGCTTTAACGCCTTGGAGTGAACAACTTATTAAATTTGGCGCACAATTAACCGCTGATCGAATCACTTTAGTGGAAGCCCTTAATCCCTGGGTAACTAAAAACTACGCCAACTTAAATGAAGTGAAACCCGCGTCAATTGCTTATAAATGCAGCAGCGAAGGAGTTAGTAATAATTTCGAGAACAATGTTGAAGTTTTGACTAAACGTTTAGAGGAAGTTGCTTATCAAGAGATTGAACGCGGCGTTTCATTAATCGGTCCACACCGCGACGATCTACATTTACAGATAGGCGACTTTGCCGCTAAAGGTTATGCCAGCCACGGCGAATCATGGTCTATGGCAATCTCACTACGTATTGGGTCATTTAATTTACTTAAAAGTGAAGGCGCCGAACCTATTTTAATTTTAGATGATGTATTTGCAGAGTTGGACACTTCCCGACGCAAACAATTAATGTCGGCCACACAATTTGCCGAGCAAACTATTATTACCGCCGCAGTAGAAAGTGACTTACCCGCAGAACTGTTAACTCAAAAGTTTTATGTAACACCAGGTGTTGTTAAGAAAGGAAAAGACTAATGTCAAAACGCGATCTGGCTTTAGATCTTTTTAAAGTTTTTAAAACAGGTGTAACGCGCTCAGTTAAAAAACCCGCACCTACAAAAACAATTGGAACCGTTGGTGATCCTGAATTAATTGGAGAGCTTTTAACTAATATGATTGAAGAGCGCGAATGGAACAGTGGTTTAGCCGAAGGAAATCTTTTTATTACTTGGGCAACAATTGTTGGCAGTGAAATCGCGCAACACGCAACACCAATTTCTATCTTAGATTCAACGTTAACAATTCAAACATCATCAACAGCTTGGGCGACACAATTAACTTTGGTGGCCGATAATTTATTAACAACAATTCAAAACGATCCATCCGGCGCAACGATTCAAAAACTGCGTTTTATCGGCCCTCAAGCCCCCAGTTGGAAAAAAGGAGTTCGGACGATCAGAAATGCCCGCGGGGTCCGAGATACCTACGGCTAGACCTATCACCCACTAGGAACCCTCACCCGCACGCTCAAAGTTCGGCTATACCCACACACAAGGCTTATTTTGGGTATTTCTATCCCGATTTTCCCACTAAGATAATTGGATGCCGAAGGGGATTTCCCTTCCAGAAGCCCCTAGCGCGATATGGGGGCACAAGCTTTAAAGGAGACCACGTGGCCGAGAAGTCTTATGACGCCAGTGCCATCACGGTACTAGAAGGTCTAGAGGCAGTTCGCAAGCGCCCCGGAATGTATATCGGCTCCACTGGTGAGCGCGGTCTGCACCACTTGGTCTATGAAGTCGTTGATAACTCAGTGGATGAAGCGCTAGCTGGTTATTGCACCGAGATCAATGTTTCTTTAATGGCCGATGGTGGCGTTGAAGTAATCGATAACGGCCGCGGAATTCCAGTGGACATGCACCCAGTTGAAAAAAAGCCCGCGCTTGAAGTTGTGCTCACAGTTTTACACGCGGGTGGAAAATTTGGCGACGGTGGATATTCAGTCTCAGGCGGTTTGCACGGAGTTGGTATCTCGGTTGTTAATGCACTCAGCACTGATTTATCAGTAATTGTTCAACGCGATGGAAATTTTTGGTACCAAGATTACAAATTAGGTGTCCCTACTGCGCCAGTTAAGAAAGGCGATGCGTCGAATGCAACGGGAACAACGGTTCGCTTCTGGCCCTCTAAAGAAATCTTTGAAACCACAGATTTTTCTTTTGAAATTTTATCTACTCGCTTTCGCGAAATGGCATTTCTTAATAAAGGTTTGATTTTAACTTTGACCGATAATCGTCAAGGCCACGTGGATGAAAAAGGCGAGCAGTTAACGGTTCGCTATCAATATGAAGGTGGGATTACGGATTTTGTAAAACATTTAAATTCAACGCGCGGTGAAACCCATAAATCAGTTATTGCCTTTGCCTCCGAAGATAAGAAAGCGAAAATAGCCTTAGAAGTCTCTATGCAGTGGAACGCTGGTTTTAGCGAGTCGGTTTATACATTTGCTAACACTATTCACACCCACGAAGGTGGCGCGCACGAAGAAGGTTTTAGAACGGCGTTAACTTCGGTAGTTAACAAGTTTGGCGAAGAACAGGGTTTCATTCGTAAAAAGGAAGATCGTTTAACAGGTGATGATGTTCGCGAAGGTTTAACTGCGATTGTGTCATTAAAATTAGCCGATCCACAGTTTGAAGGACAGACAAAAACAAAACTTGGAAACACGGCAGCAAAAACTTTCACACAAAAAGTTGTCAACGAGGAATTAACTACATGGTTTGAACAAAACCCCGTTGAAGGTAAAGAGATTGTGCGTAAAAGCATTGATGCCGCCGCCGCTCGTGTAGCTGCACGCAAAGCCCGCGACTTAAGCCGCAATCGCAAAGGTTTACTTGAAGGCCGTGGAATGCCAGGAAAGTTAGCGGATTGCCAATGGACCGATCCAGCAAAATGTGAGCTTTATATTGTTGAAGGTGATTCAGCGGGCGGTTCCACGAAAGGCGGACGCGATTCACGTAATCAAGCCGTACTTCCAATCCGTGGAAAAATTTTGAACGTTGAAAAAGCTCGCATTGATCGCGTTCTGCAAAACAACGAAGTTCAAGCGCTGATTACTGCACTCGGTACTGGTGTTCACGATGATTTTGACATTGAAAAACTTCGCTACCACAAAATTATTTTGATGGCCGATGCCGATGTTGATGGTCAACACATCCGCACACTTCTTCTTACTTTGCTTTTCCGTTTCATGCGTCCATTAATTGAAAATGGTTTTGTTTATTTTGCCCAGCCACCTTTGTATAAATTGAAGTGGGGCGGAAAAGAGCCAGTCGAATATGCATTTAGTGATCGCGAACGCGACGGAATGATTGAAATCGGCTTAGCTGCTGGAAAGCGTTTACCAAAAGATGATGGAATTCAGCGCTTCAAAGGTTTAGGTGAAATGCCCGCTAAAGAATTATGGGATACAACCATGGATCCAGAGCACCGCGTATTAATTCGCGTGACTTTAGATGATGCTGCAGCCGCTGATGATTTATTCTCAGTGCTCATGGGCGAAGATGTAGAAAAGCGCCGCGCATTTATTCAACGCAATGCTAAAGATGTAAGGTTCTTGGATATCTAATGAATGAATTAAATCCAAATAACCTAGAGTCTTTCGACAAGATCGAGACCGTTGATCTTCAAGTTGAAATGGCACGTTCATATCTTGACTATGCGATGTCGGTTATCGTCGGTCGCGCACTTCCAGATATTCGTGATGGATTAAAACCAGTTCACCGCCGTGTTTTATATGCAATGTACGACGCGGGTTATCGCCCAGATAAGGGTTATTACAAATCTTCACGTATCGTCGGTGATGTCATGGGTAATTACCACCCACACGGTGACACAGCTATTTATGACTCAGTAGTTCGCTTAGCCCAGCACTGGTCTTTGCGTTATTTACTCATCGACGGCAATGGAAACTTCGGCTCGCCTGGAAATGATCCAGCGGCCGCGATGCGTTACACCGAAGCCCGTTTATCTCCAATCGCGATGGAAATGATGCGCGATATTGATGAAGACACCGTTGATTTTGTTCCTAACTATGACGGCCGCTCTCAAGAACCAACGGTTTTACCTTCACGTTTACCTAACTTACTTGTTAACGGCAGTGCGGGAATTGCGGTTGGTATGGCGACTAACATCCCACCACATAATTTGCGTGAAATTGGCGAAGCAGTAATTTTCGCGCTTGAAAATCCAGATATGAAGCCAGATGAACTTTTAAATAAGTTCTTAACAATTGTTAAAGGCCCAGATTTTCCAACTAAAGCGCTCATTGTTGGCCGCGGCGGAATTGAAGATGCATATCGAACTGGCCGTGGATCAATCACTATGCGCGCCGTTGTTCAAGTTGAAGAAATTAATAAACGCACGTGCTTGGTAATTAGCGAACTGCCGTACCAAGTAAACCCAGATAACTTAGCGTTGAAAATTGCCGAACTAGTTAAAGATGGAAAAATTAAAGGAATCGCCGATGTTCGCGATGAAGGTAATGAGCGCTTAGGTCAACGACTTGTAATTGTTTTGCAGTCAAGTGCCATTCCTAAAGTAGTTTTAAATAATCTTTATAAGCAAACACAACTACAAGACACATTTGGCGCCAACATGTTGGCCCTTGTCGATGGCGTGCCGCGCACATTGCGTCTGGATGAATTTATCCGCTACTACATTGAACACCAGATTGAAGTAATTGTTCGCCGCACTAAATATCGTTTAGCTGAAAAAGAAAAACGCGCACATATTTTGCAGGGTTACCTCAAAGCACTTGATGCACTAGATGCCGTAATCGCTTTAATTCGCGCATCAACAACACCCGAAGAAGCTCGCACCGGTTTGATGAAACTGTTGGATGTTGATGAAATTCAAGCTAACGCAATTTTGGATATGCAACTGCGCCGAATTGCAGCGCTTGAGCGCCAAAAGATTAACGATGAATTTGACGGCTTAATGGCTGACATTGTTGAGTTAAACGCGATTTTAGTCAGCCCAGAAAAGCAGCGCGACATTGTTAAAACCGAACTCACTGATTTAGTTGCTAAATATGGCGACGATCGCCGCACACAAATTGTGGCAAGTGAAGGTGATTTCAGCGCCGAAGATTTAATTCCAGATCAAGATGTAGTTGTAACAATTACACGCGGCGGTTATTCAAAGCGCACCATGGCTGATCTATACCGATCACAACGTCGCGGAGGTCGCGGAGTTAAGGGTGCAGCACTAAAAGAAGATGACGTTGTCGATCATTTCTTTGTTGCTTCAACACATGATTGGTTATTGTTCTTTACAAATCAAGGTCGCGTATATCGCGCTAAAGTTCACGAACTTCCAGATGCTGGACGCGATGCACGTGGTCAACATGTAGCTAACTTGATGGCATTTAAGCCGGATGAGAAAATCGCTGAAGTGTTGTCATTAAAGGATTACACAATTTCTCCATTCTTAGTTCTAGCAACTAAAAAGGGTTTAATTAAGAAAACGCCATTGAGTGAATTTGATTCACCGCGCACCGGTGGATTAATCGCAATCTCATTAAAACCAGGCGATGAAGTAGTTGGCGCATCACTTGTAAATGCCGGTGATGAACTTTTGTTAGTTTCAACGAAAGGTATGTCATTGCGCTTTACTGCAGACGATGATTCTTTGCGCCCAATGGGCCGATCAACTAGCGGTGTGATTGGAATGAAATTCCGCGCCGGAGATTCTTTGTTAACAATGGCACGCGTTAATTCAGAGTTAGCAAGTAACTCATTCGTATTTACTGCAACTGATGCGGGTTACGGCAAGAAAACCCCATTAGATGAATATCGTTTACAAGGCCGTGGTGGAATTGGAATTAAAGCGGCCAAGATCGATGAAAACTCCCGAGGCTCACTAGTGAGCGCTTTAGTTCTACGCGATGAAGATGAAGTCCTTGCGATCACATCAGCGGGAACAGTTATGCGAACTCCAGCGGCCGAAGTGCGCCAAACCGGTCGCGATTCAATGGGTGTACGCCTGGTGAACCTAGATGAAGGCGTTGTTTTGGTCTCGGTGACCAAGAACAGCGAAGATGAGATTTCGCCGAAAAGTTAGTATGGTTCGGCTCTGAGTTAAGCAGCTAACCCGCCATTTTGGGAGTTAGAGAAGTTCAAGGTAACCTTGCGCTTCTGCAATCGAGATTCATCTTTATTGCGGGCCTATAGCTCAGCCTGGTTAGAGCGCTTCCCTGATAAGGAAGAGGTCGATGGTTCGAGTCCATCTAGGCCCACCCCGCTCTCAAACGGGGACCTAGCTCAATTGGTAGAGCACCGCCTTTGCAAGGCGGGGGTTAGGGGTTCGATTCCCCTGGTCTCCACATGACAGATTTAAAGAATGTTTCTAGCGCGACCCTACATACATCACTCGGTGACATTGTCATCGAGCTATTTCCTAATCACGCACCAAAAACAGTTGCAAACTTTGTTGAGTTAGCAACGGGTGCAAAAGAGTGGACTGATCCACGCACTGGAAATAAGACAAAGGCAAATCTTTATGACGGCACAATTTTTCACCGCGTCATCGACGGCTTCATGATTCAAGGTGGAGATCCACTTGGTCAAGGAACTGGCGGACCTGGTTATCGATTCGCCGATGAATTTCACGGAGAGTTAGTTTTTGATCGTCCATACATTCTTGCGATGGCCAACTCAGGTCCAGGAACAAATGGTTCACAGTTCTTTATTACGGTTGCACCAACTACATGGTTAAACCGCAAGCATTCAATCTTTGGTGAAGTAAAGGATTCGGCTAGCCAGGCTGTAGTTGATGCCATTGCTAAAGCAAAGACAGGTGCTCAAGATAAGCCTTCAACACCAATCACAATCAACAGCGTCACCGTTGCTTAAACGCTCAGCTACTTACTCTTTAATCGCAGTCATCTGCGGTGCATATCTGCTGCAGCTGATTGTTCCCTCAATTCAAACGCATTTAGTTCTGCCCAATTTAGATTATTTAAAAGCGACTAACGAATGGTGGCGCTTATTTACCGTAGCCCTTGTTCACGCCGGGCTCATGCATTTAGGTTTTAATATGTACGCACTCATGGTTTTAGGAAATCCCCTTGAAGCGGCTTTTGGAAAAAATAAAGTACTGATTATTTTCTTTTTCTCTTTACTCACCGGATCATTAACATCGGCTTACTTTGCATCACCACTGAGTTATTCAGTGGGTGCATCAGGTGCGATCTTTGGTTTATTTGGGGCTTTAGCAATTGTTGGAAAACGAATCGGCGCAGATACGCGTTCGATCTATGTCATCATCGGAATTAACTTTGCGATCGGTTTTGTTTTAGGGGGAGTGGATTGGAAAGCTCACCTAGGTGGTTTGGTGGGCGGATTAATTGCCGGCCAACTCGTTCTCAATAAGCGCTAAAGAGTTATCCACAGGCGTTACCCACAATGTGGAGAGTTACAACGGTGTAATTAAAGAGGTATTAGCGCCAGCGGGTGGCGAGTGAAAAGCCAACGCCGATGAAGCCAAAACCAATAATCATGTTCCAAGCGCCGATACCTGAAATTGGATATTTAGTTTGAGTGACGTAGTACGTAACGATCCAGAAAAGGCCGATAAGAAAGCCGGCAACCATCGTTGGAGCTAGCCATTTAGGGCTCTCAAGCGGCTCGTGCGGTGTGTGGGCCACAACATCTTGAGTGTGTGCGCGGCTTTCTACAACTTTTTTACGGAGCTTTGATTTAGGCATACGCGAAAGATACACCATGAGTAAGAATGCTCCTATGGCCACCCGGATCCTCGTCGTCGATAACTACGACTCCTTTGTCTTTAATTTGGTGCAGTACCTGCAGCAATTAGGCGCCGAATGCACAGTCGTGCGAAACGATGCCGTGGCCGCTGAAGATGCCGCTAACTATGACGGGGTACTTATCTCGCCCGGACCTGGAGTTCCAGAAAAAGCTGGCGTGAGTGTTGCGATGATTAAATTTTGTGCAGCCAAAAAGATTCCATTGTTTGGAGTTTGTTTAGGTCACCAAGCAATTGGCGTAGCTTTTGGTGCAACAGTTTCTAGAGCACCAGAATTACTTCACGGAAAAACTTCACTCGTGCATCACCACCAACAAGGAGTTTTCGAAGGTCTGCCTTCACCATTTACTGCAACGCGTTATCATTCACTATGTGTAGAGCGCGATACGGTTGGTGCCGATCTAGAAATTACTGGAGCAACTGAATCAGGAATTGTGATGTCGATGCGCCACCGAACTTTGCCAATTGAAGGTGTGCAGTTCCACCCCGAATCAGTTTTAACTGAACATGGTCATCGCATGTTAGCTAACTGGTTAACAATGTGTGGAGATACAAGCGCTCGCCAAAAAGCCGTTGGTTTATCACCAGTAGTTGGAACGCGTTCTTAAGGGGCTTTGTTCACCGTAATCGTTACTGATTTACCAATTGTTTGTGTTGTACCGCCATCAGGTGCCTGTCGGATAACCGTTCCAATTGGCGCAGTTGCATCGTAAGCATCTATTTCTTTAACTAAGAAGCCGGCTTGAACTAAAATTGTTTTTGCTTGAATTGCATCAATTCCAATCAATGATGGAACATCAACTTGACCACTTGCAATTTGAAGAACAACGCCAGTACCTGCAGTAATGGTTGAACCAGGATCTGGTATAACTTTCAAAACCGTTCCTAATGCTTGATCCGATGCAACAGCTTGAGTTTGTGCGATAACTAAACCAACTGCCGCTAAAGCGGCACGCGCATCATTTAAAGACATACCCACTAAATTCTCTGGGATTGCCGCATCGCCCGGGCCATCTGAGATGGTTAACACAACACCAGAACCCTTTTGGGCTTTGGTTGTAGCAAGAGGGATCTGACTAGCAACTCTATTTAAAGGAATCACAGCATCATGTGCATGCTGAATTGTTACAACATAATCTTTTAACATCGCTTGCGCATCAGCTTGTGTTAGCCCAACTACATTTGGGATTTGTGGACTAGAGGCCGAGTTAGAACTTGGGCGGGTTATAAATAGCCCGGCGCCAATTAGCCCAACCGCCATAACTGAACTGAGGGCAGCAATTAAGATTTTACGGCGCGAAATTTTAACTTTAGGAATTGTTGTAGTTAAAGCTTGGCCAGTACCAATTTTAAATAAATCATCTAACATCAAGCCCGCTGACTGATATCTATCCTCAGGTTTCTTAGCTAAGGCAACTGCCAGAATGATGTCGACACCTTCTGGAAGTTCAGGTTGAATTTTGCTGGGTGCAACTAAAACCCCAGATACATGTTGGTAAGCAATTGAAACTGGCGTATCTCCAGAAAATGGTGGCTTGCCAGTCAAAACCTCATACAACAAACATCCCGTTGAATAAATATCACTACGCAGATCAGCAACTTCACCCAAAGCTTGTTCAGGGGATAAATACTGCGCAGTGCCAACAATGTTCCACGTGCTAGTCAACGTGGCACCTAAATCAGCTAAAGCGCGGGCAATTCCAAAATCCATCACTTTTACATCGCCATGATCAGTAATCATGATGTTGGCAGGTTTAATATCGCGGTGAACAATCCCACGCTCATGTGAATATTCCAGCGCAGCTAAAATTCCTTCACCAATTTCCAGCGCGCGCTTAAGTGGAACTCGTTCTCCTCTATGAATTAATTCGCGCAAGGTATAACCCGAGATAAGTTCCATAACAATGTATGGCGCTGGATCTTCCCCAGAGT
>Ga0194044_10001716_pt1 | contig 11108 bp, 8 predicted proteins | sample JunL4417m_MetaG_FD_155460 | JGI IMG/M metagenome (GOLD analysis project Ga0194044, IMG submission 155460) | Anoxic zone freshwater microbial communities from boreal shield lake in IISD Experimental Lakes Area, Ontario, Canada - Jun2016-L442-17m | ecosystem: Environmental > Aquatic > Freshwater >...
TTGATGTACCACAATGCTGCATAATACATCATCATCGCTTACCAATCAACGATTTCTTGGCGATGAAAAGACATCAAGCCATATTTTTCGGGGGTATTCTTTGTTGTGAATCACCTAATATCTCCTCGTTATCGGCATCGAGAATAAACAACGTCAATTTTTGCCCATAGCGGCCTTCCGCTCCAGAAACCTTTTTCAGCTTTACCTGTCGGATGTCATCTTTCGGACTGACCGCGATATCTCTTGATTTGAAAAGGATATTTCCGGATGCTGTGTCCCGAATTTTGACGGTAATCTGTCTGCCAAGATAGCTGCCGTCAATCTCACCTAAAATGTCTTTCTTTCCTCTCGTCTCCGGTTCTATTTCGACAACCGGTTCCAACGTCGTAATCTCAGCGACAGGCTTCAGGACAATACCCGTCTTTTTCGCCTTTTTCGTCCACTGAATACAAACCAGGGGGATTAGCAATTCCTGCAAAGTCGCACCTCGATGGAAAAAGCCGATGCCGCCATAGGTCTTGAAGGCGTTGACGCTTCGGGGAGTCAGGCATTCCAGGTCGCTGCCGGCAACTTTTGTCCGAATGGCCGTCTTGTGTTTAAGATTTTTTCCTACGATGGCTCGTCTCGCCTTCCAGAGGATATCCCCATCGGGTTTTTCCATGATTTCATCGTCTCCGGGGACATAATGGAAATAACCATGATCCGTGGTCAGAAAAATACGCATATAACCGGCTTCCCTGAGCTTCCGGATGACTTGCGCATACCGTTCGAGGTAATCTCCGGCGCCGGAAAGGGCAAGCTCACCTTCATGCCCCTGAACGTCGAATTCATCACCAAAGAGAAAAATGAGCTTCCCCACGGGCAGTTTAATGCCGGTATTGATCACATCTGTCACTGCCAGGATATGGGATGGCTTCACGCCATATATGGCGTTCAACCAACTCCGCCGAGATTCCGCAAGGGATAGATTCTGATTAAACCCTTCAGCATGAACAGCCCAGCCCTTTTCCTGACCTACGGAGACCCGCAGGCTTTTCGCGAGGACAGGCAGGGCATAGGCCATACCCAGTTCCGTCGTTGTAGGTACTGGAGCCATACATGGGCGTACAGAGGCAACAGGTGATGTCTGGCCTTCATTAATCATCTCGGCCAGGCGTTTCCCCAGTTCGAAACGGAAAGCGTCAATCACAATGACTGCTGCTGGTTCTTTATTTTCCTCGATGCTTGCCTGCAAAGCTTCCCCGGCATAGGGCAGGTGAGTTTGCTCCGGCCAACCGGAATCATGGGCCGCGAATTCGGAGAAAGCTGTATTGGTCCGATCAAGGATTATCAGGAATGATTTTCTGAGTGTCTTCTGTGCCTCAAAAAGGTCTGCTTCTTCAATGGACCATTCCTGCATAAGACTATCTCCTTCAGTATCCACCTGCCATCCCTGCTCGACATACCAGTCAATGGCGTCCTTCAGAGTGTGCCAGTTTTTCTCCACGCCTTCATTTTCCCGGAGTATCTGCGCTGCTTTTCCCAAACTCGCCAGGATATCCCATGGCACCCTTTTTTTTGTCCATTGGCCCCAGAAGCTTTGGGCATGATGTAGATAGCTTTCTCTTTTTCGGGTAAGATAAGTAGCCAGCTCCAGGAAATTCTCAAATTTGTTGATCTGCTTTATTTCGTTTTCAAATGAGGTCTTTTCTGCCCTGTAGGAGGCGAAAGGCTCGGACAGGGTGAAGGAGCGTTCCATCATCATGGACTGAAGGTTCAGAAGGGTGTCGGCCTTTTTTGCCAGATTCTCTAATTTAGATTGAAGCTGGATATCCCGTTGCCACTGATCCAAAAGTTCCATCGCCCGTTTTCTGCTGTTTCCCGATGGGATGATCCAGTCCGATGTGGAGAAGCCATCCTCTCCAAGTTTGAGCGCTGCATCTGTGGCCAGGAGTCGAGCCACTGCACGGATACGCCATTTATCCAGTTCATCCAAATCCGGCATCGGAAAGCCGAAATCAACGGTGACGCGGCGTTTGAACAGGTTTCTTTTCTCTTCGCTGATTTGATTTGCGATGGGCTTGCCCACATCCGCAAGTACGAGGAGAATCGTCCCCGCCGAAATCAGTTCATCGGGAGTAATTTTTTTCCATCTGGCGAGCGGTTCATCCAGTTTTGCCAAGGCATAAGCCAGGAGGTCCTCCTTGACTTCGTCTTCCTGTGACCGTGTAATTTCCACACCGTATTCGCGCAATGCTTCCAGTAGGGAAATTTCCCTAAACGATGCCTCGCCGGCAAAAACCTGCAAATAACTGAGATCCTCCTTCTTTCTCGGAAGCCAGATCACGCGAGGCCTGCGCTCTTCAACGGCGAAACGATGCCGGAGCAACAATTCATGGCCTTCTTCCGCCCACAATTCATTAGTATCCCCACAGGTCTTCTGGAGAAGTTCTTTCCACTCTCTTGCAGGGTCGCACCAGATGATAAACGGCGCGGGTTCAACCGATTTGGATAAAACTGATTGGATCTGTTCAAACAGGTAATTTTTAAAAGAGCGATCTCTCATTTATTGATCAAATTCCTTTCCATTTTGTCAATGAATGCAAAGATATCCGGATTTCCAGAAAAACCTTCGACATGATCGGCGCCGATGTGAACAGGACATTCATTCAGTCGGGCTTCAATCTCATTGAAATGGCTACGAACCCTTTCATTCATGCCAATGCCTCCTGATGGAGCAGCGATAAACGATTTTCGATGCCAGCAAGCATGTCAACGGTCGCCGACCATTCCACATAATCCATATCGTCGCCCATTGCCCCCTTCTCGTAGCGTGTGTAGAATTCTTCCGAGTTCAGCCCGTATTTTTCTTCCAACTCGGTTTTCTGCATTAATAAACACTGTTTTAGTTCATCCATCCGAGAGGCCTCGCGTTTCAATATACTCCCACCAGCCCGGTTTGGGCAGTTTTCCTTCACGACACCAGCGACGCTCGTCGTCGCGCCAGGCGGCTCGGTCGGCAATGGACTTCACCACATCCTTGCCTGCCAGTACGTCCGCTGCCAATAATCCAGCCTTCTGCAATGGTGCGATATTCACCCGCACGCCGTCGTTGATATCAGGCTGGTAAAGGCTTTCCTGCCGGATGAATTCCGCGACCGTCTGCGGCGGCGGACGCTTTCCATTCAGGCTGGACAGTTGATCATACATCGACTGTTCCGCAAGCCATGATTCGCAGGCAATCGCTTCCGGCCAAGACCAGGATTCAACAGCGTACCGCACAGCTTTCCCCCGACCAGACTTTAAAGTCAATTCTTTTTGCCAGGCATTGATATCGGATTTCATGGCATTGATTTTTCGATTCATATCCGACTGTTCATCGTAATCGCCTTTCGGATGGCGGAATTGATCTTTCAGTAACTGATGCTCTTTCTTTGCATCCCTGATTTTTTCGGAAATCGGTTTCAGTATCATGGCATCAAAAGTCTTCCACCAGACAGCACAGGCACATCTCAGGGCTTCTGTAATCATGGCATCCGACTCGGCGCAGATTATTTCCGCCAAGTCTTGTGCTGTGGGATCGTCGTCCTGGGTTTTTTCAGGCGGCGGCTTAGGGCCAACGGCGGCGCAATGGCAATCTATATGGGTTATGGCGTTCGTGATCCAGGTAGAAAATTCCTCATGGAGGCCCGTCTTATCGGCCTGATCTCGCCAGTTCACCAAATGGCCTGCCTGAATCGCACCGCTCAGTTTTTTTAGCCACCTGGCTTTGAGGCAGAGCATGGCATCGTTGATGGCATACTGGCGAAGCTGAGGCCGGAGAGCTTCCGGCCCAAAACCCGATGCACTGACTTCAGTCAAGACAACTTCGAAAGCCTTAAGTTCCTGGATTCGATATCGTAGAGAATCTTTCTTTTCTTTCTGTTCGTCATTAAGGTCTCCGGTTGTGTTCTCCAGGCTGCGTTGTTCCATCTCCAGACGTTTCAACAGCAAGATAACATATTGGTTTTTGAGCTTGGGCAAGATGTCGCCGTCTGTTTTTTGGTAATAGATCAGGCATTCAAAGGCTGCATCCTGTCGGGGACGGCTGGCCCATTTGCTGCTGGAAATATGCCAGGCGATGGGGCGCTTTTTGAACTGGGAGGTGTGGTGGCGAAAGAAGTCCTTCCGGACCCATTCTGCCAGAGGTTTACCCATGATGTCTTCAAATGTGTTTTCTTCCGACGATACCCGTTCATCTCCATAGTCGGCAGCCAGACGTCCTCTTAGACGAGCATTCAGGGTGGCTTCATCCGTTCCTTCTATCAGGGGAATGATTCCATCATCATCCGCCCAGGCTGGAACTGGCTCACCTGCTTCGATCTGCCTCGGCCAACGGTGGCCCAGAAGTCTGAGAATTAAGACCGTGAAGCGGTCCTTCGTCAAACGCTGTTCCTCTGGCAGGCAGCGCCAACCATCGTTTTCTATTCCTTCCTTGAGCATCCAGTAAACGGAAATGGGATGGACCTTCATTTTTTGGGAGAGTTCTTCGATGAATGTTTCGGCAGGAATAGGGATGTGTGCACCGGCGATTACTTGCTCTTCATCTTCGTCTGAAGCTGCTGTATTATCTACATTTTCTGTTTCTGCATTGACACCAGGGCCTGCTTTATAAAGCAGTCTCAGTTGGTACTTCAGGTTGGCTAAATTGTCAGGACTACCATATAGTCGCTGATGTAATCTCAAGAATTCTGATAGTCCGGTAGGTAATCCAGAGATTAGAACGTTCAACGTGACATCAGGGAAGGTATCGTAATCACGCACTAACGGGAGCCAAGCAGCCGGTGTGCCAGTTTCATGAAGTATAGCGAGCCTATCACCTTCATTGAGTTCGTAAGCATCAAATAACACGCTTTCAGAAAATCCTTCAATTGTGTGCAAGGCGGCAGCAATTGGATAGTAGAAAGCTACCTCTGAATCCAGCAGAACAAAGTTTGTCGGATTACAAGCTCTCTCAAGTGGATTCTGAGCAGTAAGAGAATGCTTGAGATCAATACAGATACTCTCAATATCTCCAAACAGTGACTGCGGTAAATCAACAACAGGAAGGCTTGCAAGACTGCCCAAACTGAACATAAAGGACCGTGCAACAACGCGCAATAAATATGAATTAAATCTGGAATTCAGCATAGCAAGATAGCCATGAACTTCTTCCTTCGGGAAAATCCCCGGACCAGACTTACAGAAGGTCTCTCCCGCCCGTATTCTTCGAGCTCCTAATGCTCCTCTTGCTGCTTCCGTGTAAGTAATTCCTATCCCAAACATAAGTTGTTCGTTCCTGACATAGGAGGCACTACAATTTTTGATTCGAATCCCATCAAGTTCCCATTCAAGAACAAATCTTTTGAATCCCTCCCATTTGCTGTAACCACCCCCTCTCGAAGCCCAATACCAACGTGTGCCTGTTGGTACCTCCCAGTTACCTCTCATAAAACGTTCGTTATTCCCTGTAGTGGATGGTTCGGCAAGGTGAGCAACATCTTGGAGGGTCTTTCCAGCCAAAACCTTAAATAACCGCTCTCGTAACCAGTAACACAAAGGCGCTTGTGGTATGTCAAGAAAGCGCATCTGGCGCGAACGGAATACAACATTCTGCGAGCAATCGGCAACTGAAGCCTTCATCTCCGTTTCACGCCTCCCTTACGTCGCAGACCGAGCCCAAACAGGTAAATGTCCGGAACATCGATACGGTCGTTCGTTCGCTCTCGAAAAACGCCCAATTCCACCAGATAGTCAATGAGTTCCCTTCCATTCTGTGCAGGCGGGTCTATTTTTTTGACTCCCTCTCCCCAGGATTCATTCCAGTGCTGGTCAAGCAGTTCCTCTAACTCGCGTCGTTTCCATGGAGACAACCTGTCCTTTGCTATCCGTTCCCTGACCCCGTGCAACCAGGGCCACTCATTGTGGATGGCCTGCTCGACATGATCTGCCGAGACATCTTCGAGAGCCTGTCGAAGCGAAGTAGGATGAAATAGTTTGGGTGGCGTGGCGCGAGGATTTCCGCGTTCCTTTTGCGCCGCCTGCTCGAAGAGCCTGACCAATTCTCTTGGCGTGGCGCATTTGTGGCCGTCACGAAGATGATCAAGTACCCAGTTGAAGCTTTGCCCCTTGTTTGTGTTGGTGCCCATGTATTGTCCTACGGTACGTTCTATAAATGGGCGGGCATCCTCTGCTTTTTTCAGGTTCGGAATATGGCCGAATGTTTTGTGTGGTTCCTTGCTGAAGGGAATCCGAGCGCCCTTACAGTAATCGAACAACTGTTCATCAGTGTTTGCAATACGCTTAATGAGCATCGAGAAAAGATTCTGGTCGCTCCAGCCAAGCTCAACCCGATTGGCGGCCAGTTTGGCCAGGTCCGCCCCCCCAATTCCCGCGTGGCGCCGGAACAGATCCTTTCGCAGGAATATCTTGGCCCGGAGTCTCTGCCATCGTCTTGCATAACTGGACCAGAATGCAACGAGTCCCTGAATGGCTTTGGCCATTGCTTCCCAGTCGAAACCACCTAAAGTGTCCAGCTCGTCATAGCCAACAAACAGCCACTTATCCGAATCCTGGAGTTCTTGATCCAACCGGTCCAGAGCAAGTAATGGCTCATTTCCCGAATTTGCGAATGCATCGAGTACTTGATCCGGTGCGCCTCCGGGCAAATCAAGAAATTTCAGTTTTCCGGGATCGCTTATCTCGTCTTTAAGAACCCGTATGAGATATGCAAACCAAAGATCCACAGCCTGATCCGGTGTCTTCAGGGCGTTCGTCAGGCCTCGAGAATCAGCAAACTGCGCACCTATGGGGTATCCGGGTATCAACTTGATGAGATCAGCGTTTTTATAGGGTAATCGCAACTCGGGAGCAAAAGGTGCCAACGCAGACAACAGTCTGTTTTTGAAAACCGCATTGAAAAGAGCGGATTTGCCTGTTCCTCTCTCTCCCACCACAAGCATCACATCGGGATCGAAGGCACGAAGGTGCTGTCTGATAGGATAATACCGACATGCGAAAGACTCCCCAGGTTCCGATTCTGCCTGGCCGTAACCAAGGTTCGAAAGAAAATCCAGGAGAGTCTTCTGCGTGTCTTTTCTGAATTTACTCATTGCTTGTCACCTCTGAACCGGTTGAGAATACGGTTGGCAAGACTCTGGTAGTCCGGCGATTCCACAATCGTTCCTGCCACTTCATCGATATTGCGAAAATCAGACAAAACTTCGTCGTAGCGAATTGGGACCGGAACATGCGGTGCATCACTGCTTTCAATATCTTCAATACTCCAGAAATTATCCAGGCCGGACTCTGCATAGTAAAGCTCCGTGAATTCATCACTGGCTCTGTCTGCAAATCTTTGAGTTGCTTGCTTATTCAGTTCGGGTGCTCTTGCAACCATCGCCTGAACCATAATGCAGTCGCCTTGCTGCTTGTCTGCCCGGACCCGCTGAGCACCCAGACGCTCGATAATCAGCCTCAAGCCACGCCAACTCTGCTCGGAAGAGGTACCAAACAGCACATGCAAATGGGCGAAACCACCCAAAACCATGCCGGCAGTCTCGGCGAGTCCAGCGCGGAGATCCACTAAAAGCCAATGAGGGCGAAGTTGCGTGCGCACATCCTGGAGGAGCATGAAAAAAGGATGCTTTTGTTTGTCTTCAGGCCTCGGCGGTTCGAAATCCAGGCGAGCCAGCTTACCAAGGTATTCGCTGTCGACGCGTCCTGATGGAATCACCATAATTTCCCCTTTTCCCGTCACCTTTTCACGGCGGCAGGCATGGTAGTAATCCCGAAAATCTACCGGCCCAATAGGTTGTTCGAGCAAATAATCCGCTACACCCCATCTCGCCGTTGTTCCTTCCTCGTCGGCGGCCAGCAAAGTGCCTATACCGGGGGCATCGAGGTCCGAATCAATGACAGCCACTCTTTCGCCCTTTCGCGCCCGATGAATCGCAAAGGCAGCCAATGCGGTGGATCGGCCGACACCACCCTTGAAGGAATAAAAAACCACAATAGGAGGCTGCTTGGTACTCGGACGAACCGGCTTTTCCCAGGGAGGCTGATCCATTGGAGAAAACCATGCACCGCGTGACCGGTAGCGATCCAGAATGCGCAATCGGGATTCATCCGGATGTGGTTTGCTTTCCTTCCATGTGTTGTCATATACAAACTTGTCAGTATCCGACACTTCCTTACTCACAGTCCAGATGTCATCTGTCCAGATACCCTGGACCTCTTCACCCAGTTGCTTCCGGATTTCGTCGATCAAGTCTTGATGAGCGCCTCCAGGCCATACCACAAGGCGAAGTTTGCCATAGATATCTTCTATCAGTACCATTTTGCAATCAGGAGGAGCATTTCTCAAAGCAGTAATCAAAAGCATTACCGCCGAATGGCGTGCTTCATCCAAATGTTTGAAATTTATTGTCATAGCGTTACCTCGCCATCTTTGATAAGGCCCCAAAGCACGTGCTCATACAGACGTTTGGCTTCCGCCACCCAGTCCGAAGCAGTTGTTTTCGGAATGGTTCCTTCACAATGGTACCGAAGGGTTTCTTTCCATCCCGCAGGAGGATTGCCGTATGGAAGCCTTGTGACTGAAGAACCCAAAGGAAAATACCGTGCCGTTCTGGAAGACGGCATAGTTGCCAGCCTTTGCGCATCCACACTTAATTTATTGATGTCGTGAATCATGGGCACTCTGGAAGGCTGGTTAACCTGAATAATGGTTTTGAGAATACATTCCACTGCATATCCCGCCAGATAAGCTGCGCCATCATAGCGGCGCCTGTTCATGAGGGCTCGTGCATCCGTGTAGTGTTTTCTTGCTGCATCGGGATAGTCCTCGCCTGATAATTGCCGCATGTTCGACATCAATTGCCGCTCCTTGAGCCATTTTCGTTATAGATGGAATTGAGCGCCTGACGCAATAGTCTATCCTTCTCCTCCGGGCTCTTCGGTCCGATAAGGCGAAAGGCGGTCAGGCGGTGATCATTAGTCGGGACTTCCTTGGATAGAGTGAAGAGAACGATATTGACTACCTCACCGGAGATTTCCCCGAAAGCGCCCGGGCCAAGATGAGCCAGAGTCTCGATTGTGGTCTCCCTGAGGACACCCTTGAAGTCTGTAGTTTTTTTCAGCTTCTCCTTATCGAGGGCGCGTAGATCTGCAAAAGACCGTAGAAACATCCAGGATTGCTGGGTGACCATCGCCACCCGCCCCGTCTCCGGCCGGACCAGCTCCAGGCAGCGAAGGATGAAAGCTGCATAGAGATCGCGCTTTCCGGCGGTGAAGTGTTTTTCTACATATTGCTTCACCACGGGTCCCATGTTCTTGGAGCCCATATAGGGCGGGTTCGTAGCTACTACGTCATAGCGCCGGGATAGAAAATCGAAAAGGGACAAGCCTTTTCCTGCCGTTTCGCCGAAGAAACGTGAGGAGAAATCCGCAGAAGCAAATTCTTCCTTGAAATGGTCGCCCAGCCGAGCCAAAAGTCCTGACTTCCATTCTTTATATGACATAATGCCCAAAGGCAGTGATGTCTGCTCCGGTTTTTCCTGTTTTGCAAAGAGCGACTTCTGTTTGGGCGGTCCGGACTTTTCCTCATCAACGAGAGCCTTCAGGGATCGGAATTCCTTTTCCACAGGCTCTTCGATTTGGAGGAGTGCGCCCAGTTCGTCGGCGTGTCTTAAACTCGCAAAGATCATCTGGAGGGTGGACTTGAAAGGTTTGTCTTCCGGATGTTTGTCGAGAAAAGCCGAGAGATGATCCATGTTAGCGCCGGCATGGATATTAGTTGCCGCCAGATTGATACGTGTCGGTCTGAATGCCCCATCCTTTTCCTTTGCCTTCATGTACAGGGCGCAAGCGGCAATTTGAATGGCCCGTTCATCAATATCGATCCCAAAAAGATTTTGGCTCAGGATCGCCTCGCATATATCTCCGGGCGTCTTCAGTTTCCCTTCTTCCAGATACATTGCGTAGAGAAGATCAAAAGCCATGAGTAGAAAATGACCGGAACCGACGCAAGGGTCAAGAAAAGAAATCGATTTTAGCGATTTTTTCTTCATCTGCGCCCGGTCGGCATCACGGACGTAGTATTCCCAGGATTCGCAAAGGCGGGATTCTGGATACATAGCCATCCAGAGGGCCCCCAAGGAATTCTGAACGAGAAAATTGACCATGTAGGGCTCAGTGTACAACTGGGTGACGGGAATGATATCTGCTTTCTCAATCTTTGCGCCCTTGACGGTGCGGATATTTGCAAACACACGGTCCTTTTCTTCGGTGTTCCAGTATTGATAGGCCCAACCGAGGGTATCCGGTGCGGTGAATATTTCATCAGCAGCGGACAGCAACTGAATGCATTTTTTCAGGGCCGCCACGCCAGGTTTCAGGGCGATTACTGGTTCATCTGGGCTGAAAAGTAGGGGGAGTTCCTCCGCCCGCTCTACAAACTCAGCAGTAAGCGCGGCATAGAGGCCATCGTCTTCTCCGGCGCAGATCTCCGGGTTTTGTCTGGTCAGGCGATGATGCTTCAGGGAGCGGCCACCGTAATTGTCCTTCTGGATGATGACTTCGTCGATCAGTGTCCGAGCTTCCATACACCGCAGGGCGATGAGCCGGTTGACCCAGGTATAGGCTGACTCCTGAAGAAACTCTCCTATTGCATCTTCCCGTGTGCGTCCCGATTGTAGGGAAGATTGGATAAAAGCGTCCACAATCAGCCTGGTGCGTCGATCGTCTTCGCATAGATGGGCAAGCTGTTCGAGTGGCATGGCTTCACGATTCTTGCGAACACCCAGGGCGGCCAAACGCTCCTCCAAATCGCCAGGATGCCAGTCGCCGCCGCTGTCATAATACCCTTCCATGGTATGACGGAGGTATAGAACGATAGATTTGAGTTTGGTTTTATGCTGAGATTGCATATTCAGGAAAGTTCCAGCTCATCGCCCTGATCCAGGGCAGCGTTTATTTGTGCATCCAGATCGTTTTTCAAACCATTCCATTCGGTTATATTTTTTATTCTTCTTGGGGAGACAATTAACTTGATCTTTCTGACCTGCTTATTACCGCCGCCACCGCTACCACCATCACCACCGCCGCTACCG
>Ga0194044_10001718_pt1 | contig 11093 bp, 8 predicted proteins | sample JunL4417m_MetaG_FD_155460 | JGI IMG/M metagenome (GOLD analysis project Ga0194044, IMG submission 155460) | Anoxic zone freshwater microbial communities from boreal shield lake in IISD Experimental Lakes Area, Ontario, Canada - Jun2016-L442-17m | ecosystem: Environmental > Aquatic > Freshwater >...
AACCAGAGAATCGCTCTGGAACTGAGTGATCGGGGCTACATAATCGATAACGGTGTTATCAGGTTCCAAGGGAGTATTGAAACCCTCAGAAAGAATGAGGAAATACGCAAGAAGTATCTGCTCGTATAGTTTTTTGAACCCGCCCCCTGAGTTGTGTTCCGTGTTACGGGGACTCCGCACTCAATTTGGGCCACGTTTCGAGGATTGAGTATGGTGTCCCAAAGTTTGATGAAAACCATTGGTTGAGCGTATACCCAATGTCCGAATTCCGAAGGCTCATGCCAACCTCACCTACTGAATAGCTATTTCAAGCAAAATCTTGTCATAATTGACTACCGGGGTTGTCTTGCCCCTGCCTTCATCACTTCTCTCCAATTCGATAAATCCCGCCTCAGCAAGAAATTGAACATCGTCATAAGTATTCTTTATGTCTCTTCCAAGAATTTTCGCCAATTGATATATAGAAGAAGGATGCGTTTTCTTGACGGTTTTGATAATCCATAATCGTTCCTCGGTAAGAACTTTCCTCATTGCTTCCAGATTCTCAAAATAAATCCCGTCGTGTTTTCTGACCCTTTTGCCCTTGTCAATTCGGTTCCACGCCTCTTTGAGTTCTTCGGAAAGTTCATCTGTTGATCTAATTGCTATCCTAATATTTCTGACTCTCATAATTGACCTCTCTTGAAGCGTTCAATATCCCCCATGAAATCATCCCATAACTTATCAATGCCTTCAAAAGTATAAGAAGATTCCTGATCCAGATAATGCTTGTGATCACCTTTGCTTTCGGCATTGTCATAACCGATAATTCTCTCTCCATCGACTATGAAGGCAAGAGAATATTTTATCCCGTGGGGTTTATCTTTGCTCCTGACGATTTTCCATATCTTGATCTCCAGTATCGGTCCGTCCGCCAAGTATTGTTTAATATGGTACAAGAGTTCCGCTTTCATATTGGTATCAATATACCATATATTAACTTTCGAACAAATCAAATCAGCCGCGAAAAAGGGACTTCCAAAGCTTCCAGAGGAGGTCACTGACTTTTTTCCGCGGGAAAACACAACTCAGAATGTATATAAGTTCAAGACCAGATTCAAGCGCACCTGGAGAGAATCCCACTGTAAGGCATGAGGATCGGTCGCGCATAGTTTTTCATAGAAAATGATTTTCGTGTCTTGACTTAGACGGAATAAATAGTAGACTAAATAAGTAAGCTTTGTGGCGCGAAAGGGCCAAAATGCTGATCAGATCTGTAGCAATAATGGTATGTATCTCGTTGGTGGGCATGACGGTAGTGCCTGCTTCGTGGCTCCCCTGTTGCTGCAAGTCCAAAAGCAAGTCGTTAGAATCTGAGAGACCTATTGCGTCCTGTTGTGCTGAGAAATCTTCCATCAATTTTACGATACCTAACTCACAAGGACATTCCTGCTGCCCGGTCAATCTGAAGGATGATCGATCCTGTGCCTGCAGCAGCGCTATTAGGGGAATTTGCAGTGCGTGCAGATGCGCAGAACAGATGCAAATAGTTGCTCTGTCCGGATATTCCGCTCAAGAGGAAACCAGTAGAGACCGTCTGGTAACACTATATTCACTTTTTCAGTCCTCGGTGATCGTGCTTGCCAATAATTCAGTTCCTGTCAAGGATGTCAATCCGCCGGGCATGGTCACTCTTCTCCGAACTTTCATCCTCGTATGTTGATTCTCTCCTGTTGACAATCTTGATCTAAACACCCTAATTTAATCCAAATACGGCCGCAACAATTCAAGTGAAGAGCATTGCGCCGTCATATCGGTCCGTTTACAAGGATCGACTAAAATGAATGGGAGTACTGGCATGTCTGTCGAAAGAAAAATGAAGAAGATCAACATGGATACGTTGGAAAATGCTGAACGAAAAATCTCCGTCAGCAGACTGCGCAGGGTAGGGGTTGCTCTGATAGTACTCGTCCTGCTGGGTAGTGGCGGATACGCTGCGTACAGAATGATGACGGGTCAGGTAATAGGGTCGCGTTTCACCGTCAACAAGATGAACTGTCCTGCATGTGTCATCACCGTCAAGGAAGTTACCGGCAAGATCCCCGGAGTGGTAGAGACCGTTGTGAGCTTGGCGGCTCAGGACGTCACGGTGAAGTTCAGGGAAAAACAGACCAACCCTGAGACCATTCAGGAGGCGATAGCGCGAGCTGGATACCCGGTCAAGCTTGACGGCTTGTTTAAGCCCATGGGTTCGGGGATCAACGAGGTCCTCGTGGCCGATGTCAATGGAAAGCCTTTGTTTGAGCGGGATTTGAAACTTCCATTGGATGTGGTCAAGAAAGAAACCAAGGCTGATCTGCCTTCCGCTTTTTTCTCCGTAGTAGGTAAAAAGATTCTTCTTGATGCGGCCGATGCTCAGATGGTTGTTGTGCAGCCTTACGAAGTTGAGGAGGAGGTCCAGAGAATATTTGGAGAGCAGGGATCATCACGAGAAGAATTTCTCACCTGGATATCCTCCACGTACGGTTCGCCGGAGAAGTACTATCAGATAGTCGGCCAAAGGTTGGGCATACGTAAGCTTCTCGATGAAAATGTTCTTCAGGGCATTGAGGACCCCGTTGAAAAAAAGCGAAAAACCTTTGAGTGGGCCGGGAAGCTCTTCAAGGACGCAGATGTCAAGATTCTGGATCCGGGCTTGAAAGAGAAAGTTCGCGCTTCAGTGGGGCAAGACGAATGGAAAACCCTGTGGCCTAGAATGATTGCTCAAGACACCGAGCTGAAAAACCTGTTGGTCCAGTGAGATCAAGGATGCCGGCCGTTTCTCAAACCTGTCATTGGAAAACCGATGACCACAAGCTCTACTCAAAAGTTATCTCATTAAGAAAGGACGAATAAAATGTCACGAAAATACACCCAAACAAGAAATTCAACTGGGAAAATCATCCTGTTCGCGGTACTTTGCTGCGGATTTTTTGGATACACAGGTACGGCTGCAGCGTGGAATTTCACAGTTCCGGCTACCGAAGTTAAACCGCAGAACGGTGTTTTTGAATTTCCTGTATCAGCCTTTCAGGATGGAAAGGCAAAGCACTTCGAATACAAGCACTCTCCAAGCCAATGGGTACGTTTTTTTGTGGTGAAGAGCACGGACGGTGTTATTAGGGCAGCATTTGACGCTTGCGAAGTCTGCTACAAATCAAAGAAAGGCTACGTGCAGCAAGGGAACGACATGGTTTGTATCAATTGTGGTCTCAAGTTTCGGACCGACAAGGTGAACGAGATTAAGGGCGGCTGCAATCCTTCGCCTCTGAAACGAACCATTCAAGGTGACAAGATGATAATCACCCAGCAGGACGTGCTGACCGGACAAAAATATTTTCAGTAGGGGGATGCAATGAAACTTCACGATATAGCGTTCAACAACCTGAGGCGAAGAAAGGGCAAGGTGTTCTTCTTGGTGATGGGGCTTCTTGTGGGAGTGGCTTCAGTGGTTGCTCTACTCACTACTACCAGCACTCTGGAAGAAGACATTGCTCACAAAATGGACGAGTTCGGGGCAAACATCCTGATCACACCGCGCTCCGAAGGTCTGTCTCTCACTTATGGAGGCCTGAGTTTGGGAGGTCTTTCGTTTGACATCAAGGAAATCTCTCAACAGGACTTGGACAAGATAAAGACCATAAGCAACGCCGCTAATATAAGAATCGTAAGCCCGAAGGTCTTTGGGGTTTTTGAAAGCAACGAGAATAAAGCCCTCGTTGTAGGTGTGGATTTCCAAGCGGAACTGTCTCTGAAGAAATGGTGGAAAATCACAGGTAAGCAGCCTGAATACGAGGATGAAATCCTTGTGGGGAAGGAGGCCGCTGACCGCTTCCAGCTCAAAACCGGTTCTTCAGTGGATATAAAAGGCGAAACCTTTAACGTTGCCGGTGTGCTTGAAACAACCGGATCCCAGGACGATAGTCTCCTTTTCATGGCTCTTCCGGTTACGCAAAAGTTGTTCGGCAAAGAAAATCAGGTGGGCATGGTTGAGGTTGCGGCACTCTGCAAGAATTGCCCTATCTCAGAAATAGTCGCCCAGATTTCAGAAAAGATCCCTGCTGCCAAGGTTACGGCAGTCCAGCAGGTAGTTGAGGGTCGTATGGATACGCTCCATAACTTCCGCAAGTTTTCTCTCGGCATCTCCGGTCTGGTGTTGTTTGTAGGGTCCATGGTTGTCTTCGTGACAATGATGGGAAGTGTGAATGAGCGCACACGAGAAATAGGGATATTCAGCGCAATAGGTTTTAGAAAATCTCACATCATGCGCATCATCCTCCTGGAAGCCTTCGTCGTCTCATTGGTTGCCGGGATAGTCGGCTATCTTGCAGGGATCGGTATCACTCGCTTGCTCTTGACCTTCCTGACCGATCATGCGCCTCATTTTTCTCTGGATCCGATGGTAGCTGCCGGAGCAGTCTTTCTCGCTGTGTTGCTCGGCCTTGTGGCATCCCTTTACCCTGCAATGACAGCATCCCGGATGGATCCCAGCGAAGCCCTACGGACGTTATAAGGAGGTTCCAATGAGTTACATCGTCGCTGATAAGGTTGCAAAAGAATTCGGCAACGGTGACGGCAAGGTTACAGCGGTTCGCAGTATAGACCTGTCAATTGAACAAGGTGAGTTCATATCAATTATGGGTGAGTCCGGTGCGGGCAAGAGCACGCTGCTGTCCATGCTCGGTGGGTTATTGAGCCCCACGAGAGGCCACATCAACATCGGCGGGATCGACATTTATTCTCTTAAAAGGGACAAGCTTGCCGATTTCAGACGAGAGTTTATGGGATTTATTTTTCAATCGTTTCAGCTCGTTCCCTATTTGAATGTTCTTGAAAACGTCCAGCTTCCTCTCGCTGTTACGCATCATTCCGAAGCTGCCAAGAAATCGCTGGCTCTATCGGCTCTGGAGAGAGTTGGGCTGAAGGATAAAGCTCACCGCTTGCCCAACCAAATCTCAGGTGGTGAGCAGGAAAGGGTCGCCATAGCACGAGCTGTGGTAAACGAACCGCCCATCCTGTTTGCAGATGAGCCGACGGGCAACCTGGATTCCAGAAACTCCGCCGAGGTCATGAACCTGCTCAAAAAGCTCAACTCAGAAGGACAGACCATAGTCATGGTCACCCACAGCAGGCTCAATGCGGAGTACGCAGATCGCATTGTGGAAGTCGCCGACGGCGGGATTAAGGATATGCCCGTAATGCGCGCCGTGTGCTGAGGACCAAACCCAAAGTAGACCGTACGCGTACCAATCTACCACTCTTGCCAGGAGGAACAACCGTGAATATGAACTGGTCCAGCTATACTCACAGTGGAAGAACAAAGGCAATTCTCCTCCTGGTACTCATTCTTATTTCATTTTCAGTCGGTTTCTTTCTTTCTGGGAGATCTAAGACCGGCGTTGATGGAGTACCCCTCCCAGGAGATTCAGCGAGCCTCGCAGTTCGTGACGCAGCTTCTGGGAATTATCAGAAGGAAGCTCTAAAGGCGCAACTCTGGACGTGCTCCATGCACCCCCAGATCAAACTCCCTAAACCAGGGAAGTGTCCCATTTGCTACATGGACCTCATTCCCCTTGAAACCGGCAGTACAGATTCGCCAAAAGGGCTGCTTCGCCGGTATTCCATGTCAGATCAAGCAAAGAAGCTGGCGGAGGTCGAGACTTCCGAAGTAATGAGGCAGCGGGCGAAAATCGAAGTGCGAATGCTGGGTATGGTTTACGAGGACGAGACAAGGGCCGCTGTGTTGACCTCCAGAGTGGATGGCCGCCTGGACGAGATCTATGTAAACTTTACCGGCGTTCAAGTGACCAAGGGTGATCCCATGGTTACCATCTGGAGTCCGACTCTCATAAAAAGCCAGGTGGAGCTGTTTGAAACCATACGAGGTAGTGAACCCGACGAATCAGTCATAAGAGGAGCAGAAGAAAAGCTCATTCAATTGGGTCTGACCAGAGAACAGATCTCTGAAATTAAAGAGAAAAAGAAGCCAATTTTGAATGTTACCCTCAAAGCTCCAATAAGCGGAACGGTAATGAAAAAATTCGCGGTCCTAGGGCAGTTTGTGAAAGAAGGGACCGAAATGTACATCATTAACGATCTGTCGCACGTGTGGATCAAATTGGATGCATACGAAACTGATATCCCGTGGATCAGATACGGCCAGGATGTGACATTCACTACGAAGTCAGTTCCAGGACGGAAATTTTCCGGTAAAGTCCTCTTTATAGACCCGATGTTGGATACAAAAACCCGGTCGGTTAAAGTTCGAGTGGAGGCGGCCAATCCTGACCTGAGCTTGAAGCCTGGCATGTTTGTGACCGCAGAACTGCAATCGGAAATCGATCAGTCAGGCAGAGTAATAAAGGCCGAATGGGCCGGGAAATACATTTGTCCTGTGCATCCCAGGGACGAGGCCAGTCCGGTGCCGGGAACCTGTCCGGAGAGCAAAATGGCATTGAAGCCCGCCTCGGCGTTTGGATATGTTGACGAAAAGGACCCGGTATTCCCTCTCGTTGTTCCTGCTTCAGCCCCCCTTATCACAGGAAAAAGAGCGCTCGTTTACGTAGAGGTGCCCCAGAGCGACCGACCTACGTACGAAGCCCGAGATGTCGTGCTCGGGCCTCGGGCAGGCGATAATTACTTGATCTATGAAGGGCTAAAAGAAGGCGAGAGGGTGGTATCTCGCGGTAACTTCAAGATCGATAGCGCAATGCAGATTCTTGCAAGGCCAAGCATGATGAACCCTGTACAGACTACAAAAACCGACCAGGCACAGGAAAAAATAGAGGAACAAGTCATCAGGAAGCTGACAGTCCCCAGAGCGTTTCTGAAGGAATTAACCCCTATCATTGGAGAATACCTGAAGCTGAAAGAAGCCCTGGTTGATGAAGACGCCGAGGCTGTGGGCAAACACGCGACCAGGCTCGGCGATCTTTTGAGAGACGTGAATGCACAGTCTCTCGATGGACGAGCCCGAGTCACTTGGAATGACCTTTCCACCACTATGATGAATGGCCTCGATGTAATAACCAGAACTTCAGACATCGAGTCTCGGCGTAAAGCATTCGATCCGGTATCCGAAGCATTTGTTCAGTTGCTCATGGGTTTTCGTCACGTAATGAGCGAGTCCTTGGTCGTTTTTCATTGCCCTATGGCATTTGATCGGCGAGGAGCCTATTGGGTACAGGCTGGCGAGGACAGGCTCAACCCCTACTTTGGCCGTAAGCCCTTCAACGGTCAAGACATGTTGACGTGCGGAGAGTTCGTGGAAAAGATTCCGCCCGAACCGGATGTAGCCCCCGCCAAGACTGATTTCGAGGATTCCGGGCCGAGTCAACCTGAACCACACCCCTCATCTGAATCAAGCGGCCTCAAACATGGGGACCATTCAGGAGACATGGTGGTGGAAAAATGATGTATCCACCTGCCAATCATCACCGACGCTTCGCTGAGACTGATGAATCGTTCTTTTCAAGAATGATGAGGGTGTGGATCGAACAGAAATTGCTGGTGGCAGTCTTGCTGTGCGCGACTATTTTGTTCGGTCTCGTGGTAGCACCCTTCGATTGGGAAATTTCCTGGCTGCCCAGACATCCGGTTCCCGTCGATGCAATCCCCGATATTGGAGAAAATCAGCAGATCGTTTTTACTACATGGGAAGGAAGGTCTCCAAAAGATATTGAAGACCAGATTACTTATCCCCTTACCGTGTCCCTTCTCGGCATCCCTGGAGTAAAGGCGATCAGGAGCAATTCTTTTTTCGGCTTTTCCACAATCTACATAATTTTCAAAGAGGACATCGAGTTCTATTGGTCTCGGTCACGTATCCTTGAAAAGCTGAATTCACTGCCTTCCGGAACCTTGCCCCAGGGCGTCCAGCCCGCCATGGGACCCGACGCCACTGCCCTTGGCCAGGTTTTTTGGTACACACTCGAAGGAGAGGGTTTCGGTCTCGAGGAACTGAGAACCATTCAGGACTACTACGTGCGCTATCTGCTCCAATCAGCAGGAGGAGTCAGTGAGGTCGCTTCTGTTGGAGGATATGTTAAGGAATACCAGATAGATATAAACCCAGAAGCGATGCGGGCTCATGGCATCACCCTGCCGGAGATTATTAGTGCGGTGCGAAGCTCCAACTTGGACGTTGGAGCGGGCACCATAGAGGTGAACAGAGTAGAATACACCATACGGGGTCTCGGATTTCTCCGATCTGTCCAGGACCTTGCGGACAGCGTGATCAAGACCAACGACAATGTTCCCCTCTTCATAAAAGACATTGCCACCGTATCCCTTGGACCGGAAATGCGACGAGGAGCTTTGGACAAGGAAGGAGCCGAGGTGGTCGGCGGCGTTGTGGTGGTGAGGTTTGGAGAAAATCCCCTACAGGTAATTAAGAACGTCAAGAAGAAGATCCAGGAAATCTCTCCCGGCTTGCCTACAAAGATTCTCCCTGACGGGCGAGTCTCACAGGTAAAGATCGTTCCTTTTTACGACAGGACCGAACTCATTCTCCAGACGCTCGACACTCTTAAGATGGCCTTGTCGGATCAAATTCTGGTCACGATCATTGTCGTGATCGTCATGATGAACCATCTGGTTGCTTCTGCTTTGATTTCTGCTGTTTTACCCCTCGCGGTACTGTTCACTTTCGTCATTATGAAATTCGTTGGCATTGACGCCAACATAATGGCCCTTTCCGGCATCGCCATCGCGATAGGAGTGATGGTAGACATGGGGATCATTCTTTGCGAGAACATTCTCAGGCACATCGAAGAAGCTCCGCCGGATCAGAGCCGTCTCGAAATCATTCGTGAATCTGCTGGAGAAGTCTACGGAGCCGTGATAACTTCTTCGTTGACCACAATAATCTCGTTCCTGCCCGTCTTCACTTTGACCGGCCCTGAAGGGAAGTTGTTCAAACCGGTCGCTTACACCAAGACCTTTGCAGTCGGTGCTTCCCTCATACTTGCTCTTGCACTCGTACCTCCACTCGCTCACATCGTGTTTTCCAAAAGTACTCTGCGGGAGAAGACCCTCATGATTGTCAACGGCCTGGTTGCTTTCATGGGTCTCGTGATCGGGTTCTCAATTTCATGGTGGCTGGGACTTCCTCTCCTGTTCGTAGGAGGCCTTAAGGCTGTTTGCAGTTTCTTGCCAGATTCAATACGGGAAAAAACTCCAACAATTCTCAACGTAGCTGCTTTGCTTTTCGTCGTGATCTTGCTGACAAAGCATTGGCTCCCTCTCGGGCTAGAGAAGGGAATCTTGAAGAATTTGATTTTTGCGTCCGGAATTATCTTCGGGTTACTCGCAGTGAGAAAGATCTTCACCACATTCTACAGGCCATTCTTAAGGTGGAGCCTTGACCACAAGCCTGCTTTTCTTGCCATTCCAGCATCCCTGGTTGTGTTCGGGCTCACGATCTGGCTCGGGTTCGATACTGTTTTCGGGTTTGTCCCGTGGATGACCGACAGTATTCTAGGCCAAAGGACGCAGGCAGTTGTCGTTCAGCACGATCATGGGCAGCAAGTAAAAACAGATGCGGTTCCTGCCAAGGCCGATGGGGTCAGCTTTGTGCGAACGACCTGGTTGTGGTCGAGGTTCTCTCATGCCTTTCCCGGACTGGGAAAGGAATTCATGCCGGATCTTGACGAGGGAGCATTTCTGTTCATGCCTACGACCATGCCCCACGCATCCATCGGTGAAGCACTGGACATCATTCAAAAACAGGACATGGCAATCCGATCAATCCCGGAAGTGGAATCCGTGGTAGGCAAAATAGGAAGAGTGGAGAGTGCACTGGATCCAGCTCCTTTGTCCATGGTCGAAACGGTGATCAATTATCTTCCTGAGTACGGAATCGATCAGGTTACCGGGCAGCGGGTCATAGACCCGGACACGGGTAAGCCGTTGAGAAACTGGCGTCCCCATATCAAGTCGCCTGCAGATATCTGGAAGGAAGTAATTGACGCTGCAAAGTTGCCTGGAAGCACATCAGCACCCAAACTTCAGCCGATTGCTGCTCGAATAGTCATGCTCCAGAGCGGCATGAGAGCTGCTATGGGAGTCAAGATCCGCGGTAAGAATCTCGACGAAATTGAAAGAGTAGGGCTTCAGGTTGAGCATTTTCTCAAAGAGGTTCCATCCATCGAAGAGTCTTCCGTGATAGCGGACCGCGTCGTCGGTAATCCTTATCTGGAGATTGACATCGACCGCAAGGCTATAGCGAGATACGGCATCAAGATTCAAGATGTCCAGGATGTTATCGAAATAGCCATCGGTGGCAAACGAATAACCACGACCGTCGAAGGCCGAGAGCGCTACCCTGTGCGTGTAAGGTACCAGAGAGAACTCCGCGATTCTCTGGAGTCGCTTGAAAAGATACTGGTTTCAAGCAGTGAGGGTGTTCAGATTCCATTGAATCATCTTGCGACCATACGGTATACACGTGGTCCCATGATGATAAAGAGTGAAGATACTTTTCTAGTGAGCTACGTGCTGTTCGACAAGAAACCGGGGAAGGCTGAAGTTGATGTGGTCCGGGGAGCCGATAATTTCTTGAAACATAAGATCGCTACTGGTGAGTTAGTGGTCCCCCCCGGTACATCGTTCGTATTTGCCGGCTCCTATGAAAATCAGGTCCGGTCGGAACAGACTCTTAGGTTAGTCATACCCGTCTCCCTGGTACTTATCTTTCTGGTACTCTATTTTCAGTTCCGTTCTATCCCGACTTCGTTAAATGTGTTTTCCGGCATCTTCGTTGCCTGGTCAGGCGGGTTTTTGATGCTATGGCTCTATGCTCAACCCTGGTTTCTTGATTTCAGCGTCTTCGGGGTGGGCATGCGAGAACTTTTCCAAGTTCGTCCCTACAACCTTAGCGTTGCAGTCTGGGTAGGCTTTCTGGCTCTGTTCGGCATAGCCACAAACGATGGTGTGATTTACTCGACATACCTCGATCAGGTTTTTGCCGGACACTCTTTTCATTCCGTGTCCGAAATCCGGGAGGCAACTGTTGAGGCAGGCCTCAAAAGGGTGAGGCCTGCTCTCATGACCACAGCCACCACTATTTTGGCACT
>Ga0194044_10001719_pt1 | contig 11090 bp, 10 predicted proteins | sample JunL4417m_MetaG_FD_155460 | JGI IMG/M metagenome (GOLD analysis project Ga0194044, IMG submission 155460) | Anoxic zone freshwater microbial communities from boreal shield lake in IISD Experimental Lakes Area, Ontario, Canada - Jun2016-L442-17m | ecosystem: Environmental > Aquatic > Freshwater...
AACGGACTACATCTACATGATATGGGACTGGGTATTGACCATAGCCCAGTTGTTCCGGCAAGCGATCAGGACAGGGTCAAATCAGTAGGACACTCCATGACACTGAAGCAGGACATTTCCCGGCGCCAGGATATTCTCAAATACTTGCTCCAGTTATCAGAAATGGTAGGAAGACGAGCCAGACGGTACGGTGTTTCAGGGAAAACCGTTCATCTGTATGTCCGTTATGCTGATTTTTATTCCAGCTTTGGCAAACAGCAGACTCTTGGAAATCCCATTAACCAGAGCGGTGACATTTATAAAGCAGCGATTGATATTCTGGATACAGTCGAACTTCAGCAGCCGGTAAGGTTGCTTGGAATACGATTAACCAATTTAAGGCATCAGGTTGCACAGCTTCCCCTGTTTCCGCAGGAACGAAGAAAGGCGCTCATGGTGAACGCCATGGATGCAGTGAATAATCGGTTCGGAGACTTCACCGTAACCTTTGCAAGCCTTATGGATACTGAGGAGAAGGGTAGTCATGTTATCTCTCCAGCATGGCGACCTGACGGGATAAGGTGCGTCGAGATACAGTAATCTTTTGAATTTGAGATGGAGCCAAAGATTATGGAAAATCATAATGAGGGGATAATCATCCAACATGACAAGCTGACCGAGGAAGCCTTACATGGACTGATAGAGGAATTCGTCACCAGGGAAGGCATCGACACCGGATATACTGATGGCAGTCTTGAAGAAAATGTCGAAATGGTAAAGCGACAACTGAAGCGTGGGGATGTTCTTATTTTGATTATTCTGAGTGATCAGGTGGCACGGTCTTTTTATATTTTTTCACAAAGGCTGTAGAAGTCATGCCTAATTTCAATGCTAACTTATTCACGAAACCTGAATAACTTATGTTTGGGTCTCCTGTTGAAATCCTCAGATTCTTCAAAAGCACTTCGATTCGTTCCATTATTTCCTGTCACTTGTCCCCCTCCTTTTCATTTTAATATTGTAAAAGCATATCATAGATTGATGTATATGCGTATTGCATAATCTATTTTTTTTAAGTCATTACCAATATGCTTTAATATCAAGCCATTATAATTCCATGTACATGGCACAGAGAATGCAAATAGACGAAGACAAATCAAAATGCAAGGACACTTATGAAAAAGGGATCGAAGGTAAAATAAGAGTAAATGTAAAATCCCGCATCCGCGGTGGTGCCGAGCGATTGCGAAACTTCAAGGACACTTAAACCGTCAGCAAGAGAAAAGCATAAAATGGTCGAGTTGGAACAGGAATACGGACGAGCCATCACACCGCAAGAACTTGGTAAGTCACGGTGATTTTGTTCTACGACATAACTATCTGAAATTACACATATTCAATAAATTGAATATGTTAGTTTTTGTTAAGTATTCCAGTATGTTATGAGTATTTTTGATCAGATTTTAGGGTTAACTATCTGTTATTAAAGCCAATATTGCATAGAATAAAATCACCGTGCTTGGTAAGTTTCTTAGCCTTGACCGCCGAACGATCATCAAGTATGCTAATCAATGGGGTGGTGTGGAAGTCGCGCCCGGTACATGGCGGTTCTTTGAAAAGCGAATATTGGAGGTTCTAAATGCCCAGCTTAATAAAGAAACGAGGAGCAATGCGTTACCGGGCCAGTGTAACAGTCAACGGAATAATGCGACAAAAGGTATTCCAGGACGATTCACAAAGGTCGAAAAGGGATGCCTACCTCTGAGAAGAGAAAACAAGAAAGGAACTGGAGGTAGAGCAGTCGAAGATAAATACGGCGTCTTTGGCAGTCGGTGATTGGGTAAATCAGTATCTGGAAGAAGCAGAACAGCGCTTCGCCAAGGTTACCTTTGATGAGAAGAAGGCTGTATTCACAAGGTTCTTTACAGATACTGGACTGATTAAGGATTCGCCGATTGAAGGAATATCGTTGACGGTATGTCGAAATTATCTCATTAAACAGAACCGGGAACGTTCTGGAAATGCGGCGAATAAGGATCGTAAGAATCTTGGTACTGCCTGGAAATGGGGTCTCGATTACCTGGAACAATGGCCGAAAGGACTGAATCCCATCCTATCGATCAAAAAATTTCCAGAGAAACGCGAACCGAGATATGTTCCACCAGAGGAAGATTTCTGGAAAGTCTTTGAATTAACATCTGGTCAGGACAGGGTTATGCTGCTTACCTTTCTTCATCTGGCAGCAAGGCGCAGTGAAGTTTTTCACCTTAAATGGTCTGATGTGGACTTCAGCAGTAAGCGGATTCGCCTCTGGACCCAGAAGCGTGAAGGCGGAAACCAGGAATGTGATTGGTTGCCGATGACAACGGAACTTCGAAGCGTCTTATTGAAGTGGTGGGAAGAACGGTTGGCCCAGACAACGGCAGATAAAGATCATGTTTTTCTTTGCCTTGATGAATATTTCTTCTGTGAAGAGTATTACGGCAAGCCTTTCAAGCATCGTCAACATCTGATGAAGAAGCTTTGCGAAAAGGCAAGTGTTCAGCCTTTTGGATTTCATGCGATCAGACATTTGTCCGCATCGATCCTTTACAAAAAAGGAAATTCTGTATCAGTAATCCAGTCAATTTTACGGCACAAGAATCCGAACACCACGACAAGGTATCTCAGGACAATTGGACTGGAAGATACACGGAGCGCTCTTGAGGAAGGATTCAAGATGCCTGCCAAAGTGATTGAGTTTCCGAAGGCAGTAAATGGTTAAAAAAAAGACCCTCAGAGATGGAGACTCCGAAGGTCTTGTGTCCGGATCTTGTGTCCGGGGTGTGAAATTAAATTGTAACTTTGTAACTACTTGATATAATTGGTGGTCCCAGCGGGGATCGAACCCGCGTTTCCGGCGTGAGAGGCCAGCGTCCTGACCGCTAGACGATAGGACCAAATGCATTTGCCACACCTACTAAAAATGATAGAGATTGTCAAATGGTTTCCATGCCGCACAATGGAAAAAAACGACATTCATTCGAGGGTATTGGAAATAAGCCAGTCTTCATAGTGGCCTGGCAGTGAAAAAAACTGGAAACGGATAGAGTCTTCGGCATCCTTCTGTCCCCAAAAGTAGTTGACACTTTTTGCAGGGATGTCAGCATATACGCATTAAAGTGTCAACAAGGAAATGAATGATGCAAAGCCTTCTTCCCATTTTTTCAGCTTATATACTGTGAACGTGCATAAACTGCAATCATCAATTCGCAGGGGGGCTGTGAGCTATACTGTCAACGGTCATAATCTGCACTTTTGAACCGCCACCCCAATCCCTCCCCCGCTGGGGAGGAAAGCGCAGGTAGAGCCGGCATCCTGCCGACTCTACGGCGAAAGATTACGCCCGTTCGCAGTATACCTCCACATTGAGTACCCCCTGCGGTTCACCTCGTCCTTCAGAAACTGAAAAACCTCGGCGCCGGTAAAAGACGGTTTTTCAGCTCCATTCATGATCTCAAGGTACCCTTCCATCCTGATTCGATCGAAACTGCCAATGGCGGACAGTACCGCAAAAAGTCTGTTGTGAATCAGGCTGTAGCAGACAATGGGGCCGAACACGATTTCTCCGGTTTCCTTCTGGGAAACAGTGCCGATGATCCGGTGGTGATCAGCCTTGAATGCTTTTGGGGCAGATTGATAGCCAAGAAGCTCGGCAAACATATCCAGACATTCCTGAACGCCGTCGGTATATCCATGTTCCAGTGATCCTGCGCCGTCAACTGCAATCGCTTCAATCTCTTCAGCCGAGAAAGACAAATTCAACCGGGAAAGGCACTCGTTTTGAACTGTTTTGACGGAATCAGCCTTTTTACTGACCACGACATCGCTGTCATTTAATATTTTTATGGCATTTCGAATATTGACCATTTCCTTGACCGTAGGACTTTTTCGCATGGCAATATCGGAAACCGTAGTATTGTAAAATGGCAGGTCATTGTCCAGAACCAGAATATGGGTCTTTCCAGAGCTTTCCGGAGGAAGATAAATATCCAGATCCCGTTCCCGGTGGTGGTGATACTCAGCCATTTCCAGAAGCACTCGAAGGAGACCCTTATCCACTTTTTGCTCGCTCCCGGAAGGTCCGATCGTGGCAAGGATTTTTTCGGCCAACCGGTCAATCTGAATTTTTTTCAGAAGTTCCTGTTTGAAGCCCATCGGCAGTTCCCTTTCACTAATTGCTTTTAACGGTATCTCACTGCGCTTTCCCTGAATCGATCTCACAGGTCGGGTTCGCTATACCAGCGAGATAACCTTATGCCTGATCTCTATCCCTCGTAAATGACAGCCAGAATGGTGGCTTTTCCGCTTTTGGCAGCGATCAGATGAGGTGTGGTTGACAGGTAATAGACGCTGTCTCCTGCTTCCAGTTCAAAGACATCTGCACCGATTTTCAGGGATGCCACCCCATCCAGCACATAGATAAATTCTTCGCCTTCGTGAATGGACATTTCCGCATCCGGATTTTCTTCCAGTTGCACAATGAGGGATTCCATGTGCCGGCCTTTGACTTCCGGCGCCAGGCTTTTGTATAAATAGACAGGTTTCTGGCCTCTATAGGATGTGGAACGGGAGATGGTTTTCCGTTCGTTTTTTCGCGTCACCGAGTAGAGCTTGCTGCCGACCCCGGAAACTATCCTGCCAAAGGCGCTGTCCAACGCCTTGGACAGTTTAATGATTGTCCCCAACTGGGGCTGAAACCGGTTGGCTTCGATATCGGAAAGTGCTTCCACATCAAAGCCGGTCAATTTGGACAGATCTTGCAGCGAGATGCCTTTTTCTTCACGGATGGTTTTGATTCTGATGCCGATCTCTTCAATGCCACGCGATGCCGGCGCAAAGATGTCGCCGGTCAAGTCTTCAAAATAATCCACGTTGATGTGTGGTTTTTGTAATGCAGTTTCCATAATATAGCTCCTTGTGATGATGAGAAAAAGGTGATAAATAAAAAATAAGCAGTCCGTGCAACCGTTATTCCTTATTCTTTACATTCTGGAGTCAAAAAATGTCAATATTATTCGAGCCGAATAGTCTTAACAAATCGCTTTATCTTGACTGATGCGGGAATGCATGATTGCAATGTGAAATACAATTCACAGATGGAATCAAATTCAATAGTATTGATCTTTTGTTGGCAATGTCTCATCAATCAACATTTCATTAAAGGGAGGATGTCCATGAAATACCCGGATATTGAATTGAATCCTTTTTTTTTCTGGGCCAACCGGCCCCGAATAATGTATGGTCCCGGTATTCGATCCGAATTGGGCTTTGAAATGGGTCAACTGGGCGGAACCAAGGCTGTGATAATCACAGACAAAGGCGTTGTGAATGCCGGCGTTGCGCAAATGGTGGCGGATGCCATGAATAAATCCGGACTGCCTATGGTTGGTATTTTTGATCATATCGTGCAGGATGCCAGGATTGACTTGATTAACGAAGGCGCAGCATTTTACCGGGATAAAGACGCCGACTGCATGGTCGTGGTTGGCGGCGGCAGCGTGATGGATTCCGCCAAAGCCATTAACATCCTGATCGGCGATGGCGCTGATGATTTCATGCCCTTTGCAGAGCAGGCCGCCCTGTGGGATGGCGCAAAACCGCTTCCGCCCCACATCGTTTTTCCGACAACGGCGGGTACCGCCAGCGAGGTCACCACGGCCATTGTGGTTCTGGATGTTGTCGCCAGGGTCAAGTTGCAGGTGACCCATCCCTATAATGCCGATATTGCCATGCTGGATCCGGAGCTAGCCGTAAAGCTTCCGCCTAAAATTACGGCCTTTACGGGCATGGATGCACTGACTCATGCGGTGGAAGGCGCCACTTCCTCCGGTGCGGAACCCATTGCCGATGCTTGCGGGCTTCATGCCATCCGGCTCATTTTCAAATATCTCCCCCTTGCCGTCAATGAACCCGATAACATCACCGCCAGAGGCAATATGCTGATCGCCAGCACCCTTGCCGGACTCTGCTTCGGAAATGTCATGACCGGCGCAGTTCACGCCACGGCCCATGCCCTTGGCGCCCACTACGGCATTCCCCATGGACTTGCCAACGCCATCATGCTGCCGGTGGTAATGGCGGCCAATGTGGATGCCGCTCCGGAGCGCTATGCGATGGTGGCTGATGCCATGGGAATTGCAACACATGGCATGTCTCCGGCAGAAGCTTCACTGGCGGCAGTGCAAGCCGTAAAAGACCTGAAAAAGGGCATCGGCCTGACCGAAACCCTTAGGGACTTTAATGTTCCGAATGATCCAGACGAGCTTCAGCAAACCGTTGATCTTGCAGCCTCGGATTCCCAGATCAGCTACAACCCACGGTATCTTGCAGATTCTGATGTTCTGGAATTGTTTCTTAAAGCGTACTAACATCAAGGCAGACACGGAATATTTCATTTTACCGTGGAAATACTTTTAAACCACGAAACACACGCTCTTGTAGCCGCCACAAGAGCATCGGCTGAAAGACACGAAACAAGTAAGGGCGACCGGCCGGTCGCCCACTAACGTCTGTACCCCACATCCACACATAAAAGGAGACTTATTATGGAATACTGGAAAAATGAAAACGAACCCATTCAGGCATTTGTCAAACTGTTTCAAGCCGCCATGGTTGATGATGAATTGTCAACCGGATTAAAAAAAGTGAACCAGCTTATCCTGTTTGATTATACAGAGGACGGACCCAATTGCAGTTTCTGGATGGACTGTCGCAGTGGCAACCTGAACGTCGGACCAGGAAAGCCATCTGAAGAACCGGATATGACCATGAGTCTTTCGGCGGATGACGCCCACCGGTCATGGTCCAACAAGCTGAACCCGGTCATGGCCATTACCCGCAAAAAAATCCGTGTAAAAGGATCGGCTGTCGGACTGCTGAAGCTGGTTCCCAAACTAAAAAAAGTTGCAGAAATATATGTCGATGTTCTCAAAGACCTGGGATGGGAAGACAAGATTCTGAAATAACGCAGCTCCCAGATTCCAGGCTCTGAATGCGTCATCATCTTTTTTAAACAGGGGAAATAACTGTCATGTATGGAAACACCGGAAAAATCATTGTCGTGGATTTGACTGCCGGCAAGATCGAAGTCGAGACTCTGCCGGAAACCGATTACCTGTCCTATATCGGCGGCAGCGGTCTGGCCGCTCGGCTTTTCTGGAAACGGGGGAATATTCAGGCAGATCCCCTGTCCCCGGAAGCCATGCTCCTGTTCACGAACGGCCCTTTTGCCGGGCTAAAGCTCTCCGGCGCCAGCCGCAGCAGCATAGCCGGCAGATCGCCGTTGACCGGCAACTGGGGAGACTCTTCCTGCGGCGGGTATTTTGCGCCGGAACTCCGGTATGCCGGCTTTGACGGCATCATTTTGACTGGAAAGGCCGCAAAGCCGTCCCTTCTCGTGATTGAAGACAGCGCCATTCGCATTGAAAGCGCCCAAGCCTACTGGGGAAAAGGCATTGAGTCGGTCAACCGAAGTCTGAAAGAAAAATTCGGAAAACCCTGGCGCAACCTTGTCATCGGACCGGCAGGAGAAAACCAGGTGAAATACGCCATGATCCTGAATGAGGCTCATCATGCCTTTGGCAGGGCGGGATTCGGGGCGGTGATGGGATCCAAAAATCTGAAGGCTATCGTAGTCAAAGCCTCATCCAAAACCATGAACCTGGCGGATTCGGAAGCCTTTGAGATACTTCGGCAGAAACTAAATCCCAGGATCAAGGGCGCTCTTGCCTCCGATGTGATGCATGTCAACGGTACGGCCGCCAATCTGGAGGGCGGAGTTTACAGCGGCGATGTGCCAATCAAAAACTTCACCTCGAATTTCTGGCAGGAAATGGCTGAATCCCTTACCGGAAGCGTCCTTAGCGAAAAATATCTGACACATGGCAGCGCCTGCGCCCACTGCGCCATTGCCTGCAAACGAAACGTCGCCGTCATGGAAGGCCCTTTTGCTATCCCCGATGGCCCAGGCCCTGAATATGAGACCATCGTCTCCCTGGGATCCATGATCGGTTCCATGGATCTGGCTGCCGTATGCAAGGCCGGAAGGGTCTGCAACGATCTGGGTCTGGATACAATTTCCACCGGGGTCACTATTGCCTGGGCCATGGAGGCCTATGAAAGAGGCGATATCACCCCGGACGATACGGAAGGAATTCCCCTGGCGTGGGGGGATATGGAAACTGTGATTGATGTGCTGATTCCAGCCATTGCCGCCAAAACTGGCAAACTCGGTAGCCTCCTGGCCGAAGGCAGTGCAGCGGCGGCCCGGCATATCGGCAAGGGTTCAAGCGACTACACCGCCCATTCCAAAGGACTTGAAGTTCCGGCCCACGACCCCCGCGGTGGCGGGCACGGCTTGGCCTTGGCTTACGCAATCAGCCCCCGCGGCGCCTGCCATGTGGCGTTTCCCATGCTCTTTATGGAAATGGGGGCCTGCTTTTATCCGGAAATAGGCTTTGAATATGAACTGGAACCCAAAACCGATCAGAACAAGGCAGAGAGCGCCGTCATTGCCGTTGCCCTGGGATCTATCGAAAACAGCGCCTGTTTCTGCCAGTTTGCCGACAGGGAAATCGGAATTCCGGAATGGGTGGAGCTGTTTAACACGGTTGCCGGCTATGGTTGGGACATTGATGCCATGATGTTGGCGGGAAAACGGGTTTTTTATCTCAAACGCCTGATCAATTACCTTTACGGCCGGACTGCGGCAGATGATGTGCTGACCCCCAGAATGCTGGAGCCGGCGCGGGACGGCGAGCCTGAAGGCATTGAAATCAATTTTTACGGCATGAAGGATGCTTTTTACCGGCTTATGGACATGGATATGGTCAAGGGCATTCCCGTAAAATCTGCACTGGTTGCCTGTGGTATGGTGGAGGAAGCCGGGCGGGTATGGTAAAAATATCAGGGGAAGGGCTGAGGGTTTACATCCTATGCTGATTCGAGTAGTGCCTGCCGGAATCATACGTCGATATGTTGAGGAAAAAGATTGGGAGGCGCCCGCGGGTTTCACGATCCGCAGTCTGATCGCGCTTCTGGCTATTCCCACTGAATTGAAGCTGATGGTATTTGTAAACGGAAAGCGGAAAGATGCGAACGCAATCCTTGAAAACGGAAATGAAGTCCGGCTGATCACACTGCTTTCCGGCGGATGATGAATTAGGGGGACGGGTATTGATATCGACGCTAAGATATTGCCTCTTGCCTTCCAGCGCTTTATCGCAGGATTACAGCCATTTCTTTTTATGGAAATATCCCAGCATAGCAACGATCATGGTGACTATCACCCCCCACACCATAGCATATCCCCACTTCCATTTAAGCTCTGGCATAAACTCGAAGTTCATGCCATATACCCCGACAATAAAGGTAATGGGAATAAAAATCGTGGCTATGATGGTCAGCACCTTCATCACCTCATTCATGCGGTTGCTAACGCTTGAAAGATAGATTTCGAGAAGGCCGGAAGCCAGTTCCCGATAATTTTCCAGCGTGTCCACTACCTGAATGATGTGATCATACAAATCGCGGATGTAGAACTGTGTGGTCTGCTGGATCAAACCGGTATCACTGCGCTGCATTGCGCTGATGACTTCGCGAAGTGGCCATACCATTTTTTTAAAAAATAGCAATTCCCTTCGCAATCGATGCGTTCGAGGCAGGGTTTCCTGAGAGTGATCGGTCAGCAGTTCATCCTCAAGAACATCAATGCGCTCACCCAGCACATCCAGCACGGAAAAATAATGGTCAACCACGGTATCCATCAGAGCATAGAGCAGATAATCAGGCCCAAGGCTGCGGATACGGCCATGAGTGCTGCGCAGGCGGCTGCGTACCGGCTCGAAAATATCGGTATTGCTTTCCTGCAGGGAGATAACATAATTTTTCCCCAGGATAAAGCTGATCTGCTCTGAGGCCGTAGTCTCGTCGTCATCTTTGATGGTGAAAGCTTTCATCACGATGAAAAGACCGCCTTCCAGGTCTTCCATTTTGGGGCGCTGGGCGGTATTGAGGATGTCTTCCAAAAAAAGATGATGAATGCCATAGCAACGGCCAAGTGACTCAATGATGTCAGGATTGTGAAGACCGCAGACATGAATCCAGGTGGTGGATGGCAGGTCCCGGCAAGAAAGGCAGTCCTCTTTTTGATTCAAAATAATGGATGCGAACTGCTTTTCCTCAAATCGCTCCGCGTCATAGTTGATCTTCGTCAGAACGACCGTATCAGTTTTCTGCTCGCCTACGAAAATCAGGGAGCCGGGTGGAAAACCCAGTTTTTCCGAACGGTCACGGACTATACCAGTAGTCATTTCATATCCTTAAATCGCTTTGCTCTTGAACTTCGTTCTTTTTTCCGGATAATGGCCATTACGGGACCGAGATCGAATTTAAACTCTATCGGAGGATTGCCGTTTCGCGCCAAGGTTTCCCTGGCGATTTGGATACCCACTCCGAAGTGCTGTGCATAGCCCAAATGACGCATGGCCTCCGCCAAATTCGGATTGCGGTAATCATTAATCCCGGCCCGACCGAAATTTTCCTTGGTTACATGTCCGTAAGGACCACCAGGGCTGATCACTTCGATACGGTCGCTGTACCAGTAAATACGAACCGGCGCGTTGGTTCCCTCATAGCTACGATGCATGATGGCATTGCGAACGATTTGCTGCAGGGCTGCAAGAGGATAATCGGGAACGCGGCGCTCCTTGTCCCCGGATGTAATATCAACCGATGTCATGATGTGTAATTTCAGCAATTCGTCGATCTGGGAAATAATGCGAGGCAATTGCCCTTGAATATCATGACTGCTAATGACATCGGACCCCAATTGTTCACCGGCAAGGCGCAGAAAAGAAACATACGCCCCAGGCAAGCACCATGAGGGTTTCTTGCTCAATATTAGAACTCCCAACACAGTAGGAACCGAAGGAGGGCCAGGATCAATCAGACGCAGTGAAGCCATCTGTTCTTCCGTGGTGCGCGAATTCTCGGCAAGAATTTCCGGACTGACAGCGGCGGGCAGGTAAAACTCTTTGAACATCGTTTGATCCAATTCTTTTAAATCAACA
>Ga0194044_10001723_pt1 | contig 11073 bp, 10 predicted proteins | sample JunL4417m_MetaG_FD_155460 | JGI IMG/M metagenome (GOLD analysis project Ga0194044, IMG submission 155460) | Anoxic zone freshwater microbial communities from boreal shield lake in IISD Experimental Lakes Area, Ontario, Canada - Jun2016-L442-17m | ecosystem: Environmental > Aquatic > Freshwater...
CTACTGACCCTTGGGCTCGTCCAGACTGCGTTCTCCGGCGTCTTCTTTCTCTCCGGCCTGCGTCGGATGCGCACTGACCACGCAGCGATTCTCACGTACGCTGAGCCGGTCTCGGCGGTGTTGTTCGCAGCGATCTTTCTTGCCGAGCCGCTGACCGGATGGACTCTGGCCGGAGGGGCGATGGTTGTCGCTGGAGGTATTGTGGTCGCTCGCCTTTCTCCGCGCGGTAACCGAGAGGCCGCTCCGCTGGAGATGGCAGGCGTGGAGTCAGAAGCCGATACAGCGGCGAGTTTGAACACAAACGGGCATACATAGAGCGGAACCCACCTCATGCGCCCCGCCAGAACCGGAAAGTAGACCACGAAAGGACCGCGCGATGAACGCGATGCAGCGACTGATCGAACTCGACGCCGTGGCTCGGCTTCGCTCCCACGACGCCTCGCTCTTTGGCGAGGATCCAGCCGACGTTGAACTCGCGTCGGCCAGCTTCGGCTGGACCGATCTCGCCGAGCGCAGCGGCACCGTGCTTCCCGAGCTCCATCGGCTCGCTGCGATGGCGGCGGCCGAGGGTGCGACCGACGTCGTCTTGCTAGGCATGGGCGGCTCCTCGCTCGCCTCGCTGGTGCTCTCGTCGGTTCTCGGCGAGTCCGGTGATGCCACGTTGCACGTGCTCGACACCACAGCGCCCAGGACGGTCGATGCCGCACTCGCCTCACTCGATCCCGCCTCGACGCTCTACGTGGTGGCCAGCAAGTCCGGTGGAACCATCGAGCCCAATGCGCTCTACGCGATCTTCCGCGATGTCGCCGATACTGCGCTCGGCCGCGAGGCAGCAGGCCAGCGGTTCATCGCCATCACCGACCCCGGTTCGGCGCTCGAGGCGCTAGCCGCGACAGACGGCTTTCGCACGCTCGTGTCCTCGCCTCCCACCGTGGGCGGTCGCTTCTCGGCGATGTCGGTGTTTGGGATGGTGCCGGCCGCTCTGAGTGGCCTCGACGTCGACGTCCTGCTTCAGCGCGCTCTGGCGATGGAATCCGCATGCTCGCTGCCCACGGCCGAGAATCCCGCTGCCCAGCTCGCCGCGTTTGTCGCCGACGCCGCATCCGCCGACCAGGACAAGCTCACGGTGGTCGCCTCGCCCGCGCTCGCGTCGTTTGGGCTGTGGGTCGAGCAGCTTGTCGCCGAGTCGCTGGGCAAGCACGGCCGAGGAGTGGTTCCTGTTGTCGAGCTTTCTGGGGACAGGCCCTACGGCTACGGCAGCGACCGCGCCATCGTGATCGTGCGACTGGAAGGCGACCAGCGACTCGCCGAGTGGGCCGAGCAACTCGGCCAAGGCGCGCCGGTCCTCGAGCTCGTCCTCCAGGACGGCTACGATGTCGCCGCAGAGTGGGTGCGATGGGAGTACGCCGTGGCGCTCATGGGGCCGCTCTTTGACGTAAATCCGTTTGGCCAGCCCAACGTCCAGGCCGCCAAAGACGCCACCAATGCTGCACTTGCCGGCGAGCTGGCCATCGCTGATCCTCAGATTGAGACCGCTGACGGCGTCGGGCTCACGTTTGCCGGGGCGCTTCCGGTACCAGGGCACACTGACGAAAGCCTCTCAACCGCGCTCGGGCATGCTCTGGCTGCGCTGCGCCCGCACGACTACCTCGCCGTGCTCGCCTATCTACCAGACGACGACGTCTTGCTCGCCCCCCTGGCCGAGGCGGTGCCCCGTATCTCGGCTGAGTTGTCCTTGGCGATCACGCTCGAGCTGGGGCCGCGCTACTTGCACTCCACCGGTCAACTCCACAAGGGAGGACCGAACACCGGCGTCTTTGTGCTGGTGACGACGCGTGACCATGCTGACGCCCCAGTTCCGGGCAAGCCCTGGAGCCTACGAACTTTGCACCGCGCGCAGGCAGAGGGCGACCTAAGCACTCTCGTGGGGGCAGATCGTCGGGTCTTGAGGGTCGACCTACCCGACGCGACCTGTGAGTCCGTGACCGCGTTCGCACGCGCTCTCATGGATGCCGCCGGCGTAGCCTGGGAAGCCTAGCTGCCCGGCAGCCCGGCTGCTCAGCGTACCCGTGGGCCGAGGTCATCGAGTTCGATGATGCGAGCCGAGATTGTCCCGTCGCCCAAGACCTCGAGCACTCCCACCGAGCAACTCGGCTGGCGTCGGCACTGGCTCGCCGAGCCGGGATTGACCAGCAGCACCCCGTTTCTTCGCACCATGGACGGGGCGTGCAGGTGCCCGTGAACGACCACATCGATGCCGTCAGGGACCGGGCCGAGGTCCCGCAGATTGTGGATCACCAGGACCGTCCTGCCACAGAAGTTCGCGCGCGCGACCGCCAACGTGGGCTTCCCCGGCACTACACCATGATCGCAGTTGCCGAGCACTGCGGTAACCGGAGCGATTGCGCCGAGTTCGTTGAGGACCTGAGCCGTTTCGCCAATGTCTCCGGCATGTAGGATTGCGGCAAGCTGCTGCTCGCGCTCCAGAGCTTCGACCGCACGGGGATCAAGCCAGCCGTGTGTGTCGGAAATCAACCCGATCCGAGTCGATCCGGACGCAGGAGCACCGAGGTCATGCGCCGTGCGTTGTGTAGGCATGACGCCTACAGTCCCAGCGCCTTCTTGAGCGCGGGCACGCGACGGCGCGAGACCGGAATCTGAGTGGCGGCGTCGTCGGCAAGTGTGAGAAGGAGAGTACCGCCGTACATGGGCACGACCTCCTTGACCCGCGCGAGGTTTACCAGATAGCGCCGGTGGATGCGGAAGAATCCGACTGGCTCGAGTTTGATCTCCAGCTGCGCGAGTGAGATGGTCGACAGATAGCGGTCCGTCGGCATGTAGAGGTAGCTGTAGTCGTCCTTGGCCATCACGTAGAGGATGTCGGCGACGTTTATGAGGAGCTTCTTGCCGGCCTTCTCGACACAGATCCTCTCGACCTTGGGCGGAGCTTGCTCGGCGGCCGGCTCAAGACGACTGATCGCGGAACGCAGCCGGCTGATCTCGACAGGCTTGACCAGGTAGTCGGTTGCTTTGACCTCGAATGCCTTGACCGCGTGCTCGCTGTGCGCTGTCACAAAGATGATCGCTGGCGGACGCGAAAGCCCCGAGAGCACCTCGGCGAGCTGTACGCCTGACAGGCCGGGCATCTGGATGTCGAGAAAGATGACGTCGTAAGGAATCGCCTTGATGAGCTGCAGCGCCTCCACGGCGTTGCCCGCCTCTCCCACGACCTCGACGCCGCCCGCTTCGCCCAGGAGGTAGCGCAGTTCCGATCGGGCCGGAGCTTCGTCGTCGACCACGAGCGCTTTGAGCATCTACGCCTCCATCAACCGATTTCAGCCATGCCCGCAAGCACCAGCGACACAGCAGTCCCAACGCCCTCGGTGCTCTCCACGACAACTCCCGAGCCCGGGCCGTAGTGCCCCCTCAGTCTATCGTCAACGTTCTTGAGCGCAATCCCGAGACCGTCGGCCGATCCGACTTCTAGCACGTGTGGCAAACGATGCGCCGAGATACCGACGCCGTCATCCGCAACGGTGATGCGGATTGAACCGTGTCCGTCCGTGGATGAAGACAGATGGATAGTGAGCGCGCCATCGGCCCGCATTCCGTGTGCAATCGCATTCTCCACGAGCGGTTGGACGATGAACGCTGGCACGAGCGTCTGTAGAATCTGCGGCTGGAGATTCTCTTCCACCACGATACGATCGCCGAACCGTGCGAGCTCAAACCTCAGGTAGCGGCGGGTCTGCTCGATCTCCTGTTCCAGCGAGATGAGTTCGTCACCGCTCTCCAGCGTGCGGCGGTAAAACGCCGCGAACTCGCGCAAAAGCTCCCTCGCACGCGCTGGGTCGGTGCGGATGAGCGCCGCGATGGTGTTGATGGTATTGAAGAGGAAGTGCGGGTTGATCTGCGCTTGAAGCGCCTTGAGCTCCATCCTGGTCGCGAGTTCCGTCTGACGCTCAAGCTCCGAGAGTTCAAGCTGGGTTGAGAGCATCATCGCCAGACCCTCGGCCATCGCGACTTGGGTCTCATTCAGCAGCCGCGGAGTGGTGTAGTAGAACTTGAGCGTGCCTGCCGAGCGGCCCCGCATGATGAGCGGCACCACGATGGCGGCCGTTAGCAGGCAGTCACTGCGCGGGCAGCCGATCTCCTGCTTGGTCGCCAGCACACGGTGCTCGCCCGTCTCAAGCGACTCACGCGTGGCGCGCGTGATGATGGGACCGCCCACGGCATGATGGTCCTCTCCGATTCCAGCGAAGCCGAGGACCCGTTCTGTGTCGGTGATTGCGACGGCGGCCGCACTGGTGTCGGCAAGGACGATGCGGCAGACCTCGCGGGCGCTTTCCTCGTTCAATCCCTGGCGCATGTAGGCGAGCGCCTCATTTGCGATCTCGAGGATCCGATGAGACTGCAGTGCACGCACATGATCGGGACGCGTCGCGAAGCGTGCCGTGACCAGTGCGAGCCCGACCGCGACGATGCCCGCGATTCCGGCGAGCGTGATCCACCGCGACACGTGGGGCTCGGACATGCTCCAGATCGTCACGCCCGAAAGCACCATGATGCCGATCGCAAGGAACGCGTCGATGAGAGCGCTTCTGCTGGTGCTCATCGTATTGGCTCCTCCGGCTCCTCTAGATCTCCCGCATGGCGAACGTGTAGCGCTGAGCGAGCTCCACGAGCCCCGCCGAGGCGTAGAGCGCCCTGGAAGCGACGTTCCCTTCCTGCGTGCACAGCGCAATCGTCGAAGCTCGCTCCTGCCGACACCAAAGCGCCACGTCGGAAAGCAGGCCCGAGCCGATGCCGCTGCGCCGCATTCTCGGCGACGCGCAGAGACGCGAAAGGGTCGCAGCACCCCTGCTCACGGTGGCCAGAGTATAGCCGATGAGCTCGCCGTCGCCCGTCTGAGCGAGCACGCAGCGCTCGCGCGACAGCAGTTCTGAGAGCTCCTCGGACTTGTAGCACCAGAAGGCATCGAAGCACTCTGCGTCGAGGTGCGCCAGTGCTTCGGCGTCCGCAGAAACCGCATGGCGGAGTACGACGCCCGGCGGCAAAGATGCGGGCTGGATGCGATCGGGAACCCCCTGGATTGCGACGATCGGCTCCAAGTCACTCATCCCAGCCCTACGGTATCCACCCAGAAGATCAATCGGCAAGAGTGGCGAAAGTAAGCGCCCAAAACCGTGCTCCCGCGCGACGTCGACTGCATCCTGAGCGAAGGCGGGCACGTGACGCTCTGAGCACCAGACACCGCGCATCGCCAGGACATTCAGGTGCAGGCGCCACGCGCCAAGCAGCGACGCCTCGCCACGCCCAGCCACGCGCACGCGCCACGATCCCTCCGCCACGTAGGCACGCAGCTCCTCGGGCGCGTCCATGAGATGCTCGGCGCTGACCGCCGGCCAGATCCGATCGCAGTCCTCGGCGCCTGCTGGCCGCGGCCTCATGACAACCAGGCCTGAAGTCCCAGCTCACTGAGGGCGAGCCACGCGCCCACCACGATGAGCATCCCCGCAAAGGCGAGACGAATGGTCCTGTCGGCGGACCCGAGGGAGATTCGGGCGCCGAGCAACGCCCCCGGTACGACGCCGACTATCAGGATGAACGCGATCGACCAATCGACGTGCCCGAGTAGCGCATGCGTGATGGTGCCGGGGACGGCAAGAATGCCAATCGCTATGAGCGAAGTACCGATCGCGCGCTTGATGTCGAAACGCATCCAGCGCGTAAGCATCGGCACAATGATGAAACCTCCGCCCAGGCCAAGGAAGCCCGCGTACAGTCCGGTCACCGCGCCGATAACAACGAGCTGGCCGTATGAGACGCGATTGAGAGAAGGATCGGGAGCGGTGCCGAGGACGGGGCCGTCGTCGAGTGCTACCGCGGGGGTGGCAACATTGGGCAGCGCGAACCCCTGCACAACCATGTCGGCGGCGGTGTAGAGAACGAGCGCGGCGGTCACGATGAGCACGATTCTGCCGCCCACGAACTGGGTCATCCAGGCGCCGAGAACCGCGGTGAGTGTGCCCGACAGCCCAAGCACGATCCCGGCCCGCAAGTCGGCCGCCCCGCGGCGCAGGTAGCTGTACGCCCCCGTAACCGCGCTCGGCAGGATCACCGGGAGAGGTGTGCCCACGGCGACGAGGGCCGGCGCACCGAGAATCAGCCGGATTGCCGGCGTCGTGACAAGGCCGCCGCCGATACCAAAGGCACCCGAGAATATCCCCGAGACCAAGCCGATCGCAAGAGTGGTCAGCTGCGTCCGCATATGGCGGCTACACCGTCTGTCGCTGGGCGCCTAGGACGGCACGACCGGGAAGCGGCCGGTGATGGCGCTCCGGTCCATCTGCCGCTCGCCCGAGAAGAGCGACTTGAGCGCCACGTCATCCCACAGACCGTCCATCAAGATGGGCCAGCGACGCTGGAACTCAAAGTAGTTCTGACAGTTCTCGCGGGCATACGTGGAAGCGTCGGACGTCCCATGTAGGCCGATGTGGAAGTAGTGACCCTTTTCCGGACGAGCCAACATCCGCAAGAACGCGGTCACGCTGGCGCGCCAGCCAACGGAGGAGTCAATGAACGTACCGGGGTAGGGCATCATCGACTTGGGAGTCACTTGCCGCAAGTCGACTTGGGACTTGGCGAACTCGATCTTGCGGTGCTCGTAGACAAAGCGGTAGACATCCTGACGGAAGCGAATCGCTTCACTCACGGGCTCGGGAGGCTGATGCACTACGCACCAATCCTCGTCGAGATAGACGCCGCCGCCGTGCATCCGCGCGTTGATGACGTAGTCGATGTCCTCGCCGCGCAGGACCCAGGGATCGAAGGAGACATTCGCGAACATGTCGCGGTGCAACGCCAAGCATCCGCCGGCCGCAAGCGACGTCGGCTGAATGCGCGGGGGCTTGCTGACCACCGAGAGCGCCTGGTTGTACGCATCACGCTGACGCCAGAACATGTCGGTCCAGTGCGCTTCATCGTTGCGCTGCCACCTGCCATGCTCGTCGGTGTAGTAGCCGGTCTTGGCGAGCAGCGGTGTGCCGTCCTCGAACTTGGCGCCCAGACCGTACATCGCGGTCTTGAGGAAGTCAGACTGGGTCACAATCTCGTCATCGTCGACAAAGATGACCGCCTCGTGGCCGAGTACCGCGGCAGCCATGAGCCCGACGTTTCTAACCGCACCGTAGCCCCTGAGGGTAATGCCGTCGATCATGTCGGCGAACTCGAGCTGCTCGAGACGTCGGTGAAGGCTGCCGAGCTCGGCGGGGCCGAACACGAACGCGTCGATGTCAGGGAAATCGTCGACGATCTCTCTGACCTTGTCCTCGGCGCGATGCTCGATGGTCTCGTCGGTAGCAGCGGCGATGATGACGACGCGCCCCAAGCCGCCGACCTTTTGTAGCGAACGCAGGCAGTCCGGCAGCGTGCCGTCAGAATCGATGGGTGTTGGATGATCGTAGACGGCCGAAAGGTCATCTATGGAGGTGGCAGCGTTTCCGCGCTTGGACTTGGGACGCGTCCAGAAAGTCGGGATGATGACGATGGGTTCCACAGGTGAGCAACGCTCCCTTGTTGGGGACAGTTCGCGGGCCCGTGTCAGGGCCCGGTACATGATACCGCTCCTCGGCTCTCGGGTCGCCCTCGTATCAGCGCGCGGGGTACATGACGATGTTGAGTGGCTCGCCACACGAACCACACAACCCGTCCGCGGCGAGGTTATCGGAGAGGACGACAAAGCCGCGCCGGCTCACGCAAAGGGTGCCGCATCGGGGGCAGTAGGTGTCTTCGGCACCTGGCGCATCCACGTTGCCGAGATACACGAACTTAAGCCCGGCCTCGCGAGCGGCAGAGCGAGCACGCTCGAGCGTGGCCAGCGGCGTTGCTGGAAGCTCAGCGAACTCGAGATACGGGGTGAACCTGGTCACGTGCCACGGCGTGTCGGCTCCGAGCTCTGCCGCAATCCAAGTCGCGATCAAGCGCAACTCGTCTGTTGAGTCGTTAACTGTGGGGACAACGTTGGTTACGCACTCGACGTGCATTCCGTGCACCCTCTTGGCGCGAACCGCCTGTTCACGCACGGCCTCGGCATGCGGCACATGGCACAGCCGCCTGAAGGGCTCCTCGGAATACGCCTTGATATCGACACGCCAGACATCGGTGACCTCGGCGAAGGCGTCGAGGCCGGCCGGTGTCACGTAGCCGTTGGTGACCATCACCACGAACAGCCCCGACTCGTGCGCGAGTCGTCCCGTATCGAGCACCCACTCAAGCCAAATGACAGGCTCGTTGTAGGTGAACGCAATGCCCTCGGCACCGGTCTTGAGCGCAAACGAGACCGCATCGCGCGGCGTCATCTCTCGCACGGCAACCGAACCGTCCGCACCCTTGGGGCGGGAGATCTCCCAGTTCTGGCAGTGGCCGCAGCGCATGGTGCAGCCGATGGAACCGAAGGATGCCACCTGACTGCCTGGGCGATAGTGAAAGACCGGCTTCTTCTCGATTGGATCTACCGCGGCCGAGCTCACGAGCCCGTAGGTGAGCGCTCTGAGCGTGCCCGCGACGACTCCCCGGGCGCCGCAGATGCCGCTCGCGCCCTCGGCGATGAGGCATGCGTGCGGACAGAGGCCGCATCGCACGCGATCTCCCTCGGCGACGCACAGCAGCGCGTCATGCATGACGGCTCCCCTCCTAGCCAGGTGCTAGTTCGACCCTGCTGCGGCCGCTTTCCTTGGCGCGGCGCAGCGCTGCGCCAGCCGCTGCCACAAGCGCAGAAGCCGAGTCGGCAGCGGGTCCGTACCCAGCGACGCCGATCGACCCACTGACCGAGATTCGCGTTCCATCCGACGCCAGCAACCACAGCCGGGCAAGCGCGGCGCGGATTCTCTCGGCGACAGCCCACGCTTCGGTTTTGTTGGTCTCCGGAAGGATGACTGCAAACTCGTCTCCGCCATATCGGACAACGACGTCGGTCGAACGCAGGGTTGCTACGAGAGTGTGCCCCACCTGAATCAGCAGCCGGTCTCCCGCGGGATGCCCGCAGCGATCATTGACCTGCGAGAAGCCATCCATGCCGATCACCACGAACGCCAACTTCAAGCCATGGCGTTTTGCCCGCGCCGTCTCGGCCTCGAGACGCTCGTCAAGCACCCGGCGATTGCCGAGGCTAGTGAGCGCATCCGTTGTGTCATCCTCACCGGCGTCGCAGTTGGGGGTGCCGACGTGACGGTCGAACACGCCCTCGGCGGGAACCGTCGCAGCTTCCTCGATGGAGGAGACGCGGTCTGGGACCGGCCTGGGGCTGAAGAATCGGCGCGTATCAATCGTGGGCAGCGCGTCGAGCAGCTGGGAACTGTCGACGCTCGGCCGAGGCTGTCGGGCTGTCTCGGCCGCAATCACGTTGCGCTTTGCGAACACCGAGAGTGCGGGATTGACGGCTGGGCCATCAGCGCAGCCTTCGCAGTTGAGCAGATCAACCACTCTCGGGGCGATCTCACCGCTCTCGATAGCGGAGAGCAGCCGGTCGATCTCGGCAAGGCCACGCGCGGCGACAAGGTCTTGGCTCGTCAGGTCGCGCTCTGTAAGAAATCGCCGCGGGAACCCGTCGGTCAGCGAGAGCTCTTTCGCCGCTTGTGGCCGGCGCGTGGCTGATGGACCCGGCGCAGCAGTACCGTGGCGCGAGGGCTGCTCGGCAAGCAGCGACCTGAGCTCATCGAAGCCGATTGCGACGTCGACTGCTCCCGCCAGTTGAGGATCGAAGATTTCATCCTTGCGAGCCCAGCATGGCGACACGTAGACGACCGCCACATCCTGGAGTGCGGTGGCTTTGATGAGACGCGCTTGTGCGATGTAGGGGGGAATGATGGTCACCAAGGCGCCCGACAGTTGCGGGTGATAGAGCTCGACCCACGACACGACCACCGGGCAGGTCGAACGCAGCTGCGGAAGCGGGCTTTGTGATTGTGTACACGCCAGCTCCCAGGCAACGGCGATGAGTTCCTCGCCAAGGACCGTTGTCTCGATGGAAGAAAAGCCGGCCGTTTCGAGAGCGAACTCGACCTCAGACGCCGTCATTGGGTGGAGCGCTGCCAAGTACTCGCTGGCCAGCACTACAACCACGCGCCTCCCGCTTGCAAGAAGCGCGCGCACAGCTCCCAGATCGTCGCGGACGGCATAGCCCCCGTTGCCGCACTCAACGACGCACGCGCCACACTTCACGCAGCGGGACTCAATGATCTGGGGATGGCCGTCCTCGACGCGAATAGCTTGAGCCGGGCAGTGGCGAACGCAGCTGGAGCAGGCGTGACAGTCGGAGCCATCGCACGCGATTAGAAAATCGCCGGGCGCGCTCTGCGCGGGGGCCGTCAGACATTCCCTGGATCGGTCGACCTCGGACAATCTCCCAGCTCCGATTCTCAGACTAGCTCCGCCCGCTGAACAGATCCTGCACGCCGAGGCGTCTGAGCGCCAGCAAGAGCGGCAAGCCCAGCCCGTACATCACAATCGCCTGACCCACGGCCACCGAGACAACCCCAAACAGGTACATCGGCAGCCATCGTCCCTCAAAGTCTACGCCGAGAAGCGGAATCTTGTAGAGTCCCATCCCTTTCACCAGCAAGGGAAGGTAGAGCGGGACGATCAGCGCGTTGGCGAGCACGGGGCCGAGCAGTCCGACTCCTGCGCTCGAGCGAAAGCGCCACGTCCAAAGCGCACCCAGCAGCGTGCCGAGCGACCCAAAGACGACGTCGAGCAGCGCGAGCGGGCTGCCGGTCGACGCAAACGAGTACAGATTGGCAACGACTGAGCCAAGGGCGAGACCGGGGATTGCGGCAGGCGTGAAGAAGGCGAGCACGGTGGCCGCCTCGCTTACGCGAAGCTGAATCGGTCCCCACGCGAGAGGTCCGAGAAACTGCACGGTTATGAGCGTCAGGCCGCCGTAGACGGCAGCAATCATGCCTGCTTGGGCGATGGTGCGGGCGCGGGACAATCCAGGCCTCTCACGGGAGGTGCGTCGCGCGGATTCTAGCACGGTATCAGGACATCAAGGCATCAGGCCTCAGGCCGGAAGGC
>Ga0194044_10001724_pt1 | contig 11069 bp, 9 predicted proteins | sample JunL4417m_MetaG_FD_155460 | JGI IMG/M metagenome (GOLD analysis project Ga0194044, IMG submission 155460) | Anoxic zone freshwater microbial communities from boreal shield lake in IISD Experimental Lakes Area, Ontario, Canada - Jun2016-L442-17m | ecosystem: Environmental > Aquatic > Freshwater >...
GGGCAGGGGCAGGGGCAGGTTCATCATCTTCATCTTCGTCCGGGAACTCTTGTCTGTAATCGTCCGGGTAATTCCGTTTGAAGCCACATGAGTGGCAGAGGTATGCATCGGTTGGATTCAGACCCATGCGGTGATGCATTTTCATGGTGTCAACCGTTTTGTCACAATCATTGCACACATGTCGTGATGGGTCAAATTTGACTGCATGTGTCGGGGTCTTGGCGGGTTCTGGTTCTTTGTCCGCGGTCAAGGGCTGTGTCGGAATGTAGGGAATGAAGATGGAATCCTCTGGGTTCGGTAGAACGATATGGTCGGCAAACCGAAACAGATTGGAGAATGCCAGCAGGTTGACCAGGCTCCACACCTGCTTTGTGATGTGATTCAGACGGTCAAACGCATCTTCGGGAACACGCGGATCGGTTTGGAATTGCTTGGCCAAAGCAACAGCAACAGCTGCATCACACACCATGATGTCTCGCATCGCAATGTCGCATTCCAGCATCTTCAGCGCCACATTGATCTCCGAGTAATTGTTGCCAACGCCGAGCAGGAGTTGTGCCGCATGGCGCTGCTCTGTGGTCATTTCATGCGTTTGCAATTGGCGTTGGTGTTGGCCTTGGCCTTCAATGTAAGCATCCGTGTTGTCAAATGCGTGTTCGTGATACTTACTGGCAATCCAGTTGACTTGTTTCAGGGTCTGCAGCATGCACGCAAATTCGCGCATGTAGATCTCGGCCAGTGTGCCAGCAACAGTTGGGTTGGAAAGGTCAAGTCCGGTCAATAGGGGTCTTTGATTGCGACAATGGTCGCGCATGTTGGTTGCAACCGTGGCGTGGTTGGCTTGAAGGGAACGAAGGTGGGCAAACATGATGTTCTGATTTGATCTGACACCCATTAGCATTTCAAAAATCAGAATCAATTTTTTTTGAATTCATTTAAAATTAGAATGACAATTTATCATTTTCATAAAAACATAATTTATATATCCTAATAATTTATCACTGCATATATGGTCTCTCAAATATTGCTCCAAAAAAGTTCCGCAAAACACCTAGCAACGCGTCGAATTTCCCAAAAGTGTTTCGTCGATCTCGATTTTGGACATCATCGATGTCCATTTCTTGAAATTTTTTTGACTCTTGTGCAAATTCGAATCGAATAAATAACAAAATTAATTTATGGAATAATAAGAAAAAATAAGAGCATAATGGTGACAAAAAATAGTGATCCAAAAAAAGTGATTTTTTGGACCGAAATATTTTGACATGTGACACATCAAAATACATATTTTTTGTTTTATCTGATAAAACAAAAAATATGCAATCTAGACAACAGTGATGCGATTAAACCGTTTCATCGCACCATGATACATGCGACATTGGGACACGAAGTATGTGTGCATATTTTTGTTTTATCAATAAAACAAAACATATGCTGACATCATAAGCATTTTTCAGGGTGCAAAACGGGGGGGACCTGTTGACATGTTAACTCCCGGTGAAAAGCAATGCGTTTTAAACACTAGGTAAAAATATGCAAATATGCTTCATTGGATGGTTTTTTGGGCGCGTATCTATATGAAAATCAAAAAAACGTAGCACATTGAAAATGTCAAACCATATATGGTCTCTCAAATAATGTTCTGAAAAAGTTCCGCAAAACACCTAGCAACGCGTCGAATTTCCCAAAAGTGTTTCGTCGATCTCGATTTTGGACATCGATCTTGTCCATTTCTCAGAATTTTTTCGAGTCTTGTGCAAAGTCGATTTCGAAATATAACAAAATTAATTTATATAATAATAGATAAAAATGAGAGCATAATGGTTTCGCAAAAAATGGCGCCAAAAAAACCCATTTATTTGATCAAAATATTTTGACATGTGACACATCAAAATGCATATTTTTTGTTTTATCAACTAAAACGGGAAATATGCAATCTAGCAACAATTATTTGGACGGATGATATGTATCACATCATAATGCATGCGACAATTGCTCATGAATTATGCGTGCATATTTTTGTTTTATCAATAAAACAAAACATATGCTGGCACCATACGACAATTAAGTGATATGATTATGCAGCACGCAATACCGTGTCAATTTCATAATTTGGACATGGTTTTAAAACCCTATATAAAAATATGCAAATTGGGGGTTATTAAGGGAAACATAATATTTGTTTATGTAAACCGCTTAAACCTATTTTACACCATTTGCACAATACCCCAGTTTTTAAATGGAACTGTCAGACGACACAACGTCACGTTTTGAATGCAAGATGTGCAATTATTCGTGTACGAGAAAAAGCAGCATTTTACAACATTATGATACCAACCGGCATAAAATTAAAATGAAGACATCAAAAAATAACGCATGCGCGTGTGGCAAAACATTTGAGTTGCGGTCGTCTCTCTACAATCACAAGAAGTCGTGCAAAGCAACCGTGTCCGATGCATCCGACACATCTTCAACCACATCCATGTCGCTGACTGTTGTGGATAAAGAAATAGCGAGTGTGGCTAAAAAAACGCAAGCCATTGCTGATAAGAACGAAGAGCTCATGGATTTGAAGACCATGGTGCAGATGCTGCTGAATGATCGGAACACCATGTTTGACAAGAGTCACGAGATGATGATGAAAAATCAGGAGGTGATACGAGAGATGACGCAGCAGAACCAGCAGCTCATTCAAACCATACAAGAGATGACGCCCAAAATCGGGAACGGCAACATTATAACGACGAACAACACGCAGTTCAACCTGAACATGTTTTTGAACACGGAGTGCAAGGACGCCATCAAGCTGAGCGACTTTGTCAAAACCCTGAAAATCACGCTGCAGGACCTGGAATACACGAAGACCAAGGGTATCGTGGAAGGCGTGAGCTCCATCATCGTGAACAATCTGAAGGGCATGGACGTGCACCTGCGCCCGATTCACTGCACGGACCTGAAGCGCGAGACCATGTACGTTAAAACCGATGAATGGATCAAGGATGAAGACAACTCCTATGTTAAAAAGTTCATTTACATGACATCCTGCTACCAGACGCGCATCATTCAGGACTGGATGGCGGCGCATCCCGGGTGGGAAAACAAAGAAAAGATGCACGTTGAATATCAGACGATATGCAAGGAGCTGTACAAAAATATTGAGTGCGACGACAATGCTCATAAAAAAATAATCAAGGCATTCATCAAGGAGGTGCACATTCCGCGTACAGGTATACAATAAATGCAATAAATGCAATGATGAAGGGTTAGAGATCATGTGCCGAAATATAATGAAATTTGCCTATATGATTGAGTCTGCGAACCATTCGGCCCAATATCATAAAAAGCGGTTCAGTTAAAAGAGACTTCCAATATTCTTCCCCCAAGTCATCATCATCAGCACCCGGAAAGTGATGCACAATCGGAATTGTGTCAAATTTATATTTCAATAGATGAAACAATTGGTAAAAAACCGAATCAAAATTTTCGGTTTTCTTATGTAAATAGGTTTCTTCTAATTGAGCCGGGTTCAAATGCCCGGATTCAAGTTCATTTTCAACAAATGTTTTAGCTTCAATGTCGACATAATCGGGTGATGCCATAATTCGCAGCGTTTCTTTATTTTCATCAGTTCCCAATTTATCAACAACCCTTGTTAATTCTGCCGGTGTTAATTCATGATAATCGCGTGAAAATATTATATTATATTCTATCCAATCATACCAGATTGCGATGTCTAGAGCAAAGTCCCACAAAATCTCGTATAACAAGGTGTACGTGTCTTTGTCAAATGACCCATTAAAAAAAACGCATCTTTTAATAATTTGTTCAATTATAGTTCGCAACTGTTCCGGTTGAGACGTTTTACATTTGTCTAAAAATGCATCGGCTGCATCCGGAATTTTAACAGCAACCGGAATGGACGTAGGTCCACGCAAAATATTATCAATTTGTGCTCTATCAATCGTGTGCGAACACATGTATTTTGCATTATAAGAGGTGACATAGTTTTTGTGTCTTTTATCTAAATAGGTCGGGTCGTGCTCCAATATTTGAAGCCAGAGTTTAGTTATATTGCAAACCGCGACAATTGTCTCAATGGACACATTGTTTTGGTACAATGCGCATTTTTTAGTTTTAGTTTCAGGTTTAAAAAAGCACAATACACGTTTATAAAAAGGCGCGTGGGTTTGAACAGGTGTGTCAGTTTCTATATTTGATTTTTCAACTTTAATCATTTCCAATAATTTGTAAAGCGCGCTTTCAATGGGTAAGTGTTGATTGTCACTTGATAAGTCATAAATTTTTTTCGCATCCACATAAAAAGATTCATGAACGTCAACATTCATTCTTGATTCATTGTCTTGGATTTTTAGCACTTGTTCAATGTGTTGAGAGTTAGTTAATCCGCCAAAACATGAGTTGACTATAATGTGGTGAACGCCCTTTTTGTATTTTGGTATTTTTCTTAATTCTGATATTATTTCACCCATCGTGTAATCTTCTTTTACAATTGGAATTACTGAATTTTTTGTTAATTCCTTGAATGCATTTGATGTGATGTAGTGTTTAGAAAAATATTGATACAACGCAACACCCATTGCACTGATCTGATCCCGAACTGCCCTCGGAATGGGTCGCAAAACAAATCCAATTATAGAAGCCACATACGATATACTTAAAATTCGGTTATAATAGCTGTTGTAGTAACGGTCAATGTCGTTTGCAATTTTAACCAATTCAACCTTAGTTTGGACACTTAACTCTTTGTATCTGGATAACCCACCAAATAGTAAATTTTGATGGATGTCCGGGTTTACTTCGTAAACTCCCACTGAAAAAATGTGAGGACTGCTCCGTTTTATGTGAGTTACAGTTTCAAAGGGATACATGTGAAGGTCTCTATCAAATACATACGCTTCGGGGACACTGTCATCAACATTTTTTGTAAATTTATGAATTACGTCATTCGATGGAATTCCTCTGTGTTGTTTAATAAATTGAACTGCATCTGATGTTGTGTTTTTTGCAAAGTCGGAGTAGTCTCCTGTGGAAACTAAAACATGCATTTCGGTCCCTAAATCGTAATACCGGGTGTCGCGTGTGTTTATTTTCAACAAATTTGGTCTGATTGCTCCATGCGCGTTGACTATGAAAACAAATTGCTGGTTTTTTTTATTTCTGCTAAACATTTGTGAGTCCACACCTGACTGGGACTCAATGATGGGCTCTAGATGCTGATTTTCGGGCCTTGCTCTCATGGAATTGGATTTGGTTCTGGAGTTGGATTTGGATTTGGACCTGGATTTGGTACTGGAATTGCTTCTATTCATATATGGGGGTTATTGTGAAACTTGTTATTTATAAAATTAAATTATTTATTACTATGAAATAAATACATTATTTTAATTTGCACGTTCGTCACAACCCCAAAGTGATGCAATGAAATAAATGAAATGCAATGAAATAAATGAAATGCAACAAAATTATATATTCATAATGTATATGCAAAACCAAAACAATGGCGAAATCCTTTAAGCGAACTAAGCGACCCAAACGCGGGGGGATGTATTCCATGAAAAGAGCACAAACCCCCCGAAAATCGCGAATGTCATTCATTGAAAGCATACATAATTACAGGGTGTGTGATATCGCAAATATTGGACGAAAGAGCAAACAGCAACCGGAGACGTCATGCGGCGTGTATCATTTTGATTGCAATATCCCAGTGCAGCATGAGTTGATCACGCGATTCACGAAGATTGCAACGAAACAGCGCCACTTTTTTTACGAAATATTTCCGTGGAAGGCCAAATGCAAACAAAATTGGCACATGTTCATTGCATTGAGACAAGACTCTCGCACGCAAAATCTTGTCATATGCGCTTGGTGTTCCGTTCGTTATCAGGAATTGCCGAATCCAGCGGATGGCGTGATGCACAAAACCGCATACATTGTTGAAGTGTCCGTTCGTCGCAAGAAGGCCGAAGGCACCGTTGATGAAAATTATCGTGGAATGGGGATTGAATTATTGAAAAAAATAATTGAATACTCCAGAACACAAGGCGTGTCAATGCTGTATTTGGTTCCGTCCAATGAATACGTGAAACGATTGTACATGTCGGGAGACGGCCTTAACATGAGTGAAGTGCCCGACACATCTTACTTGGTGAAAGGCTTGACCGGTGCAGTGACGGTTCCAATGATGAACGGCATCATTGGACTAAAACGTTTAACTGAAATCGCGGAAGAAACCAGGCTCTTTGCCGAAGAATTGAGCCAGTTGCCGGATGACATTCGGACACGCTTTACCAAAAAAACAGATGCAATGGAATTGAGTTTGGACGACAAAATCGCCATACTCGGTGAAATTGCAATCATGATGGATGAAGATGTTGACAAAGATGAAATCATTGAATACATTGATGAACTTTGATTGGGTTCATCGGCGTAGTCGTCGTCGTTGTCTGGATTTGGATTTGCGGTTTTGGGTTTTAGAACTTTTCGGTTTTTTGGCGGATTTGCCACCCTTGCTTTTAGGCTTTGGTGAACCTTCACCAAATGTTCTATCATATTGTGTCATGGACATGTTTGAAACGCTGAATGGCAAACGACGAACACTGTCTGGGTTGAGTTGAAGTTTTGGATTCATTCGTTCGTGTTCAGTACCACCACAATCATCCTCACAACGCACCCGCACATCGTCATACTGAGAGCTCCATTTGCGCTGACACGCAGGAGATTCGCTGGTGCCGCCAACGCATTTAAAAAGGGACAATCCTTCTTCTGGGAATGTGGTCAATAACCCGGCGCGTCTGGCCAAATCACATGTACTGCACGGACATCTGAATGCCGTTAATGATTTTTGTTCCAGAGTAGCCCGACGGTTGTGAAGTAATAAAAGACGATCGTGAAAGTCATGTTTTGAATACTTCGGTGCAACTGCAACGAGAGAAGTCAACGCGCGCTGTTTTAATTTATAGAGAACCATGGAAGCAGCGCTATGTTCCGTGACAAAACTCGGTCTTGCGTCATCTTTTACCAGTTGGGAAATGGTTGCGCGCCATGAATCAAACTGATCAGACGTTTCTCTGATTAAATCGCGGTAATTGGCTTCTATTTCTGCTATGACGCGGTCCACGAATCCTGGTGGCAATAAAAATTGGCTTCCACTCAATAATAAATGAAAATTGCGTTTCAAATTGCCCACTCTTTTGTCGGCGTCAACCCCAAAAGGAACAACTTTGCCATGATTGTATGAAACCTCTTGAATACTTCGTAACAATGTGTCTTCAAAATAACACACGCGAAATGCAGAAACGAGAGATAATACAATATTATGTTGATCCCAAACATTTAAAAATTCTTCTTCCACTTTAACCATGCGACCGCCACTTGGAACCTCTTTTTTCGTGATGGCCAGCGTGTATGGGGTTGATATATCAATGCATTGCATGTTTGGTGGAAACACGCACCTTAAGTTCTCAGACAAATTCTTTAAACTTAGACAATCTATTGCTGGATTGTCTCCACTTGTAACCGGAAGTTCAAACCGAGTGAGAGATTCGGGCATATGAAATGTTTCCAACAGTTGACACAACGGACGTCTGGGGACAAATTCCACATTCGTGAATCTCGCAGTTCTCAAATGAGGCAATGCAGACGCGTCAACCTGTTCAACCGCAATAACTTTTTTACGATTCAATGCATCGTTCTGCCTCAAACTAGGTTCTTCAATGGCTGAACAATTCGCTGGCATGACATCAATCAATAAATCCGTCAAATCACCAATGCTTGACAAAAAGCCAGAATACACGCGTGGATCCAACACGTTTTGGTTTACTCTTAATACACGAAGCGAGCTTGGCAACAAAAAGTGTGGAAGCAAAACATCCATGCGCTCATCGGGTTCAACCAACGGGGATCTGCCTGCATTTCTCGCTTTGCGCTCTTCCAGTTTATTGGTTGAACGATCAATGATCGTCAATGTTTTGAGATTGGGGAAATGAGCGCTTAAATCAAGACGAAACGAATTTGCAAAATCGCTTCTGAGTTCAAATGTTTCTATCATTTCACCTCGTTGATAATGAATGAGGTCTGTTTCTTTCGGTTTAAAATGTTCAAACAATCTCCGTTTGAACTCGGTTGATGTTTCAGCCGAAATGTCCATTGTCAAATTTTCCACATTTGCGAATTGTGCATGAGGCGATGCAAATTTTGGACGATGAAGTGATAAAAATCTATCAAATGTTCTGTATCCACGGTTATATTTTCTGTTATAAGCAGACAACATTTGGTTTGCAGCATCACAATGCACGCACTCATGTTGTGGTCCATGAAACAATCTTCTCTGTTTGGTGCCAACCCATGTTGCACCTGGCCCATCTCTCCTGTCCCGACAGAAATCTGCTGTCTCAAAATAAGCCTTGATTAAACGGTCTAATTCTGCACTTTCTGGTTCCGGCTCCGGGTGTGGTGTAACTAACATTTCTAAAAAGGTTGCCAATTCACATGTCATATGGCGTTCATCCTGAGTGGGGTTATCCTTACTGGATGCAACAAACTCAACATTTGGTGATTCTAATTTCTTGAATATAGATTCTTCTTTTTCTGGAGTGTGAAATAGACAACTGTTTTCATTCGGCGAATCATTTGAATTTGCAACACCGCAGCCGAGACAATTAGCATGTTTCGACCTATTGTATTTGGGGGCATCTCCCATTATATCTAAATGTCTGAATAGGCGTATATTAATTTGATATTATAAATGTATATATATTATATATAATGTTAACAATGCAAACCAGGCGACGAAATGGTTTCAAAAGAAAAAGATCCACAAAAAGGTTAAGGGGGGGCGTGCGCATCACATACGAAGATGGTGAATATGAAGGTGATGTGGACGGAGCGGGTAAAAAACATGGCAAAGGCAAAATGACATATAATCTTGGTGATATTTATGAGGGCACTTGGGAAAACGATAAACCAAATGGAATGGGCAAACATACATATCCAGGTGGTGAGATAACATATGAGGGTGAGTTCAAGAATGGTGATTTCAGCGGACACGGAGTTTACAAATCCAAACCCGAATCCATAATTTACCGTGGTGAATTTGAAAATGACCAAAGAAATGGAATGGGATTTTTGTACTCAAAAGGTGGCATGTTATACGGAGAATTTAAGAACGATAGATTGATACGCGGCACTGGCAAACGCCGGTTTAAAGATGATCAACCAACGTTTGAAGGTGATTTTGAAAACGAAAGGCTTAAATATGGCAAACGCAATTGGCCAAATGGTGACACTTATGTAGGTGCACTTGATGAAAATGGAGGCATTGATGATGGAAAAGGGGTATTTACGTGGGCCAAAGGTGCGAAATATGATGGCGAATACAAAGACGGTTTAATGCACGGATTTGGGGTGTTCACATTACTCGATGGCAGTAGTGTATTTGAAGGACAATTCAAAAATGATAGAAAACATAAAGGCACACTTACATCATCTGATGGTAGTGTTTACAAGGGTTATTTTAAAAATAATAAAAAACATGGAAGAGGACACTTGACTCTTTCCAATGGAACCGTTTTAACTGGTAATTTTAATCAAGACCGACCGCCGAATCCCATTCATGCCCAAGATGCATTCCTGTCGGGGGAAGACACCGATTAGTTGGTGATTTAGCGTTACAAATGTGGATATGCGTTATAATGCGATAATTTTAGTTGATGTTTATGCTATAACAACCATAACAATTTATCACATACTAATTAAAAATGGGTCAAATGCTTTCTCGCGAGGATGAGGAAGAATATGACCAGCCCACCGAGGACCATAATGCAGTGCATGAAGAAAAAGAAAAAGAAAGGCCTAAGCGAAGGCAACGTGGTGTAGCAGGGCGTTCGCGGAAGGTGAGACAGCCGGGGCAGGGTCGCACGCGACGAACCCGGGCAAATCCTGTGACATTTGATATTCGTGATCATTAGAACGAGAGATTTCTGATCATTTATTTGTTTTGCTTGCTAAATAGCTAAATAAACAAATAAATATTGAATAATCTGAAAAATTGAAAATTTGATCCAATCCATTGATCCAATTCATTAACCAATCAACCAGACACCATGATTCCCCCGCTTCGTCAAGTGCAAGTGAAGGACCTTCAACCCGGAAATACGTATTTGATTCATGAAAAACGCCCAGAGTATCAACACATGAAGTTCAAGGGCACGTTTGTCAAGAACGATTATCCACCTCACCCACATTACACCACGATGACCCACTTCAATAACGTGATCGGTAGAGGGAACCATTCCCAGAGAGATGTGAATCTGCAAGAAGCGTATTGGAATTATTATGAAGCTGATGCCCGAATTCGCGCTTGGACCACCTTCGTGATGCGTGAAATCACGGGTGATCCGTCATTTACCCCGTCCATGTAATTTGACTTGACTTAACTGTCCAGCAGAGTGGGTTGATACGGGGGAGTCAGCGAGTTCGTTTTGTGACCGTAATACAGGCAGTTTGCAACATCTTGTTTCGGTGCGTTCGGGCACGTCATGGGTTCCGACCCGTAAAAATTGACGCGACGCACATTCAAATTCATAGAAATTGGCTTCGGAGTGGGCACCATTTTCAAGTCCTTGATGGGTTTGTTGGTGTAGAGGGTGTCGCACATTTCGGCCCGACTGCATTTGCCGTTGTTCGGCGTTTCCCAATATCGCACGTTGTTGGTGTACTGGGCATAGCTGTTGTCAAACACGGGATAGTACGTCCACATGGTGCTGGATGACATGTTGGATACGCCGTCAGACACGCCGCCGGGTTTGACGGGATAGTCCTTGTAGAGGATGGGATACGTGGATGCATCGGGGAAGGAGCCGGGAGTTAATGGAGCAGTGAACCCTTCTCTCCAGTTATTTTTATTTTTGGAACACATGTACAACCCGAAACACATGAATGCAATTGCTAAAACAATGCAGAATATGTGTGTTTGGTGCATTATGTAAAATGGATATATAATGAATGTTATATGGATATATAATAATATAATATATAAATGTTATAAAATT
>Ga0194044_10001726_pt1 | contig 11069 bp, 12 predicted proteins | sample JunL4417m_MetaG_FD_155460 | JGI IMG/M metagenome (GOLD analysis project Ga0194044, IMG submission 155460) | Anoxic zone freshwater microbial communities from boreal shield lake in IISD Experimental Lakes Area, Ontario, Canada - Jun2016-L442-17m | ecosystem: Environmental > Aquatic > Freshwater...
TGCTGATGGTTTTGCCCATGCAGACCAAGGCTTTATTTATTCTCGTTTCACCAATCCGACTGTCAGCATGTTCCAAGATCGCTTGGCTGCTCTAGAAGGTGGTGAAGCTTGTATTGCAACTGCATCGGGTATGTCTGCTATTTTGACAATGGCAATGGCGCATCTGCAAGCAGGTGATCATGTGGTTTGCTCCCGCTCAGTATTTGGCGCAACAGTTCAGTTGTTTACTAATATTTTGGGTCGCTTTGGGATTACGACGACTTATGTTGACTTGGCTGATACCGAGTCATGGCAGGATGCTGTTCAGCCTAATACCAAACTCTTTTATTTAGAGACACCATCTAATCCTTTGACTGAGATTGCCGACATTAAAGCCATCTCCAAGATTGCTAAGAAAGCAAAGGCCTTATTTGCAGTGGATAACTGTTTTTGCACACCAGCTTTGCAAAAGCCTTTGGCTCTTGGTGCTGATGTAGTGATTCATTCAGCAACCAAGTATTTAGATGGCCAAGGCAGGATGGTTGGCGGTGCAATTGTGGGCAGCAAAGATTTCATCATGGGCAAAGTATTCCCTTACGTGCGCACAGCAGGACCCACCTTGTCTGCGTTTAATGCCTGGGTATTCCTAAAGGGATTAGAGACTTTAGAGCTTCGCATGAAGCAACAGAGTCAAAACGCGCTCGCCCTAGCCCAATGGCTAGAAAAGCAGCCCGGGGTTGAGCGCGTATACCATCCTGGCCTCACATCCCATCCTCAACATGCTTTGGCAAAGCGCCAGCAAAAAGCAGGGGGAGCAATTGTGTCTTTCACTCTCAAGGGTGGCAAGAAGGCAGCCTTTAAATTGATTAATCAAACGAAGCTTTGCTCAATCACTGCAAATTTAGGTGATACACGTACAACGATTACTAATCCAGCAACAACTACCCATTGCCGTGTTTCTCCTGAAGCAAGAAAAGCTGCCGGCATCACTGATGGCTTAGTGCGCATTGCGGTTGGTCTTGAAAACATTAACGATTTAAAGAGCGATCTCGTTGGCGGACTCAAAAAATAATCAAGTTCATCAAAGTGAGTACCTGAACTTTGATGATGCTAAAGAGTTCTGGAACAAACGCTTTGATCAAGAAGAATTTATCTTTGGCAAAGAGCCAAATGAATATCTCGCCCTGCAAGCTAAGACCTATTTAAAGCCAAACCAAAAAGTTCTTTGTATTGCTGATGGCGAAGGCCGTAATGGTGTTTGGCTAGCGAAGCAAGGTATGCAAGTGGTTGGTTTTGATGTCTCTGATATCGCCTTACAAAAGGCAAAGCAGTTTGCTGCAGATAATCAAGTAGAGATCACCTATTCACTATCAGATACTGATCGCTTTGACTGGCAAGAAAATACATACGATGCAGTGATTGGGATTTTTATTCAGTTTGCTGAACCACAAATGCGAGCTCGTATCTTTAAGCAGGCGCATAAAGCCTTAAAGCCTGGCGGCATCTTAATATTGCAAGGTTATACGCTAAAGCAGTTGGAGTATAAAACGGGCGGCCCATCTCTAAAAGATCACCTCTATACAGAGGACATCATTCGAGAGCTTGCAAAAGAATTTCAAATACTAGATTTGCGCTGCTATGAAAAAGAGCTCAATGAAGGCGCAAGACATGCAGGCATGTCTGCTTTATTAGGACTTGTTGCTAAGAAGTAAAGCGGCGTGGATCATTGATGGGGCGTAGCGGCATGATGTGAATCTTGCTACCATCAATTTGAACATGAGTATTTTTGCCTACCTCTAATTCCAATCGCATCACTTCTGCCGCTGAAGCTTCCCAGGTAAGCGTATGGCTAGCATTGTTTAGTAGGAGTTGAATGACTGCAATTTGTCCTAATGTGCTGATCTGCTCTATAAGGGCCTCAATAGTTGTCGCACTTGATTGCTTATGAAGACTTAAGCCATTTGCCGGAATAACCCAGGCAACCGGAGTATTTGGTGGGATCTTGCCCTTATCGATCACCTCAAATACTTGATTACAGCCATCCCATGTCAGCTTACCCGCAGTAAATACACCTTTAAACTTATTGTTGATACCTACTAGCTCTGCAACGCGAGAGTTTCTGGGTCTTTGGAAAAGCACTTGAGGTGGAGCCGTTTGCAATCCAACCCCTCGATCAATGACGGTAATACAATCTGCTAATAAATCTGCTTCGCGCAGATCATGAGTCACTAAGAGAATTGGAATATTTAAATCTTTGCGAAGCTCAGCTAAAGTTTTATACAGACCTTGACGTGTTGGGGCATCTACTGCAGAGAAAGGCTCATCTAATAATAAGATTTTGGGTGATCTTGCCAAGGCTCTTGCGAGTGCAACGCGTTGCTGTTGACCGCCAGATAGTTGGTTGGGCATGCGATGAGCTAATTCACCTATACCCATGCGATTGAGCCATTGTCCAGCCTGTGCTTTACGTTCAGCGATTCCTGCTACTGAGTTATGGAGCGGAATGCACACATTCTCCAGCGCAGACAAATGTGGGAAGAGTGCATATTGCTGGAATAAAAATCCGCAAGAGCGCTCGGCAGGACTAAGCGAGGTAGTAAGGCCATTGATTTCATTGGCTTCAAACCAAAGTTCACCATTGCATTCAATACTTCCAGTGTTTGCATTGTTTAGCCCGGCGATCGTACGCAATGCAGTTGTCTTGCCGCTACCGGATGGACCAACCAAGGCGTGAAGTTCCCCGGGAGTGCACTCAAGACTGAGTTGCAATGGATTGGGAGTTGCTTGTGATAGCTTAATCTTGAGCATTAGCTTCCCCTCTCTTGAGTGCGAGAGGGTTGACGGCCAAAGACGCCATAGGAAATAGCGATTGCTATCAGTGAAGTGCCTAATAAGATTAACGAGAGGACACCAGCACCAGCAGTGTCAAAACTTTGTACCTTGTCATAAATAGCAATGGACACCGTTTTAGTTTCACCAGGGATGGCGCCCCCGACCATCAGGATCACGCCGAACTCTCCGAGAGTGTGGGCAAAAGTGAGAACTGCTGCGCTAGTGATGCCACGCCATGCCAGCGGCAATTCTATTAAGCGAAAGATTTGCCAATTAGAAAGCCCGCTTACTTGGGCAGCCTCAATAATTTCTGGGTTGATAGCCTCAAAAGCACGCTGGATTGGTTGTATAGCAAATGGCAAATTGACGATCAGGGAGGCAATCAGAATGCCCGTAAAAGAAAATACCAGTGGAATGCCCAAAAAGCTTTTGCCACCAAGTCCCACCAAAAGGTAGTAACCCAAGACCGTTGGAGGCAAAACGAGAGGCAGCGCTAAGCCTGCCTCAATCCAAGATTTGCTTCCGCCTGCCTTTTGGAGCCTATGGGCAACCCAGATGCCAAAAGGCAGAATGAGGACGAGAGTCCACAAGGCAAGCTTTAAAGAGAGAAGAATGGCATCCATATCCATCAATGGATTGTAGCGTCTGATGTCTTAGGGTTTTTCACTATAGGAGTTTAGAGAAGAATCTAGTCAAATATGCATCTATACGCATATATTCATATAAAGAGGCCTCATGAAAGCCAGGGTTCAAAAAGCGACCAAGAATTTATCTCCTAAGCAGATGGAGAAAGTATTTCTTAAGGTAGCAGCTTATTTTAGTGTGCTGTCTGAGCCTACTCGTCTTCGAATCATGTATGCCGTCTGTGCTGGAGAAAAATCGGTATCGGAAGTGATGGAGATGTGCGGAACAAGTCAGGCTAATGTCTCAAGACATTTATTGGCATTGCATAAGATTGGAATTTTGTTAAGGCGCAAAGAGGGCGTTACGGTGTATTACTCAATTGCCGATAACGCAACGGTAGAGATGTGCCAATCTGTTTGTGCAAAGATTGCTGAAGGCATTCATTAATTGAGTAGTAATGATTTTTCATTAGAGGTCAAATGACTAAGAAGCAAATTGAATTAAGTGCTCAGGATATCTCGGCGGTTGAGAAACCTATCAATAGAGCACGCCTGGTTAAAGCGCCAGAGCATTTCATATCTCAAGAATTGATTGCTGACATCAACTCCAATGGACTTGATGAAACGCGGCGTGGCTTTTTGCGCAAAGGATTCTTTTCAGCCCTGGGTGCTGCCGGGTTGGGAACTCCAATGGCATTTGCTGCAGGCGAGGGTGATCCAGCAATCTTGGAAAAACAGGAATGGCAAACTACTTTGGGAAAGAATGTTGCCACAATGCCATATGGCGTCCCCTCGATTTATGAAGCCAATTTGATCCGTCGTGAATCGCCAGGTTTAACCCGTGTATCGGCATCTTCAGTTGCCTTTACCCCTTTGCAAGGTTTGTTCGGAACGATTACTCCAAACGGTTTGCACTTCGAGCGTCATCATCAGGGTTGGTACAACCTCAATCCAGAGACCCATCGCTTGATGGTGAATGGCTTAGTAAAAAATGCCCGTGTCTTTACGATGAACGACTTAATGAGATTACCTTCAGTCTCACGCACACACTTTATTGAGTGCGGTGCTAATACCGGTCTAGAGTGGGGCAACGTAGCTGTGCCAACAGTGCAGTACACCCATGGCATGTTGTCTTGCTGCGAATTTACAGGCGTACCTCTCAAAGTATTACTTGAAGAATGCGGCGCTGATCTGAAAAAAGGCAAGTTCTTACTTGCAGAGGGTGGCGATGGCTCAGGCATGACCCGCACTATCAATCTAGAAAGCTGCTTAGACGACACAATCGTTGCTTGGAGCATGAATGGCGAGATGTTGCGTCCTGAAAATGGTTTCCCATTACGCCTGGTAGTACCAGGCGTGCAGGGTGTGAGCTGGGTCAAGTGGTTACGTCGCCTTGAAGTAGGTGACATGCCATGGAACAGTAAAGATGAAGCAGTTCACTATATTGAGTTGATGCCAGATGGCACGCATCGTCAATATGCATCAATACAAGAATGTAAATCCGTTATTACTACGCCATCAGGTGGTCAGCAATTACTAGATAAAGGTTTCTATAACGTCAGCGGCATGGCTTGGTCAGGGCGAGGCAAGATCAAACGCGTAGATGTTTCATTTGATGGGGGTAATAACTGGCGTACTGCCCGTTTAGAGACGCCAATTCTGACTAAATCCATTACTCGCTTCAATATTGATTGGGTTTGGGACGGATCACCAGCGATTTTGCAATCTAGAGCAATTGATGACACGGGATATGTACAGCCATCTATTAAGATACTGCGGGATGTTCGGGGTAATCGCTCGATTTATCACAACAATGCAATTCAGTCTTGGAAGCTTGACTCAAACGGCGAGGTGAGCAATGTTCAAGTTGGATAAATTATTTGCTCGTCTAGTACTTTTAAGCCTAGTAGTATTTTCCGCTCAGCTTACTTATGCGCAAAGCGCACAAAGTACTCAAGGCCCCAAGTTTCCTGGAATTGGTCGCAATGCCACACCGGCTGAAGTAATCGCGTGGGATATTGATGTGCGCCCAGACTTTAAGGGTCTTCCAAAGGGGTCAGGTTCCGTTGCGCAGGGTCAAATCATCTGGGAATCGAAATGCGCTAGTTGTCATGGTGTATTTGGTGAGTCTAACGAGATCTTTACACCAATCGCAGGTGGAACGACTGCCGATGATATTAAGACTGGAAAAGTTGCTTCATTGGCTGATCGCAAGCAACCTCAACGCACAACGTTGATGAAAGTCCCCACAGTTTCTACTCTGTGGGATTACATCTATCGAGCAATGCCTTGGAATGCCCCAAGATCATTAACCCCAGACGATACTTATGCTCTAGTTGCATTTATTTTGAGTCTGGGTGAAATTGTTCCTGATGACTTTGTCTTGAGTAATGCCAATATCGCAGAGGTTCAGAAAAAAATGCCAAACCGTAACGGCATGACTCGAAATCATGGCTTTTGGAGTGTGAACGGCAAACCTGATGTGAACTCACAAGCCTGCATGAATAATTGCGTCAAGTTTGTGCAAATTGGCTCTACCTTGCCTGACTTTGCTAGAGATGCCCATGGCAATATTGCAGAGCAAAATCGCTTATATGGCCCATACCGAGGTTCAGACTCAACTAAGCCAGCATTAGACAAGTTGCCGGGTTCCACTGGGGAAGGCTTAGCACATGCTTCTGAGACTCATGCTGCTAATACAAAAGGTCCCGCAGCGCTATTTAAGAACGAGAACTGCTCAGCTTGTCATGCACCCAATGCAAAGTTAGTAGGCCCATCCATTGCAGCTATTGCAGCGAAATATCAAGGCCAAAGCGGGGCGCAAGATAAGCTCATGGCTAAGGTCAAAAATGGCGGTTCAGGAGTGTGGGGTGCGATTCCGATGCCACCACAGCCCCAGCTATCGGACGAAGATCGTAAGGCTTTAGTTGCTTGGGTGCTTTCAGGCGGCAAATAGTGGCTACCTCAGTAATTGCCAGCATGCTTTGCAGGAAAGTAGATAATATATTCACAGTAAGAGATTATTAAAGGAGTTTTTATGAATCAGCAGCGACGCAGTTTATTGAAATATTCAGCCGTTTTTGGCTTGATGGCTTCTGCGGGTCTTATTAGCGTAGCCCAAGCGCAAGAGTGGAATAAAGCCGCTTTTGAAGGTAAGAGTCTTGATGATGTATTTAAGATCTTGGGTTCAGGTAGCCCGGAAAAATCAGCCGCCGTTACTTTGAATGCTCCTGATATTGCAGAGAATGGCGCAGTAGTTCCAGTGGGAATTACAACTAGCCTTAAAGCCGAACAGATGGCTATCTTGGTGGAGAAAAACCCAAGTACTTTAGCCGCACAATTCTTTATCCCTGCTGGCACAGAGCCATTTGTGACCACTCGTATCAAGATGGGTCAAACCTCCAATGTATATGGCCTAGTAAAAGCTGATGGCAAATGGAGCATGGCAGTGAAAGAAATCAAAGTGACTTTAGGTGGTTGTGGCGGTTAATTACCCCAGGCCCAAATGAATACTATTAACAAATAACTAGATTACAAGAGGAAAACATGGCTGATCCAATGCGCGTAAGAGCTGCTGAGAGCGGTGGAATTGTGGATGTAAAAATTTTGATGAAGCACGATATGGAATCTGGTCAGCGTAAAGATGCTGCTGGTAAAACCATTCCTGCATGGTTCATTAGCACGATCAATGTCAAAGCAAATGGTAAAGATGTATTGAATGGTCAGTTTGGGCCAGCAGTTTCTAAGGACCCATTCTTAAACTTCAAGTACAAAGGCGCTAAAGGCGACAAGATAGTTGTGAGTTGGGTAGATAGTAAGGGTGATAAGCGTACCGATGAAGCAACCGCTTCATAAGATCAGTAATTTTCACCGCCTCGATGGTTTTGAAAGGGTTGCAAATGCAGCGTAAATTGACTTTAGGACTAGCCTTTGGTGTATTGGCTGCTTTATTAACGGTGTCATCATCTGTATTGGCACAAAATAGTGCAACAGACGAGATTGCCAAATATCGCGAAATGATCGCAGATGGCAACCCTTCGGAACTTTATGAGGCAGCCGGTGAGGAGCTGTGGAAAAAACCCGCTGGCCCGAAGAGCGCTACGCTTGAAAAGTGTGATTTAGGTTTGGGGCCTGGAGTCGTTAAAGGTGCAGCGGCACAATTACCACGCTACTTTAAAGATACCAATAAAGTTCAAGATCTAGAATCTCGCTTGATGACTTGCATGCAAGTGTTGCAGGGTCGCGATCCTCAGGAAATGATTGACGCGCCTTTTCAAAAGGGGCCCAAGAAGGATATGGAAGCTATTGTTGCTTATGTAGTCACGCTATCTAAGGGTGACAAGATCAAGGTGAGCACAAATCATCCAAAAGAAAAAGAAATGTATGAGCTTGGTAAGCGGGCATTCTTTTTCCAGGGCGGACCGATGGATTTCTCATGTGCTTCTTGCCACGCTGAAGATGGCAAGCGGATTCGTTTGCAAGATCTACCGAATATCACCACCCAAAAAGGCGCAGCTCTAGGTTGGGGATATTGGCCAGCATATCGCGTCTCTAGTGGACAGTTCTGGACAATGCAGCAGCGCTTGAATGATTGCTTTCGTCAGCAACGTTTCCCATTCCCAATATATGGCTCTGACCTCACTTTGGCCTTATCTATGTATATGGCAAAGAATGCCAATGGCGGCACTGTTGAAACCCCTGGTTTGAAGCGTTAATGGATAAGAGACAGAGAATATGAATATGAAGAACATGAAATCCCTCTTAGCTATTGGTAGCTTTGCTTTGGTAACAATTGCAATGCAGGGATCTGCAATTGCTCAACAAGCAAACGATCCTAAGTTCAACAAGATGATCAAGGATGGTTTTAAAGCTGACGGTATTGCAGGGCTAGACCGCATCGATCAGGACGCAACTCAAAAATTTTGCTCTGATCCTATCTTTTCTACCAGCAAGCAGGGTGAAAAGATGCGTGAAAAGATCCAAAAAATTAACATGGATAGCATTAAGCAACCTTCCGATGGTAAATACATTGGCGATTGGAAGAAGGGTGAGGCAGTTGCCCAAAGTGGTCGTGGTGCCACTTGGACCGATAAGGCTGACACTGTTGTTGGCGGTGGTTGCTATAACTGTCACCAGATTGATCCTAAGGAAATTTCCTATGGAAATATTGGGCCATCATTGACTGGTTACGGAAAAATGCGTGGTAATTCACAAGAGATAATTACCTATACTTGGAATCGCATTAATAACTCCAAGGCTTATAACGCTTGCAGTAATATGCCTAGATTTGCACACTTCAAGCTCTTAAACGAGCAGCAGATTCAAGATGTGATGGCTCTATTGCTTGATCCTGCCTCTCCGGTGAATCAGTAAGTAAAGTAGTAAAACAGAATAAAAGATAAAGAACAGGCCGAGAGGCCTGTTTTCATAAAAGGGTAGATATGTCTTTAAGCCGCCGTGATTTTCTGCAAGCCTTAGCTATTGCATCGGCCGGTGGAATGAGTTTGCAATCCAACTTTGCGATTGCTCAATCCACCGCACAAAAATTCTATGATTTGCCAAAGTTTGGTAATGTTCATTTTTTGCATTACACAGACTGTCATGCTCAGTTATTGCCAATTTACTTTCGCGAGCCAAATGTTAATCTTGGAATTGGTACGCAAGAGGGAAAAACTCCGCACTTAGTCGGCCAATACTTTTTAAAAGCCAATGGCATTGCTGCCGGGGCTCGTGATGCGCATGCATTTACCTACTTAGACTATGTTGCAGCGGCGCAGAACTACGGCAAGATGGGTGGCTTTGCTCACATGGCCACCCTGATTAAACAGATGAAGACCAATCGCCCAGGAGCGCTCTTACTTGACGGTGGTGATACTTGGCAAGGCTCTGCAACAGCACTATGGACTAATGGCCAAGACATGGTTGATGCTGCTCTTGCACTCGGTGTTGATGTGATGACCGCTCACTGGGAGATGACTCTAGGCGAGAAGCGTGTCATGGAAATTGTGAACAACGATTTCAAGGGTAAGGTCTCTTTCATTGCGCAAAATATTAAGACAGCAGACTTTGGTGACATGGTATTTAATCCTTATGTCATGAAAGTTCAAAATGGCATTCAGGTAGCCATCATTGGCCAAGCCTTCCCCTATACGCCGATAGCAAATCCTCGTTACTTCACTCCTGATTGGACCTTTGGTATTCAGGAAGAGAATATGCAAAAGACCATTGATGAGGTGAGAGCAAAAGGGGCTAAGGTAGTTGTTCTCCTCTCTCACAATGGCATGGATGTGGATTTGAAGATGGCATCACGAGTAAGAGGCTTGGATGCAATCTTGGGTGGTCATACACACGATGGCGTACCGATTCCGGTGAAGGTGAAAAATGCTGGTGGGATAACGCTGGTTACTAATGCAGGGTCCAATAGCAAGTTCTTGGGTGTATTGGATTTTGATGTGAAGGGTGGCAAGCCGGTTGATTTCCGCTACAAGCTTTTCCCAATCTTCTCAAACATGATTCCTGCTGATCCAACAATGAGTAAGCTGATTACGAAGATCAGGGCGCCTTATGAAGCCAAGCTCAATGAGAAATTGGCAACTACTGAAGGGCTCTTATACCGCCGTGGTAATTTCAATGGCAGCTTTGATCAACTTATTCTTGATGGCCTGATGTCACAGAAGAATGCTGAGATTGCTTTTTCACCAGGTTTCCGCTGGGGTACGAGTCTTTTGCCGGGACAAGCGATCACTCGTGAGAATCTCTTAGATCAAACGGCAATTACTTATCCATACACCACGGTCACGAATATGACGGGTGAGACGATTAAAACTATTCTGGAAGACGTTGCAGATAATTTGTTCAATCCCGACCCGTATTACCAGCAAGGCGGAGACATGGTTCGTGTAGGCGGTATGCAATACACCATTGACCCAGTCCAGACTGCTGGTAAACGGATTACGGATATGCGCTTAAATGGTAAAGCAATTGAAGCGAATAAGACTTACAAGGTTGCCGGCTGGGCTCCCGTAAGTGAAGAAGCGAAGAATGCCGGCGGTGAAGCGATATGGGATGTCATGGAGAGGCATTTAAGAGATGTTAAGGTTGTCAAAGCCGTTAAGCTCAATGAGCCCATTATCAAGGGCGTTAGCAATAATCCTGGCATGGCCCCGATTTAAATGAATTCATGAAGGTTATAACAATGAAAAAACTGATCCAGCTTATTTTTGCAGCAATTCTTACCATTGGCTTTGGATCGGTTGCCAGCGCCCAATCGTCAGGGCCGACAAAAGTGGTTTATCACATTGATGATGCCGAAACCCAAGGCTTAAAGGGTTTGCGTAATATTCGCAATCACTTAGATGTATCTCCCCAGACCGCCATTATTGTTGTGACCCATGCTAATGGAGTAGATATGCTGATGGAGGGCGCTAAGGATAAAAAGAATAATGTGGAATATGCCCCATTAGTAGGCGCTCTCAAGTCGCGCGGAGTGAAGTTTGAGGTTTGTGAAATTACGTTAAAAAATCGCAATCTCAAGAAAGATCAATTCATCTTGGATGCAGATTTCACACCATCTGGTGTAGTGCGTGTTGCTGACTTGCAATATAAAGACGGCTTTGCCTACATCAAGCCATAATT
>Ga0194044_10001727_pt1 | contig 11061 bp, 11 predicted proteins | sample JunL4417m_MetaG_FD_155460 | JGI IMG/M metagenome (GOLD analysis project Ga0194044, IMG submission 155460) | Anoxic zone freshwater microbial communities from boreal shield lake in IISD Experimental Lakes Area, Ontario, Canada - Jun2016-L442-17m | ecosystem: Environmental > Aquatic > Freshwater...
AGGAATGTACCCGAAGGCGCTCCTCGAGACCAGCAGGTGGTCGCTCGCCGCGCGCACCGCTAGACTAGTCGCATCTCACATTTGATTCGGAGGCCGATTCATGCACAAGAAGGATCTTGAATTCCTGTCCGCACTGGTAGAGGCTCCGTCACCCTCGGGATTCGAACAGCCGGCCGCTAGGGTGTTTCGCGATCGCCTGACCGGTGTCGCCGACGTGGTCGAGACCAATGTCATGGGTTCGGTCCACGCGCTCATCAGGGGGACCAAGGGCGGTGTCTCGGTGATGCTCGCGGGCCACATCGATGAGATCGGCCTGATGGTGAACTACGTGAGCAAAGAAGGATTCATCTCCTTTGCGGCTATCGGCGGTGTGGACGCGGCTGTACTGCCGGGAATGCGCGTCAAGGTGCACACGAGCGACGGTGAGCTGCTCGGCGTGATGGGCCGCAAGCCTATTCATCTCATCGAGGACGATGAGCGCAAGAGCATCACCAAGATCGACAAACTCTTCATCGACTTGGGTTTATCCGGCGATGAGGTCAAGAAGCGCGTGCGCATTGGCGACCCGATCACGTTCGACGTCGGGATGGAGACCTTTGGTGACGATCTGGCGGTGTCGCGCGCATTTGACGACAAGATGGGCGCTTGGATTGCGGCTCGGGTGCTCGAGGAAGTCAAGAAGGCCGGTGGAGCCCCCGGCGATCTAATCGCCGCGGCGACCGTCCAGGAGGAGGTCGGTCTTCGCGGTGGTATCACCTCGGCATACGGCGTGAATCCGCAGGTGGGGATTGCCGTCGAGGTTGGCCACGCTACCGACTACCCGGACATCGACAAGCGCAAGCACGGTGAGGCGACGTGCGGCGAGGGCCCCATCATCGCGCGAGGTCCCAACATAAATCCCGCGCTCTTCGACCTGCTCGTCAAGGCTGCCGAGAAGGCCAAGGTGCCCTATCAGCTGGGGGCCGAGCCGCGCGGCACTGGGACGGATGCGAACGCGATGCAGCTGTCCAGAGGCGGCAAGGCCGCAGCGTTGGTCTCCATACCGCTGCGCTACATGCACACGCCGACCGAGGTACTCTCGCTCAAGGATCTCGACTTTACGGTCAAGCTCTTGACGCGTTTTGTTCTCGACTTGAAGCCAGACACCGATTTCACACCATAGACGCGGCTCCGCTGTTCACTTCCATAACCTGAGGACTTCACTGAATGCCGCGCGAAGAGAAGCTCATTGCCAACAATAAGAAGGCCTACCACGACTACTTTGTAGACGAGGCTTTTGAGTGCGGCATTGAACTCACCGGTAGCGAGGTCAAGTCGCTTCGGGACAATCGTGCGTCGCTGCGTGAGTCCTACGCCACAATCCGCCGAGACGAGATGTGGCTGCTCGGCGTGCATGTGGCACCGTACAGTCACGGGAATCGCTCAAACACCGATCCCGACCGTCCGCGCAAGCTCCTGATGCACAAGAAGGAGATCCGCTACCTCAAGACCAAGACCAAGGAGCGCGGGTTCACGCTTGTGCCACTGAAGATGTACTTCAACACCAACAACATGCTCAAAGTCGAGATCGGTCTGGCGCGCGGCAAGAAGGACTATGACAAGCGAGCCGACATCGCGTCGAAAGACCAGAAGCGCGACGTCGAGCGGGCGCTGCGCGACCGGCAAAAGGGGCAGTAGCAGGTGCGGTCGCGCAAATGGTTGCGCATAGCTCTTGTGCTGATGGTCCTCCTGGGCGTCGCGTTGCTCGCCACCGGGGTAACTGCGTGGAGCCGTTCGAAGGTCCCGCAGCTCAAGAGCACTGCGGTCTCGACCGCCCAGGACACAGCAGCCAGAAGCGCAGAAGGCAGCGGGACTGCTGCCGCTATCCCAGAGCCCGCACAGGGGGGCAAGTGGGAGTCGGGTGACATGCACACACACACGTACCTCACCGACGGAGCAAGAACTCAAGTCGAGGTGGCCGAGAAGGCTCTCGGTGAGTACGGTTTGGATTGGTTCGCCAACTCGGAGCACGGCGGGATGGGCAACCACGATCCTTTTGGCACCCCCGTTGTGGCGACGCCGCGATGGTGGTCGCTGATGAATTGGTCGTGGCCCATCATTCGCGATCTTCGACTCAGTTTCCCGGACAAGATCCTCCTTCAGGCTGAGGAATGGAACGTTCCTACGCATGAGCACGCCAGTGTCGGTTTCGTTTCCCAGGAGCCGGCCGCGCTTGCCGAGTTTGACTACCGCTTTGACGGCCACTCGACGTCTACATCGTTTCCGGGCTCGCCGCCCAAGGACAACGATACCGCCCTCAGCGCCGTCAACGGCGTCGAATGGCTCGAGGCCAACCACGCCGACAGTTCCTATTTGGTCCTGAACCATCCATCGAAGGCACTCGCGTACAAACCCAGCGACGTGCGTGACTTCATTGCGGCAGGTCCGCGTGTGACCGCAGGGTTTGAGGGAATGCCCGGCTACCAAAAGGACCCCGATCGTGGCGACTACGGGTCGAAGAATCCGCTTGCACGCACCTATCAGGGCGCCGATATCTGGCTCGCCAAGGTTGGGGGCGTTTGGGACTCGATTTTGGCTAACGGTTCGCGCTTCCACACCTTCGCGAACAGCGATTTTCACAACACCACTACCTCGTTCTGGCCCGGGGAGTACGCCAAGAACTGGACGTTCGTCTCGGAACCGGGGGACATGACATCGCTGGTTGACGGTCTCAAGAGCGGTCGATCGTTTTCGTCTTTTGGCGACCTGATAGACGGGCTGGAGTTCTCGGCAGAGGGCGATGGTACGAAGGTCGAGATGGGTCGCGATGCACTCACGGTTAGCCGCGGAAATGGTGCTCTCGTCACCATCAAGTTTCACACGCCGGCCACGAACAACGACGGCAGCAGCCCTAAAGTCGACCACCTTGATCTCATCAGCGGCAGCGTGACCGGACCTGCGGTCAAGGGCACAACGTCGTGGGACGCATCCACGAACCCGAGCGCTGAGGTCATCAGGACCTTCAAGGCCGAGAACCTCCGGGAACTCGGCAACGGTTGGTACGCCGCTACCTACTCACTACCCAGCATCCATGGCTCGATGTACCTGCGCCTGCGGGCAACTAACCTTGCGCCGAACACGCCGGGAATGACTGACGCAGCGGGGAATCCGATGATGGACGCGGTAGGGGCCAATTCTCCCGCCAACGCGTGGAAGAGCCTTTGGTTTTACTCGAATCCCCTCTGGATAGACGTCCGCTAGAACTCGTCAGGCGCAGGGGCCTAGGCCCGATCGTCGTCGGACTCATTGCGTTTGGTCCAGGGAAGTAGCATCCGCGGTAGCGCAATCATCCGGCCGGTGAGGTCGTTTGGAGTCGGCGACTCCCACCCCAGCTTCAGGGACAGTAAGCGTAGGCCGACGACCATGACTACGCATGCGGTCATGGCTAGGGGTTTGACGATGCCTAGCCACTCGACTAGCGCTACGTACGTTGCTGCACCAGCTACGGCGGCGCTGGCGGTGAGTGTGCCTGGCTTCAGTACGCCAGGCACTTGATCGAGCAGCATTGCCTGAATGACTCCGCCCCCGACGGCCGTGATCGTTCCAAGGAGCACTACGGGAACCCAATCGAGTCCGGACAGAATGGCCTTGTCGGTGCCCGCAACGGCGAACAGGCCCATCGAGAACGCGCCGATGAGCAAGAGGGTGCCGCGAAGCTTGTTGGCCAGTTCATAGAAGAACGCCGCCAACAGCGCGGCGGCAAGACAGGCGAGCAGCGGCTTTGAACTCGAGAGCGCCCAGATGCCGCGGTTTTGCAGCAGCAGGTCGCGCAGAATTCCCCCGCCGAGTCCGCCGACTACGGCCAGCGTAATCACTCCGGTAACGTCGAAGTGCTTCTCAACTGCGGTCAGTCCGCCGACGAGCCCCCCTGCGAAAGCCGCAGACAAGTCGATGTAGGGAGGCATGACGATTGCCGAGCTGCTCGCGGGTGTCGTGGTTGTGATCGTCGAAGGCAGTGCACTTGCCAGCATGTCTGGCAGCTTGGTAGCAACAAGGCTGACCAGGCTACTGGTATCAGTGGCAACGCTGCCTGCAATCGCACTGGCGGTCGCACTGACCGAGGCGGCTGCGGATACCAGCGTGCTCATCGGCGGGTCCTTTCGGTGAGGTTCTGTGACCGATTCAGCGTACGCCAAGCGCTCGGCACATGCTTCGCTTCTCGGCCACTTGTGCCCGTGTCATCACCTGCGGGTATACTCTCAAACGCGGTCCGGGTGGGCCGCAATGCACCTTGACAGGTCGATACCACCCCATGTGGGGGCGACTGGTTTCGACACGATAGTTCTGAGGGAGGAAGCAGGTCGCGGTCTCCTCACCGCGCAAAACAGGGGTAAACGCCAATTAACTGGCACCAATAATTACGCCCTCGCTGCCTAAATAGTCAGCGACGCTGACCCGGCGCATGTCTCCAGCACCGGCAAAGCGCAACTTAGGAGACTGCCGCTTCGGACGTAGTCGGTATGCCGTAGCGAAAGACTGAACTGATATGGGACGGGCGTGCTTGTCATCGTGTGCAGCCCCGACCGAGATCGTAACGGTGACTGAGCCTGGAGATGCCTCCTAGGGTGCTATCGTGGACCGGAGTTCGATCAAATAGGGTCGCCTCGGCTGGTGACAGTCGAGTGAAAAGAGGGCTCATACGGTGAAACCTAAAGCGGGCAACCGCCATGGCAACGCCGTCCTGTGAAGCCGAAAGGCGTAAGCGGGCTAGAGACTCATAGGCGCCTGTGGCCGAGAGGCTATGGCGTACTAGGGTGGAAGAACAAACGCTCGAACTCGAGTACTTCCACAAACGCCCTCCCGTCTCGAGTGTCGGCGACATTCGCATCGTAGCGAATGCGTCTGACATCGAGCGGAAGGAATAGTCCACGTCCAGCCGAAAGGCCGGGTAGCGCGTCTCCGCGCCTCCACCAGTATTCCACCGGGACCGTTTTGGCGGCCTCGTTCAGCCCGTCGGCGCACGCAGCCGGCGGGCTTTTGTGGTTCCCGACTCGGGTACAATCGCGCAAACGCCGTCGACCGAGGAGGCCACGTTGCGCACGGACAAAGAGGGCCTCAGCCACACCGAACGGTCGGCCGCCCGCGAGCACCCAGCACTGACAGCACTGCGAGGCGAGGACTCCGGCCTCATTGTCGGAATCTCCTGGCTGCCCCCCGGGTTCCATGAGCGCCGAGAAGCCGCCGGAGGTCCAGCTGAGTCGCTGACCCTCGTCGCACAAACTCTCGATCTGGACTTCGCGTTCGTACCCGCCGAGGAGCGCTGGGCGCCGGAGGCGGTCCATCGCCTGCGCGATGAAGGAATCGCATCGCTGTGGGCCGTCCCAGGGGTGCTCTGCCGGGTCGGCGATCGGCTCGGCTGGGCGGAGATGCTGCGACTCACGGCCGCGGAGCCCGGGGAGCTTGCGGCGCCGCTTGCCGAGGCGCTGCATGCCACGCTGCAGTCGTGCCGTGAGGGCATCTCGGCTGGTGTCGACGTGGTGCTGCTCGCCGACGATCTCGCAGGGGCGGTCGGGCCGCTCGTCTCGCCCGACTACGTGCTTGATGCGCTGATGCCGTGCTATCGCGCGGTCGCGGCGGAGGTGCTCGGCCGCGGGGTTGCTGTGGCGTTCCATTCCGACGGCGACGTTCGGGCGCTCATGCCGTCGCTGGCTCGAGCCGGATACTCGGCGATCCACCTTGCGGGAATCGCCTCCGATGCGCTTGCGGCCTCAATCGACGCCGCGAGTGCGAGCGGTCTGGTGGCGATCGGCGGTGTGGCCGGAGCCGCGCTAGGCGACGACCCTGCGACGGCTGGGAGCGCAGCCGGGTTGCTGGCGCGCGAGCGTGGGCTGCTGGTGTGCGATGACGGAGGTATCGCGACGCCAGATGACCTGACGGGCTATTCGCTCGCAGTCGAAGCCGCTCGCGAGGCGTACGCGCAAGAGCCATCGCGCGACTGAAACGCGCGGGAGCCCGCCCGCGCGCACCGCGTTTCTAGCGGGGCGGCTCGTAGCGCTCGTAGTAGCCCAGAAGCGTCTTGTCGGTGTCACGCACCGCGCGCATGTAGATGCGGTGACGTTCGTCGTCGGTGATGAGCACCTCGTCCTCGCCGAGCGTGAGACGCTCGGTGACTTGGACGATCTGCGCGTTGGATTCGTCGTTGTGACAGTCAAAGATCGAGCGGCCCACCTCGGCGGGTTTGCCGGCATAGCGTTTCTGGGCCGCCTGGTTCATGTAGCGAATGATGTGCGTCGTGTCGCAAAAGACAAAGGGGTCCTTGAGACTGTCGAGCAGTCGGTCGTGGGGAACGTCTCTGTCTGGCATGTCTTCTCCTAGTCAGTCAGTTGCGTCCGCCACTGGCCAGTTAGCGATGGCGAGGGTTTCAGCCGCGAATCTCTCCGGCACCCACGTTGCAGAAGCTGTCGGCGAATGCCATGAAGCGGTAGACGTCGCCAAAAGTGGACGCGAGTCCAAGCGAGACACGCATGGTATTGGGCATCTTGCCGCTTGCGTCACGAATGATGTCGTGGCACTCCGAGAACGTCACCGGAGCTTCTCCCACGAAGCACTCGGCCATCTCGTCTCGGGTGATGTGGTGTGCGACCTCGCCGTCGCCCGGATTGCAGAAGCAGCCGGTGCGCAGCGAAATCAGCTCGCGACCCGCAAGCTCCTCCATCCGGTGTACGTCGTAGGTCGAGCCGTCAGGCGCCAGCAAGTAGAACGCGATGGTTGCACCACGGCACTCCATGTCCCGCGGACCGAAGATGCGAACCATCGGAGAGCCGTTCGTGTGCCTCAAGCGTCCCATTTCGCTCAAGAGCCAGCTCGTCAGTGCGACCACTCGACCGTGGATCGCATCAAGGCCGAGCGCGGCCAGATGCGCAAGCCCGATTCGGACCGCCGGCAGGCCGAGGTAGTCAACGGTACCGTCCTCGAAGCCGGTGTGCCCGAGCGCCAGGTGGTACCAGCTGTCTTCCTGCACCGACGCCAATGTGATCGTGCCGCCGGCGAACCAGGGACGGTTGAGCTTCGCGAGCTTGTCTCGGCGGGCGATAAGCGCGCCAGCGCCCGTTGGGTAGCCGAACATCTTGTAAAACGATAGCGGCACGAAGTCCGGTTTCACCGTTGAGAGGTCCAGCCGGCTAGTGGGAGCGAACGCCGCGCAGTCCAAGATTACGTCCCAGCCCAGCTCCTGGGCCTCGTCCACCCATTCGATCGGGTGTTGCACTCCACTGAAGTTGCTCTGCGCGGGAAACGCGAACAGGTTGTTGCCCCGGCGGTTGATTCGACCGAGCTCCGTGGTGACCATCTTGCAGTCCAGCCTGAGGTCGGGCTCCCACACGGGGAGATAGGTGACGCTCGCTCCTCGCGACCGAGCGAACTCGCGAATCCCGTTGACCGAGTTGTGATTGTCGTAGGTCAGCAGATACCGATCGCCATCCCGAAACGGGTAGGACTCCCCGACGAGCTTGAGTCCGCCGCTGGCATTGGAGGTAAAGATCACGTCGTACTCCGCCGGATCCGCCGAGAAGAACTCCAACACTGCGGCTCGCGTCTCCTCGACCAGATGCGTGCTGGCCAGCGACGTCGGGTTCTTGGAGTGCGGGTTGCCGAGCACCGAGTCGCCGAGTAGCTCGAGATGTTCACGGATCTGGGACTCGGCATAAAGCCCACCGCCGGTGTAGTCCAAGTACACGTGGCCGAGACGATCGAGCCGCTCATACTCACGACCGCGAAGTGCATCGACGGACTCAGCGTCGTAGCCGGGGCTCTCGGAGAGGAACGCGGCGAGGGCATCGGCGAACATCGAATCGCGGTAGCGTGTGGACATGGGGCCTCTCTCGGAGTGTGTCGTGCAAGTCGCGATGGCACCATCGGTAGTCTAGACGGATTCTCACACGAAACCGGATATCACACCGTGAGGCTCGTGCTTCCAGCTCGCACGGCCGCGCTCAAAGCGCCGAGTAAGCGTGACTTCCTAGTGCCCCGCGCACACGTGCGAGCCATCGAAAGCGGGGAGTCCGCCTGCAAGGTAGGCATCCACTGCTGCACGCGGCGTCTGCGACTGATCGTCGCGGTAGGCCGCTATTCCCAACTGGTTCATCGCCGAGAGCGGGCCTCCGCCCATGCCGACGACGATTGCGACGCTGACGCCCTTGTCGGCCAGCCCTGCGACGGTTGCACCGCAGCCGCCTTGTGAGTGAGGTGGGTTGCTGAATGCCGAATCGCCGACGACGGTGCCCTCGGCGATATCGACGATCGTGAACGAGTCCGCATGGCCGAAGTGGGCCGAGCGTGGCGCATCCATCCCTCCCGGACCGCTGCTGGGGACTGCGATACGAATGACATCTGACATTGGTGCTCCTTTCGGACGAGGGGTGAGGCTGTACAAATCGTGGGAGCTAGTTGGAGGGGATTCCGGTTCCGCACACTGCCGCTTTGCGCGCGGTCAGGAGCGAGTGATTGGGGAGTCCTTCATGCGTGGTGATCTCGTAGAACCCCACCGTCGCGATCATGTTGGCAATCTGCTCGGCGCTTGCGCGCACCGCCTGTGGCGGGCCGGAGCCCGTGTCGCCGGGGCGCCAGTCGGCAATCAGCAGGGTGCCGCCAATCTTTAGGAGCCGGAGCACTTCGCAGTAGCTGGAGCGCGGGTCGGCGAGTTCATGATGAACATTGAGCATCATTGCGAGGTCGGCTTCGCCGGTGGGCAGCGGGACCTTGGTCTCCTCGGCGAGGAGGGGGTGAACACGGCCGGAAAGTGCTTCGGGACGGTGTTGGAACATCCAGCGGATCATCACTGGTTCGATGTCGATCGCGTAGAACTCGGCTTTGGGGGCGAGCTCGGCAAACCTGCAGGTAAAGAGCCCTGTCCCGGCCCCGATCTCGACGATGGTGCGTGCATCAGGGGTGGCGGCCGCGGCCCACATCAACTCGGGGTCAAGCTGCTCGAAGCGTGCCACGTCGTTGAGGCGTTCCAGTTTGGCGATGTCGAACTTCTCGTGCGGCACGCGTTTGCTCCTCAGAAAGTCCCAGGTGCCCCATCATACCCCAAGGGGTATGGACGCGCCGATCATCTGTAGTCCGACTCGGAGCCAAGCAGAGGAAGCGAGAAGCCGACGGTAGTTCCGGTGCCCAAGATGCTCTCGGCAAACAAGGTGCCGGAGTGGTCCTCAACGATGGTCTTGGAGATGGCGAGGCCGAGACCAGCTCCGCCGGTGCTTGCGGCCCGTGCGGAGTCGGCGCGATAGAAGCGCTCGAAGATATGGGGCAGGTCCGAGGAGGGGATGCCTTCGCCGGTGTCGATCACTCTGACCTCCGCCGTCTGTTCGTTCTGCATCACCGAAACAGTTACCGATCCGTGCGAAGTGTGCCTCGTGGCATTAGTGAGCAGGTTTCGCAGGACCTGCGAGAGGCGACGCTCATCGGCTGAGACGAGAAGCTCGCCGGAGGTGGCATCGAAGACGACACTCACACCCTCGCGGGCGGTCGCTCTCACTCGCTCGGCCTCGCGGCGCGCTAGGTCAGTCATATCCACAGGCGCGAGCTCGTAGTGCAGCCGACCAGCCTCAGCCACCGCGAGTTCCTGCAGGTCGTCGACGAGTACCGAGAGGTGCTGCAGGTCCTCCACTAAGGAGTCGAGCCGAGCGCAGTCGGCAACCAATACGCCCTCGGCCATCCCCTCAGCTTGTGCGCGCGCGGCGGCGATGGGATTGCGAAGCTCGTGCGCGACGTCAGCCACGAGGCGCCGACGGAGCGCCTCGGCCTCCTCGAGCGAGTCGGCCATCGAGTTGAAGGCATCGCCCAACGCCGCCACCTCTGCGGGTCCTGCGATCTGAACCCGGTGGGAGAGATCACCCGCAGCCAAGTTCTCGGCGGCCACTTCGAGCTTGCGCATCGGTCGACTGAGGTAGCGTGCGAGGAGCAGTGCGGCGACGGCCGCGATGGCGATGGCGACAAAGGCTCCCAAGTAGACACTCTTGTCGACCGTTGCGACGAAGGTCTGCTCGGCACCGCCGAGCATCGCGCGGCCGCGTCCCATGTGCTGCCCACCGGCGGGCGTGGGCAGGGTGGTGAGGTAGGTGTCGAAGGCGCGGGACAGTGCATTGCGTGCGAACAGCCCGACGGCAAGGACAGCGCCCAGCGCGACGAGCAGGATCGAGACGAACATCTGAAAGACGAGGCTCAGCCTGCGCATGGGGCTACTCCTCGACCTTGTAGCCCACGCCGAAGACCGTGCGGACGTGACGCGGATCCTTGGGGTCCTCGCCTAGCTTGCGGCGAATGTTCTTGATATGGGCATCGACCGTGCGCTCATAGCCGTCAAACGCATCTCCCGACGCGGCTTCCAGCAACTGCAGCCGCGTGTAGACGCGTCCGGGGTGGGCCGCCATGGTCGCCAGGATATCGAACTCCGAGCGGGTCAGCTCGATCACATCGTCGCCGAGACGGACTTCTCGGCGCTCATGGTCGAGAGCCAGGTCGCCGACGCGCAGTACGTTGGCACTGGCCTGATCCCGCGTGCAGCGTCGTAAGACGGCTTTCACGCGCGCGACCACCTCGCGCGGGCTGAATGGCTTGGTGATGTAGTCGTCGGCGCCAATCTCTAGGCCGACGAGCCGGTCGACCTCATCGGTGCGCGCGGTGACGAGGATTACAGGGATACCCTCGGCCTGGAAACGGCGGGTCAGCTCCAGGCCGTCGATGCCGGGAAGCATGACATCGACGAGCGCCAAGTCCGGGCGATGCTCGGCTGCGGCCGCGATGGCTGCAGGTCCGTCCAGGGCGGTGTTAGCGGTGTAGCCGTCGGCCCGCAGGTACTCCGCGAGAACGGAGACAATCTTTTCGTTGTCGTCGACTACCAATACGGTTGGCATGAGGAGCTCCTCCGTGGCACGGTATCTCACAAGACGGCGGTCCCGACCGTGAGTATCCCACGGCCGGGACGCGCTCGTGCGGTTTGTATCAGGTGCGGTGTGTGGTGTGTGGTGTGAAGGACTCACTCCGCGTCTAGAGCAAGAGCGCTACTGAGTTACGCTGCAGGTT
>Ga0194044_10001728_pt1 | contig 11051 bp, 8 predicted proteins | sample JunL4417m_MetaG_FD_155460 | JGI IMG/M metagenome (GOLD analysis project Ga0194044, IMG submission 155460) | Anoxic zone freshwater microbial communities from boreal shield lake in IISD Experimental Lakes Area, Ontario, Canada - Jun2016-L442-17m | ecosystem: Environmental > Aquatic > Freshwater >...
TTGAATGGCTCCCCTGATAGCAAGGCGCTAGCAGAAACAGCTTATGGACTTGCAAATACTCTCGATAAGCTTGATCCATTACCATTGATTCAATTAGGTAGACTACACATGGAGTCTGCAGACTATTCTCTGGCTGGTAAAGAATTTATCAATGCTTATGCATTAAGCCCCACTGATCAAGATGCGCTAGCTGGATTATTGCAAGTATCCTTGCTACAAAAAGATTTTAAAACTGCACTTTGGGCAGGGGACAATCTAAAGGTATTGAAAATATCATCTGCCGATAATCAACGTCTATTGGTGCTGATGTATTCTGCGGTTGGTGAGGTTATAGAGGCTAATAAGCATCTAGCGCTATATGCAAAACTAAAAGCAAACGACTCCAAAGCAATTGAGTCTCTTCAGCGTCAAGTACAGTTTATTGATGAGCAGCGAATTGCCTTTGCAAGCACTAAAGTTAATTTAGCTCCAGTTAATACAAACATAGCTAAAGCAGATATCAACCTACCCTCGCTAAGTCCGAAGATGTTAAAAGTAGCTGCTGCTGCAGCTCGTCCACCTAAAACAACCAATCCTGCAGCGTTTGCTGAGGGTTTAGCTTTAGAGCAGCAGAATAGCACTGATGGCTCATCATCTAGTTCGGGTTCGAGTACTAGTTCAACACCTTCAACGCCACCACCCGCTGCCAGTGCAGGTGCTCCGGCTACAACTGGAGGTGGAGGAGGTGGGACTTATTCAGCGGTATCAATGAAGAATCAAACTGACCGCTGGTTTGATTGCGATACCAAGCCAGGTCTTGGTAAGGCGCCAGGGGGAAGTTATGGTGTCCCAGTCGGGGGTACCTCTGGGGATCAAACGCTTTATCTTGAACCTTTGCCAAATCCTTGTGCAAACAACCTCCCAAAGATGGCATCCATAGACGCCGTACTGATCAGGACAGTAGATGTGCAGGGCAGTAGTTTTGGTATTAACCTTTTAACTGGCCTTCAAATCTTTGCCGGATCACAAAGATCCTCTACCACTACTTCTATAGGGTCTAGCTCTGCAACGCTTAATACGAATGCAAGTGTGTTAGGAATAGGTAATGCGACCACTGCGACGCTCAATGGAGTGAGTGGTTTATTAAATTACACACTCAATATAGCTAATTCAACCTCTTCTAATACTCAAGTAGTTGCTAGGCCAACACTGACTGCCTTAGATCGCATTCCCTCAACTTTTTATTCTGGTGGTATTCAGACTGTAGGCCTCAATGGTGGTGGTGTGTCGGGCGCTCAAGTAAGTAATATCCCAACAGGGATTAGCCTTTCAGTTACGCCTACATTTATAGATGATGACACCATGATGCTGGCTGTAAAGGTTTCCCGCTCTTTTATCAATGCCTCTATCCCGATTGGTGGATTTAATGCCGGCCTTTCCGTTGCGCAGCATGCCGTTACCTCAAATGTACGAATTAAGTATGGTGAAACATTAATTCTGGATGGATTAACTCTTAGAACCTTTTCAAAAGAGCAGGATGGGGTACCAGTTCTGCAAGATATACCCATCATTCAGTATTTTTTTAATCAGTCACAGAAGCAGCAATATGTTGAAAATGTACTTGTTATGGTTACTCCTCGCAAGTTAATTTCTAATGCGAATGATTTAAAAAAGATGGAAGAAGATTTTGCAAAGAGGGAGGGTGAGTTAACCCCACAAGAAAAAAACGTCTACGATTCAATTAAAAGTTATCAGGATTTAATAAAGGGTATGTATCCGAATATCAACGGAACGCTTGCAGCCTTACAAAGAGATAGCTCGTATTTTAGGCAGTTTAAATTAGCAGTTTTATCCGATGAACAGGATAGCTGGGTTACGCAATCAAAGATGTCTAAATTTCTAAATAGCGTTGGCGACACATTGTATTTCACAAGGTAAAACACATTATTACCAATGCGTCTTATGTATTTCTTAACTGGATTTAATTTCTATAGGGGCATCTCATGAAACTTTATAAATTTATGTTGCTAAGTGTTATCTTGGCCAGCTCAACAGCATTTGCTGGTGATTCAATTAATTTAAGTACTCCGGATCGAGCCTATTTTCTGGCTCAAAACGATACCAAGAATCCCACTGATCGACGTCTTGATCCGATTGAACAGAGGCGAGATGCAGACAAAGCAAAAAAAACGGATTCCAGTGATAGTGCATCTGATAAAGGGGTAACTAAGGCTGCGATAGCTGTTTGCTCTGGTGAATTTGCTTTTTGTGCTTCTTCAACATGCGTTAGAACTGGTAAACAAATTACCGTCAAAGAAAATGGCGGAAAGACTACAAAACAATATCCTGAAGTTGTTTGTACCTGCCCCATCATTACGAAAAAAATTGCGGTTGAACAAAATGGCCAGCCCTTAGTTGGGATCGCTGCACTAAATGAAGGCAATATGGGTGGTTCTTGCACACCACCAGCTGCTGGTAAAGTATGGTCTTACTTTTCTAATGCAATCACAACGTATCCACAAGAGAGTGCCGGTTTTGAAAGTAAGCCCGCCGTTTCTCAAAGCTGCCCTGCTAGCGATGGCGGAGGTTCAAATTGCTGGAGTTTTTTATGTTCCATTGATCCAAAAGTGGTTAAAACGAGTACCGGTGATGTTCGCACAGCTACTTGCTCATGTCCCTTGAATGATGGTCTGTTTGGAAGTAAAGCTCTTAAAACTTCTAGCTATACAACCTTTGCAGGCACCTATTCGTCGCAACCCAGCAGTGCCTGTAAACAAGCTCCAGTTGGATTTCCAAACCAGTTATTACAGTAAGGTTTTGGTGTTCAGGTTTGTTTCTATGGATATACAGCGCGAGCCAGATCCTAAGGGTGATCGGGTGCAGGTAGTCCCTTCTTGGTAAGTATTTATCCTATAAGATTTACTATTTTCTATTCGCAATAATAAAAAACCCTTGTCAAAGGTTTTTTATCTCTAGTCGCTTAGACAAAATCAGGTTAGGTTCTAAGTTTGTCGGTTAACCCGACAAACTTTATGTCTGACCACTAGACCGCCTGCAGATACCACTCCGGATCCACCCAATTCCAACCAACCCCAAGGTTCTCGGTGCCTACACCACACCAGATTTCAACACCTTAAAACCATTATTTCTACTTTTGATCCTGCTCTTTTCTCCAGCTTCTAAGGCGTAGGTCGCACGTTCGAATCGTGTCAGAGGTGATAGCGTCCGCTAAAGTCTAGATTCGATCCTTAATTAAAATCAGCAATTCAAGCGTTACTTAAGGTAACGCCTGTTAATTCCATGAAAAAACGATTTGGAGCAACGAAGTGTTAGATGGTTGCTCCAAAATTCTTTGGTTTTCGAAACCAAAGAGTGAGAGACTGCTTCTCTTAAATCCACGAATTTGCTTACACATTTACTTACACACCGACACTAACCACCCGCAGAGCCCCTGTTTATAAGGGTCTATCTTGGGTGTCTGCTCTCATAATCCTTTGGTCCCAGGTTCAAGTCCTGGTGGGCCCACCAGAAAAGCAAACCCTCATCAGCAATGGTGGGGGTTTTGTCTTTTAGGCGTTACCTTAAGTAATGATTGGTGTTTTTAACATTAGAGACAGGATTGTTTTAGCAACTAAACAGAAGCGATCCCCTTTTCATAGATGCGACTCTGAATAGGTGTAATTCAGGCCTTATTTCAGTACCTTGGCGCTATTACCAGTTTACACACCTCATTCTCCTGAGTATTGATTCTTAAGCGCTTTTTGACCGGAATTCTAGGTCCCAAGGCAGCCTTAAAAAATACCAAATCATTTCTTGATTTGTATCAAAAGCGTTGATGAGGACTGCATTCATCATGCTCTGATAGCGGAATTTTATAGGTCACAGAACGCGCCTTTTGGCAGTCAAATTAAATCCGCTTCCGACCTAGTAAACAAACTTTTAAAAAAATCTTTGGAGCCCGTAGCGTATGTCAATCCAACCAATTAGCACTGATGTACTCATTGAAAAATATGCCAAAGATGGTGAGTATGAGCCCGATCAAATTTTTCAACGTGTTGCTAAAGGCTTATCAGCTGTTGAAGATCCCTCTATTCGTGCTGATATTGAGAAACTCTTTTTAGAAAATTTACGCAATGGTGCGATTGGCGCGGGCCGCATCATGAGTGCAGCTGGCACAGATATACAAGCGACACTGATCAATTGCTTTGTACAGCCTGTGGGGGATTGTATCCAAGGCTTTGATGCCGAAGGTTTCCCAGGAATCTATGAGGCCCTAAAGCAGGCTGCAGAGACGATGCGTCGTGGTGGTGGTGTGGGGTATGACTTTTCGCGCATTCGCCCAAAAGGTGCTGAAGTTAAAGGAACAGCCTCGATTGCTTCGGGGCCTTGTAGCTATATCAATGTTTTTGATATGTCTTGCTCGACAGTGGAGAGTGCTGGGGCAAGGCGTGGTGCACAGATGGGTGTTTTACGAATTGACCACCCTGATATTTTTGAGTTCATTACTGCAAAGAGAACAACTGGACGTTGGAATAATTTCAATGTTTCAGTTGGTATATCTAATGCATTTATGAAAGCAGTAGAAGATAATCAATCGTGGGAATTAATTCATAAGGCAAAGCCAGCTAAAAATGCGATTGCTGAAGGCGCATATCAAAGAGCTAGTGGACTATGGGTCTATCGCAAGGTAGAGGCAAAAGAAATCTGGGAGGCAATCATGAAGTCTGCCTACGATTTTGCAGAACCTGGAATTTTATTTTTAGATAATATCAATCGCGATAACAACTTAAATTATTGTGAAAACATTTCTGCTACAAATCCATGTGGCGAACAACCTTTACCGCCATATGGTTGTTGTGATTTAGGCCCTGTGATATTGCCGCGTTTTATTAAAAATCCTTTTGGCTTTGCTGGCGAACCGAGCTTTGATTTTGAGGCATTCATCTCAGTTGTGAAGATTCAGGTGCGAATGCTCGATAACGTTTTAGATGCTACTTATTGGCCCTTACCTGAGCAAGCTGAAGAAGCTAGGATTAAACGCCGCATTGGGGTTGGCTTTACTGGCCTTGGTAATGCTCTAGTAATGCTGAAGTTACCATACAACGAAGAGGGTGCGCGCATTGTGGCAGCCAAGATTGCTCGCGTCATGCGTGATGCAGCATATGAGGCTTCAGTTGAATTAGCAAAAGAGAAGGGAGTATTTCCAAGTCTAGATGTTGAAAAATATCTTGGCGGTGATAGCTTTGTTTGTCGGCTAGATGACAAACTAAAAAATGATATTCGTCAGTTTGGTATACGCAATAGCCACTTACTCTCGATCGCACCAACCGGAACCGTGAGTTTAGCATTTGCTGATAATGCTTCTAATGGGATTGAACCAGCATTCTCATGGGTCTATCGTCGTAAAAAGCGTGAGGCTGACGGAAGCACCACTGAATATGCTGTTGAGGATCATGCATGGCGCATGTATCGAGATTTGGGCGGTGATGTTGAAAATCTACCCAAGTATTTCATTTCCGCATTAGAGATGTCGGCTACCGACCACATCGCCATGATGCAAGCCGTACAACCTTTTATTGATACCGCCATCTCTAAAACCGTTAACGTGCCAGTGAACTATCCTTACGATGACTTTAAGAGTCTTTACACCCAAGCATGGCGTGCAAACCTGAAGGGTTTAGCCACTTACCGTCCGAATAGTATTTTGGGATCTGTATTGGATCTTGGTCCTAGCAAGGAAGGCTCTTCATCATCTAGTGATGGTATTGCCGATCCTATGAGAATCGTTGTGGAAAGTCGTCCCAAGGGCATCTTACCTGCTGTCGCTGAAAAAATTGAGTACTGGACACAAGAGGGGCATAAGACTTTGTATCTAGTGGTGTCCTTTATTGCGATCCCCTTGAATGGTCAAGCTAGCGGCTCGATTGAGCGTGCCATCGAATTTTTTATGCCAGTCGGTCAAAATGGCGAGTCACAACAATGGATTACTTCAAGCATGCGCTTGCTTTCACTAGCGGCACGCGGTGGATTTTTAGAACGTGCTTTAAGTGATATGCGAAAAGTTGCTTGGGATAGAGGTGCGGTCCGACTCGGTACTTTTGAGAAAATTGATGGTACCCGCATGCCGTTATGGCATGACTCCGAAGTCGCTGCAATTGCTTATGCCATTCAAAATATTATCAAGCGGCGTAATGGTGGTGCTACAAATGATCTCTCGGAGGCGCCTATTCGTGGGGCATCTACTCCGCCAGTAATGGTCGGAAAGAAATGCGCTGAATGTGGTGCGCATGCAGTGATCCGCAAGGATGGTTGCGACTACTGCACCCAATGCGGACACTTAGGAAGTTGTGGGTAACCCAGGCAATTAGCCCCTTCAGCCCTAATTGATCCAGTCAGTTGGGGTTTTTTACGCCTATTCTTTGGGAAACAATAACCTAGTAAGCAAGTCTTTATTGGAGTTGATTCAGAGGAAGTTCCCAAAACGATTTAACTCAGCCCCATCTGCCTTAAAGCAGCCCTACCCAAAATACCATATGGATTAGACAGTGTTTCAATCATATCAAAGTGGTTATATCCTTGACCAACAATCAATTCAACTGGTTTGTTTTTTTGTTGAATAGCTGTAGTAAATTCTTGTGAATGGCGCATGAACTCAGGACTTTCAAGACTACCGTAGGCAAGAATTAAGGGCGTATTCAAAAATTGAACTTGCCGTTGAGGACTTAAAGATTCTTCTATTTCATTGGTAAATTTAAATTCAGCATAATGCGTGGAGAGTCTAATTGGAGCTAAATCATAGATGCCCCCAGACAATAGACCCCCTTTTATGATGTTTGCTGGCAGGCCATCGTACCCCGACCAATCAGCGGTAAGAGCTACTGCAGCTAGATGAGCACCAGAGGAGTGTCCAGATATAAATATTTTTTCAGGATCTCCATTAAAAGTATGGGCATTTTTATATGCCCAACTTACTGCGCACTTCACTTGTTCAGCAAGAGGAGTTATATCGCCATTCGATTGAAGGATGTTAGAGAAATCTGGAAAAAGACAATGCGCACCTGCGTTTACAAATAATTCAGCAAGGAAAGCAAAGTCTTTTGCAGAACATTGCTGCCAATTTCCGCCATGAATATAAATATGAATCGGAGCCTTAGGGTTTTTACAGGCATAAAGATCTAAAGTTTCAAACGTTGTCTTGCCATACGAGATTGTTGTAGGATTGCCCAAGCGATTACGAGTTAATTCGCTGTTAGATGAATAGCGCCCAACAATATCTAAGAAATTTGGCGCATATTGGGAATGATCATAGGTCAAATCTAATTCCTTAAGACTAAGACCCCTCCAAATTAAAGAATCTTTTTTACTTGGCGCAGCCATTTTAGAATTGCCTCCTAATTTTGTAAAACTACATATTAGCGTTATTTATTTTGCCACTCTCATTAGACGAGATGAGGATTCTGTGATTTACTTCAGTCTGTGTCAGAAGAGGTGGGCATTCCTTATTAAAGTCCAGCCAACCTCTATTTGCGAGATTGTGACACCTTGTATAAGAAATTCAACCTTAGCCAGAAGTATTCTGGAAGTAGGATAAGAACTCCTGACGTCTTAGTTTAATTCCGCCCCGGCCACTAAATTAAAATAATGCTTTGCTTCATACTGGACATTTTCTTTTAAGGCTTGGCGGATTAGATCCCGTTGATTAGGATAGCATTGCTTTGTAATATCACATAAGGGCTATTTCTGAAAAATAGCTACTAAAGTCTTTAAACGTTGGAGGGCTAGAGGGGTTGGCAGAACATTTTTCATTCTGTTATCAACCGGATCGATCCTAACTTGAATCAGATTTAGTTTAGCCAGAGCTTTTGTAACAGCATGAAGCGTTGCCTGAGATCCAACCGTTTTTAATAAAATAATCTCTTGGATGTGGCAGGCCTTATGGGAAAGATGTTTTTCACATATATAGTCCAAGATGAAGGCTTGCCTATCGTTTACGTGATAGTTTTTATTGATCGACCTTGCTTTATCGATTTTAGATAAATATTTGAGCATGATTGTTACCATAGCCCCTTTTTTCTAGAATAGATATCTTTATTGTCACTAATGATTAAGGGCACTGAAAATCAACTGTTGTGGGCTCAACTCATTGATTCAAGCATTCTCGGCCCTGGTCGATTCCAGCCCCGGGCCACCAAGAAACACCAAAACCACCTTTGGGTGATTTTTCATTTAGTTTGGTTATTATGAGTAAGCTAGTTTTTGCTAAATTGGCAACGAAGCCCCAATAAAAATCCCCAGGAGACAAAATGAACAAATATGAAAGTGTATTAAATTTATTAGGCCGTATTGCAATTGCGGCATTGTTCTTGCCGGCAGGGCTAAATAAGTTAATGGGCATGGAAGGCGTAACTAGTTATTTCACATCCCTTGGATTGCCAGTAGTAGCAGTTTTAGTTTGGGTAGTCATTGCTATCGAAGTTTTGGGTGGAGTTGCTTTGATCCTTGGTTATAAAACACGTCTTGTAGCAATTGGCTTAGCAATCTTTACTGTTTTAGCAAGTATTGTTGGCCACGCTTTTTGGGCTGCCCCTGTTGATGCTGCATTTATTGCTCAATTACTATTCTTCAAAAATATGGCTGTAACAGGGGGCTTATTAGTTCTTGCTTCATCTGGTGCTGGTTCTATTAGCATCGATGGCCGTAAGGCAAAAGCTGAGTAATTCTTGTAATGACTGGATGTCGCTTTAAACTATAGTTCAGAAACAGGATTGGGCATCCTAGGTCCTGGTCGATTTCGCCCGGGGCCGCCTAGACACTCTGAACCTTCCTCGGACGTTTTTTCATTTGCACTGGCGCCAAGCAGCGCTCGATGCTGTCAATGCCGTTTTAAATAATATTTTTAATAAAGTTCTAAAATTTATAAATGAAGTGGCTTTTAATCTTTATGTTTTATATCCCGACCCTTGGGGCTTATGCCCAAGAAAACGCAAATCCTTATGATGTTCAGATCAGTACCAGATTGATTAATGGCCGCTTTCAGATTGATGCCTCATATACCGTTCCAATCAATATCTGTAATGCTTATGCCTTCATTACTAGCTATGAGAGCGCAAAATATATCCCGGGAATACTAGAGTCCCGGGTCATATCTAGGGCTGGTAATAAGGTGCGAGTTTATAGAAGAGTCGAAGAACAAATTTTATTTTTCCCAATTGAAATGAAGTCTGTTGTTGAATATACGGAGGTGTCAAATCGTTTGTTAACTTTCGAGCAAATTAGTGGCGATACAAAGTTTTATAAAGGTACGTGGAGTCTTTTTCCAGGAAAAGACTCAACGACATTTAAGTACGAGTCCCTAGTGGAGCCCCAGTCATTAATTCCTTCAGCTGTAATTGAGTATTTTATGAAGAGCATCCTAAGGGAGCGATTTGAGTTAATGGCTCAAAGGGCGCGTGAAAATAGGGCGCCCGAGACATTGGCTTGTAAGTAGATAATTTAGAGGCTCTGCCGATTCCACATCGCGGTACTAAACTCAAATAAGGCCCTTCCTTATGCGGTACATTCGCATTTGGTCTATCAGATTTGGATAAGATAAAAGTAAATAAGGAGGTTTTATGCCATTTGTCAGAATCGATTTAAGTAAAAAACACCCAGAAGATTTTGCACAACAAGTCGGCGATATTGTTTATGGAGTGATGACAGCGCATATTAATGTTCCAATGAATGATAAATTTCAAGTCATTACTAAGCATGATAGTAGGGAGCTGGTTATGCCTAAAAGTTATTTAGGCATTGAATATTCGGAAGACATCATATTTATTCAAGTGACCTTGAATGAGGGGAGATCCACTGAGCTAAAGAAAAAGTTCTACAAAGCCATTTGCGAGGGCTTGGTGGAAAAGCTCAAAGTTAGACCTCAAGACATTGTGATCAATTTGGTTGAGGTGAATAAAGAAAACTGGTCGTTTGGCAACGGTGAGATGCAATATGCTCCAAAGGATTAGACATTCTATGCCCTGATTGATTCTGCCCCGAGCGACTAATGTCGTAGATGTGTGCTCTAATGCCACTCAATATGATTACTGTCGTTATTGCCTCCTATAGATACGGACACCTTGCAGCCCATTGCATTGAGTCACTCCTCTCCCAAACCGTTCCTCCCACAAGGATTTTATTTGTTGATGATGGGGGATTAGATTGCAATCATCTACCAAGCCTATATCCTGACATTGAATACATATTGAGACATAAAAATTTGGGGGTTGTAGATAACTTTCAAGACATACTGTCTCAGATCAACACAAAATATGTACTATTCATAGGTGCCGATAATTGGTTGCGTTCAGATGCAATTGAGCTACTATCAAATGCGAGCACTGATATTGTTACTTACGATATTGTCGTTACAGGTGAATTAAAAGAAGAAATCTTAGATCGGGTTCCTGGCGAGACCGTACCTTATCAGGGTGACCTATATTGGGATCGCCAAGAACAGCACCATGGCTCAATGATGTATCGTACTGCCCTTGGACAAACAATTGGCTACAAGAAGAGATATAAAGATGGCGCTCATCCTCAAGAAGACTGGAACCTATGGGACAAGATGCTGGATCAAGGCGCCTCAGTAGCTAGCATCAAAGAGGGTCTTTTGTTCTATAGAAGACATCGAGAAAATTTTTTGAAATACTCCCATGCGACAACGCAGCCAAAGGAGTTAGAAGAAAGTTTCGCATTTGAAGAATAGCTAGCTCAGATATCCTTGGTCCTGGTTAGAAGCCACCTTGGGCCATCAAGAAACACCTAAACTACCTTCGAATGGTTTTTTCTTTTGAGCACAAATTTAGTTTGCTTGTTATTCTTTGTAATATCTTAAAATATATAAAAGAACTAAATGAACATCAATGCTGATTACAGTCAGAAAGTCGTGATTAATCACCATGACTTGCCTTGGGTTCCAAGCCCGGAGCCGGGTGTTGAAAGACGAATGCTCGATCGACTTGGTGATGAGGTAGCTAAAGCAACCTCAATAGTTCGCTATCAACCTGGATCTAAATTTGAAACTCACATACATGAAT
>Ga0194044_10001730_pt1 | contig 11048 bp, 11 predicted proteins | sample JunL4417m_MetaG_FD_155460 | JGI IMG/M metagenome (GOLD analysis project Ga0194044, IMG submission 155460) | Anoxic zone freshwater microbial communities from boreal shield lake in IISD Experimental Lakes Area, Ontario, Canada - Jun2016-L442-17m | ecosystem: Environmental > Aquatic > Freshwater...
CAAACTGTCAAATAAATAAAGCGTGTCTTTTCAATAGATTGAATTAACAGTATGCTGCAAGGCACGTTGTCCAGTTACAGGCACAGACCAACCCGGGGAAGGCACCTGTCTTTGTCCAAAGTCCAAAGGGAAAGCTGGTCAAAGATAATCATGGTGACAGCCCAGACAGATAAAGAGACTGTGATTTTATGTATTCAGGTCGGTTGTGACAGTTACATCACAAAACCCTTTGATAGAGCCATAATAACAAAGAAACTCGTGGAACTTGGAATGAACGTTCAGGCACCTGTTCTGGAGGGCCACAGTATCCGCAAAATGGTCATGGAAACAATCCACAGGTTCAGCCAGGGAAATATCAGCCTGCCGGTCCTGTCGCAAATTTCAAGAGAAATTGACACTATCATTAATGATCCGGTCTCAGGCGTTGATGATCTGGCCAAGGTGCTGGAGAAAGATGCTGCAATATCCGTCAAACTGATTGCCATTGCAAACTCTGCTGTTTATAGAGGGGTGGACAAGGTGCAGGACTTGAGAATCGCCATAACAAGACTCGGCGCCAAAGAAATTCAAAATGTTGTTTCTGTTATTTCCAACAAAGACCTTTATGAAAGCAAGAACAAACAATTCCAGGATTTGCTTAAAAGCCTTTGGTTGAACTCCCTTGCCTGCGCCTATTGTTGCCGGGCGATTTCGGTCAAATTGGGCGAACGGAACAGCGGTAAGGTTTTTCTCATGGGACTGACGCACAACATCGGGTGTGTGATTCTGTTAAAGAGTATTGGCGACAACGCTCCTGACAAGATGGAGTTCGATAAAAATGAACTGATGGAGAGCCTTAACGAAGTCCATACCAGCTTTGGAGCGGCTTTGCTCGATAAATGGGGTTTTGATCGTGAGTTTTCTGAAGCCGTAAGACTCCACAAATGGAGCAGCTTTGAGGAAGGAACCAAGAAGGAAATACTGATCGTAAATCTTGCTGAAAAGATATCAAGTAAAATCAATTTCGGTTTTTTTGACAGCGATATTGATCTGACCGACCTTGAATCAGCAAAAACGCTTGGAATTGATGAGAATACAATTGCAGGAATTGCGGAAGAAGTAAAGCTGGAGATGAAAGATGTTGAGAAAATTTTTCATTAACCGGCATTTAACAGCGATTCTGGCACGAATCATGCTTTTGTGATCTGCATAGTGGTTTGGCCTGAATTCAGAAATCAGGGTGCAGGAATCAGGAAAAGACGGTATCTCAGATGTGCATCAGAAAATAATAATTATTTTGATTAAAGGGAGAAGAGATTCACAATGAAAAACATGAAATTAAGCACCAAATTGATTGGCGGGTTTGTGATCGTGGCTGTGATTGCCACAATTATCGGCGCAGTGGGATTCTGGTCCCTGAATGTAGCCATTCAGGCTGAAAACGATGAAGCTATGATATTTCTGCCGAGTATTTACGCCTTGGGAATCATAAATGAAGCTCAGACAGACATCTCACGAGCGGAAAGAATCATCCGCTATGAAAAAGATGCTGAAATCATCAAACGTCTATACGACGATCTGGATGCCGCATGGAAAAACGTGGATGTAGGCTGGAAGATTTATGAACCGCTGCCCCAGTCTCCGGATGGAGCTGTTGCATGGAAAAAACTGGTCCAGGAATGGGACGGCTGGAAAAAATCCCACCAGGAAGTTCTTTCGCTGTTCAAAAAAGGAGATGTGGATATCGCCCGCACATTGAGTATCGGAAAGACCCATGATCTTTTTCAGAAATCCAAAAAGCTTCTTGAAGAGGTCATCAGCATCAACCTTGCCCACGTCAAAGCAACAAACGAGGCTTTTGACAAAACTGCTGAGTCCGTCAAACTGGTTTTCGGGTTCCTTATTGTCCTTGGCGTTACAGTTTCTCTATCTTTGGGAATCTACTTGTCGCTGTCGATTACCAAGGCACTGAACCGGGTTATCACCGGGCTTTCCGAAGCATCGGAGCAGGTATCATCCGCAGCCAAAGAGGTTTCCTCCGCATCGCAATCCCTGGCGGAAGGCTCTTCCCAGCAGGCGGCATCCGTGGAAGAGACATCGTCGTCTCTGGAGGAAATGTCCTCCATGACCAAGCAGAACGCAAGCAACGCCGGACAGGCCGACTCCCTGATGAAACAGGCCAACCAGGTGGTGAATAAAGCCAACGTATCCATGAGCCAGTTGACCACATCCATGCAGGAAATCTCAAAAGCCAGCGAGGAAACCTCCAAAATCATCAAGACCATTGATGAAATCGCTTTCCAGACCAATCTGTTGGCTTTAAACGCCGCAGTGGAAGCCGCAAGAGCCGGGGAAGTTGGCGCAGGGTTTGCCGTAGTGGCGGATGAGGTCCGGAATCTGGCCATGCGAGCCGCTGATGCCGCTAAAAACACCGCAGCATTGATTGAGGGTACCGTAAAAAAAGTCTTGGACGGAACCGCACTGGTAAAGACCACCAACGATGCCTTCAAGGAAGTGGCCAACAGTACCGCAAAAGTGGGCGAACTGGTTGGTGAAATTGCGGCTGCATCTACTGAGCAGGCTCAAGGTATAGAACAGGTGAACATCGCTGTCACGGAAATGGATAAAGTCACCCAGCAGAACGCCGCAACCGCTGAGGAATCGGCATCGGCATCTGAAGAACTGAACGCCCAAGCCGAAGAGATGAAAAGCTTTGTCGCCGATCTGGCTGCAATGGTGGGCGGAAATGCCGCTGTAACGACCATCAATCCTCGTACCAGCAGTCGTCCGAGAGCTGCTGGATGTACCAGTAAAGCACTCAAGAAATCGCTGACCATCGCCAAAAAACCTGCAAAGGGAAGACATATAGTGATGCACCGGTCAAAAGAAGTTCATCCCAATGACATCATTCCCATGGACGAGGATGATTTTAAAGATTTCTAACCACCAACACAAATGCGGAATGCCGTAATATTGACATCTCGGCATCCAGATTATAAACTTAATATCCGTGGGATACTCATTGACCATGATAATTTCCGCTTTGAAAAACTGGAACAATCGCACCGCAACATTACTGCCGTCATGGCGGGATCGCCTGCATGATGCCAACCATATTTTACATGAGCTGGCCGCAAGCACTGAAGGCGAATTCATCCAGCTCGGAGAGAAACTTCAGGAGTTTTATTTCCGAACCAAAGGATTGTCCGAACTCTCTTCACAGGTTGCGAAATGTTTATCAGGGGAGGAACTGAAGCAGGATATGGACGGACTGCAATCTTTATTTGCTCAGGTTCAGGAGCAGGATGACCTGTCCGGAAAAGGTGTATCAGTTTTGTCCTCCCTGCTTAGCCGATTCGAAGATATCAGCGCTCAACTGGGCCGCTTCGATCAGACCATCCGCAATCTGCATGTACTTTGCAATTTCATCAAAATTGAAAGCGCCAGACTGGGCAGCCGGGATACCGGCTTTAATACGCTGGGCGATGAGGTAAGAAAGCTTGCCGGCAATGTGACGGTGAAATCAGCAGAATTGATGAAACATTCGGAGAATCTGGCAGATATGATCCGTCAGGGATTGCGGCGGATGGCGGACTTTGAAAAAAAACAACAGGGCCATTCCCGTTTGATCCTGGATCAGGCGGTTCAAAGTCTGTCCGCCATGACCCAGCAACATCAATCTTCATCCGAAACACTGGGAGATATTGCAACCCGTTGGAAGCGCATTTCACAAAGCATCGGCGAAATGGTGGCATCCATGCAGTTTCATGATATCACCCGTCAGCGTCTGGAACATGTTTGCGATGCACTTAGGGATGTGGGGGAAAAACTCGGTCATGCAGATTCGACCAAAGCCGTGGACAATTCGTACAAACCCTGGCGGCTTTTCCGAAAGCATACCGGAAATTGCTCAGAGGCCATTTCCGGACTCAGTGAAGCCATTGTCCCTTGTCATGTGCAATCTGTCCAGTTGAAAGATGCGGATGCGGATATGCTTTCCGCTGTTGGCCGGATCATGGAAAACCTGAATCGGATTGCTTCCGAAATAACCGTCATGGCCGCAGAAATGCAGATGCTGGCCAGTGCAGGCAGCCAGAAAGAAGAATCGTTTCTGTCGGATCTTGAAAAAAAGCTGTCCTCACTGGCGGATGCCATCGCCAGTTATGGCGAGATCAACCGTGAGTGGTCCGCCTCCATGGAATTGGTTACTGCCAGCGCCAGGGATATGACCGTCTTTATCCGCGAAATTGATAAAATAGGGATTCAGATGCGGATGATCGCCCTCAATGCCAGCATTCATGCCGCCCATCTCGGACTGGAGGGTGCGGCGCTGGGTATTCTGGCGGAATCGATCAGCCGGTTATCAAACGAAACATCGCAGAAAATTGATGAAATTTCTGACAGTCTGAGAGCTGTTATGAAGGAAGCCGGTTCATTCGCCTTTCACCAGATAGCTCAGTCAGATGAGATCATCCCGGCCGATCAAATCCATATGGCAGGGCGAACCGGGCGGATTCAGCAGATCGACATGTCGGCGCAAATCGAAGGAATGATCGCCCCTCTTCATCAAATGGACAGAAATGTTTCCGACCTTCTGACCCGCATTGGCCATGACGGCAATGTCCTGACGCAAGACATTGAAACGACGATTCAGGGCATTACCGTGCATGAGAAAATAAGCGGAGAAATCCGGAAAGTCACTTTCGAACTGGAATCCATGGTCGAAAAGATGAGCGCGCTCTGTCCGGCCCTTGTCAGTGATTCCGACCGCAAAGAAATGGCCAATATGACTGACCGTTATACCATGGAAAGGGAGCGCGAAATTCACGAGTCCATTGCTGGCTCAGCAACCACAGTCCTTTCCGCCGCCGCTATCCTTGAAATGAATTCACCCGATAAAACGCCGGCAACCGCAACAGAAGAACCGGAGTTTTTTGATGATTTCCTTTTTGAAGCAAAGGAGGCTGATGTTATTTTCGCCGATACGCAGGAGACTGTATCTGCCGAGATAAAAGCACAAACAATCTTGCCTGAGCCGGAAGCACAAGAAATATTTTCTGAACCGGAAGCACAGGAAACCTTATCTGATACAGAAGCTGGTGAAGATTTGGGAGATAATGTGGAGTTGTTTTAAGCTAAATTAGGAATTACGAATTAGAAATTACGAATTATCACTATTCGCTTTTCATTCGTAATTCGTAATTCATCATTAAAGACCAAGGTATGAAAATGAAACCATTCGAAATCGTAACATCATCAGATCAAACCCAACTGCAGGTCAGTGGAGACATCTCCATTCAGAACGCTCAGGAATGCCTGGAGGCTCTGCGGGATTTTCAGAGCAAGGGCAAACGTTTGTTGCTTAATCTGGATGGTGTCACCGGAGCAGATATATCCTTTCTGCAGTTGATCTGCTCTCTTCATCGCACCTGCCTGAAAGCAGGCCAGAACCTGACATTGAAGGGAAACATGCCTGAAACCTTTAAAACGATTGTGGAATCATCAGGCTACAGAAGGCTTGGGGCTTGTAAGTTTGGCGGGGATAATCCCTGCCTGTGGTCATGGAGGAATGAGACATGAGCAAAGTGATTATGACCGTTGATGATTCGGCCAGCATTCGTCAGATGGTCAGTTTCACCCTGCGGGATGCGGGCTATGAAGTAATCGAAGCCGTGGATGGAAAAGATGCTTTGGGCAAAGTCGATGCTCAGGCTCCGAACATGGTCATTACGGACCTGAACATGCCAAACCTTGATGGCATCAGCCTGATTCGGGCGCTGCGGGCGCTTCCATCCTGCAAATTCATTCCCATCGTCATGCTTACAACGGAATCCCAGGCGGAAAGAAAGCAGGAAGGAAAAGCAGCGGGCGCTACGGGCTGGATCGTAAAACCCTTTAAGCCGGAACAACTCATTGCAGTTGTAAAGAAGGTGCTGGGATGATGGATAGCCACAAAGAAGCTTTCAAGGAAGAAGCGCATGAACTGCTCACAGAGCTGGAGACGGCACTGCTGGAACTGGAAAGAATGCCTTCCGATGAGGAGATTATCGGAAGGGTTTTCCGCGCCATGCATACCATCAAAGGCTCCGGGGCCATGTTTGGATTTGACAAGGTCGCAGCCTTTACCCATAACGTGGAAACGGTCTATGATCGGGTTCGCAATGGGAAAATTCTCGTAAGCAAGTCCCTGATCGACCTGACGCTGTCCGCCTGTGATGAAATCCTGAAGATGATTGATGATACGGGACAAGGAGAAGCCGATGATGATGCCATAACAGAGGCGATCTCCAGGTCATTCCGCGATATGCTGCTTGCTCCTGGAACCTTACCCTCTGTCGATGTCTCTGTTGACACCCCTGACGATACCCCTGACGATACAGGGCGATCAGTCATTGATGCACCTGAAGCTCCTTCGGTTGATGAACGCCAGGTAACCTACAGAATCCGCTTTTGTCCGGAATCCGGCATTTTTACATCCGGAACCAACCCCACTCTTCTGTTAAACGAACTCCGCGACCTCGGACCCTGCGATATCCTTGCCAATACGGACAGCATCCCCTTTCTGGATATTATGGATTCCGAAGTCTGCTATACGGCCTGGGACATCATCCTGACAACGACCCGGGACAAAAACGCCATTCGGGATGTGTTTATTTTTGTGGAAGACAACTGTGAGCTGCACATTGATGTGATTGATGACGGCAGTCGGACCGATATGGAACAGGATTACAAGAAGCTTGGAGAAATACTGGTCGAACGGGGCGACCTTAACGCCAATACGCTTACAATGGTGCTGAGCGCACAGAAACGGATTGGGTCCCTTCTGGTAGATTACGGCATGGTAAGCAATGATCAGGTCCATTCCGCGCTTGTTGAACAGCAGCACATTCGGGAAAAGCGTCAGAAGCGTCAAGCCGTGGAATCCACCGCCAGCATCCGCGTTCCGGCGGTAAAACTTGACGATCTGGTAAATATGGTGGGTGAGCTGGTTACGGTGCAATCACGTCTCAGCCAACTGGCTGCCAGGTTCAACGATCTGTCGCTGATTCAGGTGGCGGAGGAGGTAGAGCGCTTGACCGCCGAACTTAGGGACAACACGATGAGTATAAGAATGCTCCCCATCGGCGCTACCTTCAGCCGGTTTGAACGTCTGGTACGGGATCTTTCTACGGAATTGGGCAAAGATATCATCCTCAATACGGAGGGCGCCGAAACAGAGTTGGACAAAACGGTGATAGAAAAACTGAATGATCCACTCATACATATCATTCGGAACAGCATTGATCATGGTATTGAAATGCCGGAGGCCAGAAAGGCGGCAGGTAAACCGGAACAGGGAACGGTTCATCTCTCGGCCGAGCATTCCGGAGCCAACGTCTTTATCCGCATCAGCGATGATGGCGCCGGACTTGATGCCGAAGCCATCCGCGCCAAAGCCGTTGAAAAAGGACTGATAGCATCCGACGCTGTGCTGTCCGAAAAAGAGATTTTTTCCCTGACCCTGATGCCGGGATTCTCAATGGCGAAAAACATCACCAATGTTTCCGGACGTGGTGTGGGTATGGATGTGGTGAAAAAAGGCATTGATGCATTGCGGGGAACCATTGAGATGGTCAGCAAAAAAGGCATCGGGACAACGATCACCCTGAAGTTGCCGTTGACCATGGCCATTATTGATGGGCTGCTGGTCCAGATCGAAGATGTCCATTACATCATGCCCCTGGCCGCCATTGAAGAATGCGTCGAACTGACCAGGGATGATGTCGCCAGCGCCCACGGAAAACATATCGCCAGAATCAGGGGAGAAATCGTGCCTTACATCCGTCTGCGGGAAATGTTCATGCACGGCGGCATAGCTCCAGCAATCGAGCAGATCGTGACAGCCAGAATTGATGGCGGTCGGGTGGGTTTTGTAGTGGATCAGGTGGTTGGTCAGCATCAAACCGTGATCAAGTCGATGAGCCGGATGTATCGGGATATCGAGTATATGTCCGGCGCCACGATCCTGGGCGATGGCAATGTCGCCCTGATCCTTGATTTACCCAAGCTGGCGCAGCATTCTGAAATGATTGAGAAACAGGCAAGACATGATTGATATTTCCGCTGGTTTCCAAACTAAAGCTTGGGAACCACCACCAACTGGAGCAGGAATTCCGAACCGATGAAAATAATTCCGATCTTGGGGAAGCATGACATCTACAGTTCCAATGTTTATATGGTCATGGGGGACTGGAAACGCATTGAGGACTTAAACACCCTGGTGGATGTAGGCAACGATCCCTCAATCATCGAAGTCATTGGAAAGATGAACGGGGGTGTCGGGAAAAACAAAGTCGAACAGGTCGTCCTGACTCATGACCATTCCGATCATACGGGCATTCTTCCGTTGATCAAAGCGGCCTTTCATCCAAAGATATATGCCTTTTCCCCGTTTATGGCAGGAGTGGATCACATTCTGAAACATGGCGATACAATTCGAATGGGCGAGCAGGACTTTGAAGTGCTTCACACCCCAGGTCATTCCAGCGATTCTATCTGTCTGTATAATAAGGATCATGGGGACATATTCGTTGGAGATACGCCGGTCATGATTCGTTCTGCGGACGGCGCTTACGAGAATGCATTCTATCAGGCCATGATAAAGCTGTGCAGAAGAAATATCAAAACCATATATTTTGGTCACGGAGATCCAATTGTTCACCATGCACAGGAAATGCTCCTGACATCGCTGCAGAATGTGCGCAAGAGTATAACGAATGCAATTAGAATGAATAACCTTTAGGGTGATACTCTAATCGGGGGACACCTCTTCAGGTGATATGGAAAGAGAACATGGATACAGCAAGTGCAATAATAAGAAATAACTACAGTGAAGTATTATATTCATTCGGCAAGGATTTGCAGTCTGCTGTTGATACGGCTTTACAAAAATATCTGATTGATTTGATTACATCGGAAATAGCCGGACTGAGAAAGAGAGAACTGATATTTGAAGCGAAATTCAAATTTGATTACAAATCATTTTCTCAGCGTATGGCAGAGGATGAGGAATTTGTGATTGATACCGAAAAAAATGTGAGCAAGGTATGGGAAAGCGATATGGCTGAATGGGAATTTTGTCACAAAGGAATTGATGATTGGACAAAAAAACTTCGGAATATTTTGATGATGTCATAATTTCAGCCCGTTCCGCATTTGAGGATGTTGAATATAATATTGACACCACTCCCGAAAGAGCAATTTTACAGATTCGGGGAAAATACGGTCTATATCAGCTTTTTATAACTGAACTTTTCAGCGATGATATACGGAAATACAGGTATTATATTCTGAAGGGGAACCGGGTCGAGGCAGGATTTGATAATGCTCCCGACCCCCGTGCAATCCGGCTCAGGCACGGTAAAATAGGCAGAGAATATGTGGGAAAGCATATACCGCATCTCCATCTTAATGACAAGACAGCTATTGAACTGACTGAAGAAATGACATTTTCCGATTTTGTTCAATGGCTGAAAGAAAATATCATTATGGATAAAAATACCTAACGAAATAGTTGTAACTATTTGATATAACATATAATGTCTAACTTTTCGCACCCACTTTTCTTTGGAATATTTAAATCCCAGTATGTTGCCTAAAATAAAAACAGATACCGCACCTTCTTCAGAAGAATATATCGAGCAAGAACGTCAAGCGGATTATAAAAGCGAATTTGCCTACGGGATTGTTTACGCAATGTCCGGCGCAAGCGAAAAACATAATCTAATAGTCGTTAATTTGATCACTGAGATAGGCAGGCAATTTAAGAAACGCCCCTGCAAAGTGTACGCAAATAATATGAAAGTCCGGGTGAAAGAAACGAATTATGTTTACCCTGATGTGGTTGCGCTTTGTGGTGAAGCGAAATTTGCCGATAACGAGACGGATGTTTTATTGAACCCGACTGCCGTCATTGAAGTTCTTTCAGAATCCACGACAAATTATGATCGTGGGAAGAAGTTTGAGCTATATCGACGATTAGAAAGTTTGCAAGAATATATTCTGATCGCCCAAGATAGTTGCTATATTGAATACCACCTTAAACAGGGTCGGCAATGGCTGTTAACTGAATTTGAAGACATACAAGACAGGCTGATTTTAAGCGGTATTGGTTGCGAACTATTACTTGAAGATATTTACGATAAAGTTTTATGGAATGGCTCGTCATAAATTTTCTGGTTAAGAAATTTAGTGGGAGGGGTAGGTGGTGGGCAGAGTTTTCGTCCCCCATAAAACTGGAGACTATTTCCGATAATATGAAAATAGGAGAAAATATGGCTTACGGCAAATTTGCTACATATGAAGAAGTCGCAGCGAAATTTAGGATTAAGCTTACAGAATTGTCATTTTTACAGGAACGGGAAATTATCATCAAAGAGGATATTTTTAACTTTATCAAAGAAAATCTGGAACTGAGAAGAAACTATGTTAATGAATATGTGATCTGCGAGAGTATTATTTTTCCGATACTGAGTGTAGTGTCAAAGCATAACAGTCTGCCTCTCTGGTCACACATGAAATTTGATGTTTCGGAGGAAGACGGTCTGTCAGGTATCCCTGATTATATTATTGCTCCCGCGTCTGATATCGGAACAACTTTTGAGAAACCGGTCATATGTGTATCCGAAGCAAAAAAAGACAATTTCAATGAAGGCTGGGCGCAGGCTCTTGCAGAAATGATAGCAGCCCAGCGGTTTAATCAGGATGAACATACAGAGATTTTCGGTATTGTTACAACTGGGAACTTTTGGCAGTTCGGCAAGCTGCAGCAGAACAATCTTACAATGGAAATCATTTCCTACTCCGCGATAGAAAATATTCAGAAACTGTTTAATATACTTAACTGGCTATTTTATGAAGCCGGGAATAATATCCGGAAAATCCAAAACAAAGCATAAGGTGATTTCCAACAAAGAATACCCCGATATATTTGGCTCGTTTAGCCCCAAAGGGGCGTATTATGTCAGCCCAGGGCATCGCCCTGGGTTGGCATACAACCATATTATTTATTGAGCCCTGAAGGGCCGACC